>OLOI01001616.1_pt1 | contig 18428 bp, 17 predicted proteins | sample 1672131 | NCBI WGS metagenome assembly OLOI01 (sample SAMEA3136651, study PRJEB25190) | human gut metagenome | reverse complement strand
TTTGTGTGTGAAATTCATTTTTTGCTTTGTAATATTTAAATTGCAAAAGAAATTTTATAGCAGATAGAAAAAAGGAGGGCAAGTTTGTGTTTGGAAAAATTCAAAGAATTGATGACCGAGTGCTTGAGCGCATCATCAAAATTCACAGACCTGCTCTTAATAAGATTATGATTTTATTTTCAAATGCAGGTACATTCGGCACAATCTGGTGGATAATCTGCCTGCCTTTCCTTTTTAATCAAAAATGGCGAATGACCGGCATCAATTTTATTATTGCTTTGTGTATTGCACATCTTATGGGACAGATAATTTTAAAAAATATTGTCAAACGTACCCGTCCGTGTCACAAGCTTGATGATGATGATTTAATTGTAGACAGACCACGTTACTATTCCTTTCCGTCAGGTCACACAGCAGCGTCTTTTGCTATGGTAGGCGTTGCACTTTTAAGATGCAGAATGACTGCTTTTCTTCCGATTATTATTCTTGCATCTCTCATTTCTTTTTCAAGAATTTACCTTAGAGTTCACTATCTTACCGATGTCATTGTCGGAGCGTTGCTCGGACTGGTCTGCGGTATCTGCTCGGTGGCAATTTTTAATGCGGTTTATCCTGCTTTGTTTCCGGCAATGCAATGTAATTAAACTTTTCGGGGACTGTCGCAAATCGAAGGATTTTGCGGCAGTCCCTTTGTCAATTAAGAAAATAAAAAAGAAAATTTGTCAAATCGGGCATTCAAGACATTGTTCTGTTGACAATTTCTTGTTAATCTTTTATCCGCTCTTGTTGCTTACTATTTTATTCACCAAAAGCCTTCTCTTTGTTTTGACAGCGAATAATTTTCTCCCGAATTCACGTTGATATTAAAAACCGACTTTGAAGCGGACTAAAAAACATTGACAATCTGTAACTTAAATGCGATAATATAAAGGTATATGCAAGGGGTGCAATCCCTTGATGATAAGTGAATGTAAGGAGAAATGACTATGGCAAAGGAACTTGCTAAATCCTACAAGCCGTCAGAGTTTGAGGATAAAATTTATGACTTTTGGATTAAAGGCAACTACTTTCACGCAGAAGTAGATAAGGATAAAAAACCGTACACAATCGTTATGCCACCGCCAAATATTACAGGTCAGCTGCATATGGGACATGCACTTGATGAAACTTTGCAGGATATTCTTATCCGTTGGAGAAGAATGCAGGGATACAGTGCACTTTGGCTTCCGGGTACTGACCATGCATCAATTGCAACAGAAGCAAAGATTGTAGAGGCTATGCGTAAAGAGGGAATCTCCAAAGAGGACCTCGGCAGAGAGAAATTCCTCGAGCGTGCTTGGGAATGGAAAAAGGAATACGGCGGAAGAATTACAAGTCAGTTAAAAAAGCTCGGCTCAAGCTGTGACTGGGAACGTGAACGCTTTACAATGGACGAGGGCTGTTCAAAGGCTGTAAAAGAAGTTTTTGTAAAGCTCTATGAGGACGGAAAAATTTATCGTGGCAACAGAATGGTAAACTGGTGTCCGCATTGTTGTACATCAATTTCCGACGCTGAGGTTGAATACAAGGAACAGCACGGCCATTTCTGGCATTTGCTTTATCAGGTTAAGGAAACGGGCGAATATCTTGAAATTGCTACAACACGTCCCGAAACAATGCTGGGCGATACTGCTGTTGCAATCAACAAAGATGATGAGCGTTACAAACATTTGCACGGCTGTCACGTAATTTTGCCTTTACTCAACAAAGAAATTCCTATTGTATGTGACGAACACGCAGATATGGAAAAGGGTACGGGTGTTGTTAAGATTACCCCTGCTCATGACCCTAACGACTTTGAGGTTGGTCAGCGCTGTAATCTTCCTATGGTTCGTTGCTTTACATATGACGGTCATCTTACAGGTGCAAAGGATGTTGAAGAGTATAACGAGCTGAAAGCTAAAGGACAGCTTGCCGAGAATGAGCCTGAGGTTCTTGACTGCGGAAAATATGCAGGAATGACAACAATGGAGGCAAGAAAGGCAATTCTTGCAGACCTTGAGAAAATCGGAGCACTCAAAGAAACTGAGGAGCTTACACACGATGTAGGCACTTGCTATCGCTGTCATACAACGATTGAACCTATGGTTTCAAAGCAGTGGTTTGTAAAGATGGCGCCGCTTGCAGAGCCTGCAATTAAGGCTGTTCGTGACGGTAAAACAAAGATTATACCTGATCGCTTTGAAAAGGTTTATTATAACTGGATGGAAAATATTAAGGATTGGTGTATTTCTCGTCAGCTCTGGTGGGGTCACAGAATTCCTGCATGGTACTGCGATGACTGCGGTGAGGTTGTTGTTTCAAAGGAAACTCCTACTGTATGCCCGAAGTGCGGCAAAGATCATTTGCATCAGGATGAGGATACCCTCGACACCTGGTTTAGTTCTGCACTATGGCCGTTCTCAACACTCGGCTGGCCTGAAAAGACTCCTGAGCTTGAGTATTTCTATCCTACAAACACGCTTGTAACAGGCTATGATATTATATTCTTCTGGGTAGCAAGAATGATTTTCTCAGCCTGTGAACATATGGGTGAACCGCCGTTCAACACTGTATTTATGCACGGTATTGTTCGTGACGAAAACGGTGTTAAAATGTCAAAGTCACTCGGCAACGGTATTGACCCCCTTGAAGTAATTGATAAATACGGTGCAGATGCACTCAGATTTTTCCTTGCAACAGGTAACTCACCGGGAAATGATATGCGTTTCTCTGAAAAGCGTGTTGAGGCTTGCGCTAACTTTGCAAACAAGCTTTGGAACGCATCACGTTATGTTCATATGAACATTGATGATTTTGATGTTAAGAATGAATTGCCGACTGAGCTTACTACAGAGGATAAGTGGATTATTTCAACTCTCAACAGAGTTGCCAAAGAGGTTAATGAAAACCTTGAAAAATTCGAGCTTGGCGTTGCCGTTCAGAAAGTTTATGAATTTATCTGGGATTGCTATTGCGACTGGTACATTGAGCTTACAAAGGCAAGACTTAACAGCGAGGGCGAGAGTGCGCAGAATGCAAGACAGGTGCTCCTATATGTTCTTGACCAAATTTTAAGACTTTTGCATCCGTTTATGCCGTATGTAACTGAGGAAATCTGGCAGACAATTCCTCACGAGGGTGAAACAGTTATGCTTGCAAAGTATCCCGAATACAACGCAGAGCTTGACTTCCCCGAGGCTGTAGCAGAAATGGAGCGTGTTATGGACGCAATTCGTGCAATCCGTAACCGCAGAGCCGAGATGAATGTTCCGCCGTCAAGAAAGGCAAAGGTTTATGTGGCTACCAAGTTCCCCGAAACCTTTGAAAACGGCTCGATGTTTATGCAGAAGCTTGCGTCTGCAAGTGAGGTTGAGGTTGCAGACAGCTTTGAAATTGACGGAGCAGTTACAATCGTAACTGCCGATGCAAAGATTTATATTCCTATGGATGAGCTTGTTGACAAGGAAAAAGAGCTTGCACGTCTTAACAAGGAGCTTGAGCAGGTTAAGAAACGCCTTGCTCAGAGCGAGGGCAAGCTGAATAATCAGGGCTTTGTCGCAAAAGCACCTGAGGCTGTAATTGAAAAAGTTAAGGGTCAGGCTGCAAAGGAAAGAGAGCAGATTGCGCTTATCGAAGCGGCAATAGCAGCATTATAATTAAATAATTAAACAATTCAGGGGCACTGCAAATAACTAAAATTTGCAGCGCCCCTTAAATTTACCTTATAGGAAATTGCTCGTAAACAGTCGGGCACAGAAGTTAATTTTTATATGGTGTTGTCTGCACGGATAAGTGCAGGCCACTGCCTGCTTTATTTAAAAAAGCGTTATGCCGAACATATGCAGAACCCACAACACTGCACCGTAAATTATTGAAGCTGAAACACCGTATACAATTACCGGACCTGCAATGATAAACAGCTTTGCACCAAGCCCCGTTATAAAACCCTCTGCCTTGAATTCAATAGCCGGAGATGACATTGAGTTTGCAAAGCCTGTAATCGGCACAAGGGTGCCTGCACCTGCATGACGTGCAATTTTGTCATAAACACCGACAGCGGTAAGAAAAATACCGAGAAAAATCAAAGTGACTGATGTAAGTGTTTTGCTCGTTTTTTCATCAAGACCTGCAAAATCATACAAATTCATAAATCCCTGCCCGATAGCACAAATTAAACCGCCAATTAAGAATGCCTTTATGCAGTTAATAAGTGTTTTGCTGTTGGGCGAGCTTTTTTTTACCATTTTATCGTACTGCTTTTGCGAAACCATTTTGAAAACCTCTTTTTTCTTGTTAGTTGTTGACTTTATTCTTGCCGAAAATTTCTGATTTATGTTAAAAATTTCACTTTATTTTTTTATAGTTGTGTTGTATAATGATAGATGTATAATTTTATACATTATGTGCAATGGAGGAGAATGCTTTGGAACATTATCTTGATAACAGTGCCACAACAGTGGTTTCTCAAAAGGCGGCGGAGGCTGCGCTCAGGATAATGACCCGGAATTACGGTAATCCGTCGTCACTACACCTAAAGGGTATGCAGGCTGAGGCAGAGCTTACAAAGGCTCGAAAAATTATAGCCGGAGCACTTGGTGCAATGCCCGAGGAAGTATATTTTACAAGCGGCGGAACAGAGGCAAACAACACGGCTCTTTTCGGTGCTGCACAGGCGAAAAAACGCAGAGGAAATAAGATTGTCATTTCTTCTGTGGAGCACAGCAGTATTATGGAAGCGGCTGATAAGCTTGAAAAGGACGGCTTTGAGGTTGTGCGTGTTGCTCCGCAAAGCGACGGCATTATTCATGCTGATGACATTGTACGGGTTGTTGATGATAACACTGTTTTGGTGTCAGTGATGACGGTCAACAACGAGACAGGTGCAGTTATGCCTGTTGAAAATATTTTTTCTGCTGTCAAAGATAAGAACAGTGAAATTCTGTGCCATACGGACGCAGTTCAGGCATTTGGCAAGCTGAAAATAAATGCAAAAAGACTTAACGCTGATTTGATTAGTGTAAGTGCGCACAAGGTTCACGCTCCGAAGGGCTGCGGTGCTTTGTTTGTCAGAAAAGGTGTGCGGATTATTCCGCATCAGTACGGCGGTGAGCAGGAAAAGAAACTCCGTCCCGGTACAGAGGCACTTCCGCTTATTGCGGCTTTTGGTGTGGCTGTCAGTGAATTTGACATTGACGCAAATTTCAATATAGTATCGGAGCTTTCGGCTTATGCAAAGGAAAGACTTCCGGAAATTGACGGAGTGAGGATTAACTCGCCTGAAAATCATCTGCCGTATGTTCTGAATATTTCAGCAGGCAGAGTGAGAAGCGAAACAATGCTACACTTTCTTGAAGAGCTTGATGTGTTTGTATCGTCGGGCAGTGCGTGCGCCAAAGGCAAGCCGAGCCATGTTCTGAGTGCAATGGGACTTGACAAGAACCGAGCCGACAGTGCCATAAGAATCAGTTTTTCAAAGTATAATACAAAAGAAGATTTAGACGCTCTGTGCAACGGCATCAGGACAGGTCTTGAAACGCTTGCTCACAGATAGGGAACAGGAAATATTATGAAAGAAATTATCCTTCTCAAAGACGGCGAAATTGTCCTTAAGGGCTTGAACCGCCGTTCCTTTGAAGATGTTTTAAAAAAGAATATAAAATTTGCCCTCAAAGGTACCGGCAGATACGAGGTAACCTCGGCACAGTCAACAATTTATGTCCGTCCGATGTCCGATGACTGCGATATTGATGAAGCTTTTGAAAGAGCAAAACGGGTTTTTGGTATTGCAGCTCTTTGCAAGGCTGGCGTATGTGATGAGAAAACAATGGAGTCGGTGCTTGAATCTGCTCCTGTTTATCTTGAAAAAAAACTTAAATCAGTAAAAACCTTCAAGGTTGAGGCAAAACGAAGCGATAAGCAGTTTCCTTTGAAATCACCTGAGATATGCAGGGAGCTCGGAGGAAAATTACTCGAAATTTTTCCTCATCTTACGGTTGACGTTCACAATCCCGAGCTTATTGTATACGTTGAAATCCGTGATTTCGGCGCTTACATTCACTGTAATCCCGAAAAGGGTGCAGGAGGAATTCCGGTAGGAACGAGCGGCAGAGCGGCAATTTTAATCAGCGGCGGAATTGATTCGCCTGTTGCCGCATATATGATGGCAAAGCGAGGCATAAGACTTACGGCAATCCACTTTGCGAGCCCTCCGTACACAAGCCGCAGGGCAGAGGAAAAGGTTGTACGGCTTTTGCAAAAGGTCAGCAGGTATTCGGGTTCAATGACGATGTACACCGTACCTTTTACAAAATTGCAGGAAAAAATTAAAAACGATTGTCCGGAAGAGCTTTTTACAATCATTATGCGCAGACTTATGATGCAGATTTCTGAAAAGATTGCCATTGATAATGATTGTCAGGCACTGATAACAGGCGAAAGTCTTGGACAGGTTGCAAGCCAGACTATCGGGGCGCTCGGCTGTACGGATGAAGCAACTGATATGCTTGTGTTCAGACCTCTTATAGGTATGGATAAGCAGGAAATAATTGATATTTCATATAAAATTGACACATACGAAACCTCTATTGAGCCTTATGAGGACTGCTGTACGGTGTTTACTCCAAAACATCCTCGTACCCGTCCCGTGCTCAGATATGTTAAGGAAGCTCAGGAAAATGCAGGCTTTGACGAGCTTGTAGCCGAGGCTCTTGACAATTTGAAGGTGACAAAGATTTCAGCAAACGACGACTGATTTTGAAGGGATGAATTGTAGTGGATATTAGTATTTTATCTATAGACAAAAAAAATAACTCCCTGACGCTTACACAAAAAACAGATGACATCAAGCGAAATTTTGAAAAGCTTGGACACAATCTTGCATCTGTTAAAAAGGTTTCCTTTAATCCAACAAAAATCCGTAAGGCAGTTGATGCTGTTGCGTCGGGCGATACAAAACCCGATATGATTTTGATTGCTGATGCGCTGACTGCTACTGACAGCTCTTGCTTCAGAAAGAATTTTGCAGAAACGGTTGCAAGCGCAGAGCGTGCTGAAAATGAGCCTGTTCCAAAGGATTATTGGAAAAAGCGTAACAAAGCATATAAAGAAGCCAAAAAGCGCAAAGCTTCTCAAAGCGAACTGAATGAGCTTGATGATGAGTTCAGAATGTTCAGAAAGAAGTCGAGAATTTTTAATCTTGGTGACTTCGGCAACGGATACAGAGGCTATTGCTTTATGTATAAGGGGATTAAGGTGGGCGTTCTGCCTTGGGCTTCTCTTGCAGGCGAAAGTATTGAAGATGTTATTACTCTTGCTGCAAGAAGAGTAATCGAAGTGTTTGAAAGATCGGCACACGATTATCCTGATGGCTTCAGTAACAGGGAATTTATACCCGAGAAAACCGGCTTTGCAAACAGATTTATACCGTTGCCGGGAGATAAGCCGAAAGAAGTTGGCAGAAAGCTTATTGTAATTGCAGCGTTTCTTACTTTCCTTGCTGCGGTCGGATTCTTGGCATATAATATGATTTATCTCAGTATGCAGAATTCACAGCTTAATGGAGAAATCCAGAAAATTGCCCACAGAACGGAACAAAAAAGTGATAACCCCGATAATGAAGAGGTTGACGATAGTATCGACTGGGATGAGCTTAAGAAAATCAATGAAGACATTGTTGGCTGGATACAGATAGAAGACACAAAAATTGACTATCCAGTTCTTTGGAACAAAGATGATAACAGAAATTATCAGTTCTATCTGTCGCATAACTATAAGGGCGGATATGACTCGTACGGAAGTATTTTTGTAGATTATCGCTGTACCGAAGGAACTGACAGCAAAAATCTTGTACTGCACGGTCATCATATGAATGACGGTTCAATGTTCGGCGATCTTATGAATTACGGCGGAACCTCGGGTAATCTTGATTTTTATAAGAAAGCACCTACAATAGAGTTTGATACGCCCGACGGCGACGGTACTTATAAAATTATTTCAGTGTTCAAAACAAACACCCTTTCGGGACACGGTGAGTTCTTTAACTATATGATTGGCAATTTCCAGAATGAAAAGGACTTTATGAACTATGTTTATAATGTTAAAATTCGTTCTCTGATAAACTGTCCTGTTGATGTGAATGAGGATGACCAGCTTCTTACGCTGTCAACCTGTTCATATGAATTTACAAATTTCAGAACAGTAGTTGTTGCACGCAAGGTGCGTGACGGTGAATCTGCAAAGGTTGATACCTCACAGGCATCTCTCAATAAGAATGCAGTATGGCCTAATGTGTATTATTCAGTTTACGGAGGTACTCGTCCGACAGTGACAGATTTCTGTACTGCCTATGAAGCAGACCAGATTGATTGGTACACCGGCGATTATGATTTTAAGGATCAGGATGTACAGGATACTTCTAATTCGGGTACTTCATCTACGTCAGGCTCAGGTTCCGGTTCATCAGGTTCGGGATCGGGTTCAGGCGGCTCATCGGGTTCGTCAGGCTCAGGTTCAGGATCAAGTTCACGGCAGTCTTCGGCAAGTATGGTAATATATCATACGGTAACATTCATAAATTATGACGGCTCCACAATCAGCACTCATCAGGTTGAGGACGGCAAGGCAGCGACTGCGCCCGCCGATCCCGTTAAGCCGAGTGATGAATATTATGATTATATTTTTAAAGGCTGGGAGCTTGAATACGATAAAGTCAAGTATGATATGTCGATTGCACCGATTTTTGAACCGCAGCTAAAGCCTGAGTATCAGAACGGAGGTTAACAGACAGTTGGATTGCAAAGTGATTTTTTACTCTGCACACAAAACCTCGTTCTGTGAACGCTCACTTAGAAAAAGCTTTTCACAGCTTTCTTTGGGGTTTGTTGAATCGACTTTTGCAAATAATAGTGGAGATTTCGGAAAGCAGCTTACGGATGCTTTCAATAAATTCAACATTGTATTTGTAATCGGCGGATTAGGTATTGATGGTAACAGAGGTATGAAAAGCATCATCTCAAATGCTCTTGACAGCACTGAGTTTGATGATTGCTATAAATTGAAAAACAGTCAGGGTGAAGACGGATATGTTGTTAAATGCGGCATACAACTGCTCGTATTGCTTCCGGATGAACCTGTGCAAATTGAAGAAATTATGCAAGGCGCTCTTGGCAGATATTTATTAACCGAAACTATGGGGGTATAATTTATGAAAACAAGCACATTTGAACAGTATGAATCCTCAGTTCGTTCATATTGCAGACATTTTCCAACGGTATTTACAGACGCAAAGGGTGCTGTAATGAAAGACGAAGACGGCAATGAATATATAGATTTTTTCTGCGGTGCAGGCGCTGTAAACTATGGTCACAATAATAGCTATATCAAAGAAAAGGTTGTAAATTATCTTATGACTGACGGTATTATTCATGCACTTGATATGTATACCGTTCCCAAAAGAGAGTTTATTGAGACGCTTGAACAGAAGATTTTAAAGCCAAGAGGCTACGACTATAAAATTATGTTTGCAGGACCTACCGGCACAAACGGAATTGAAGCTGCAATCAAGCTTGCACGCAAAGAAACAAAACGCAGAAACATCTTTGCTTTTATGGGATGCTTTCACGGTATGACTCAGGGCGCACTTTCTCTTACATCAGAAATGTATGCACGTAACGCCGCAAATGCGACTTTCACTGATGTTACTCACATTCCTGCTCCTTATATGGTTGAGGGTCTTGATGTAATAAAATATATGCAGATGCTTATTGATGACGACCATTCAGCAGTCGAAAAGCCTGCCGCATTGGTTATGGAAACTGTTCAGGCTGAGGGCGGTATCAGAGTATTTTCTGATGAATTTTTAAGAGATGTCCGTGACTTCTGTACCCGAAACGGAATAGTTATGATTGTTGATGATGTTCAGGTTGGCTGTTGCAGAGCAGGTTCGTTCTTTTCTTTTGAACGTGCAGGCATCAAGCCGGATATTGTAGTAATGTCAAAATCTATCGGCGGTATCGGTATGCCTCTTGCAATAGTGCTTCATACTGCCGAGCTCGACCACTGGAAGCCCGGTGAGCATAACGGTACGTTCAGAGGACATCAGCTTTCATTTATTGCCGGTAAAGCAGCAATTGAGTATCTTATTGAAAATAATATTGAAGCTGAAACAAAGCGCAAGGGTGAAATTGTAAGGAATTTCATAGAGAGTGAAATTCTTCCTCTTGATTCACGTCTTGAGCTAAGAGGTATAGGTCTTATCTGGGGTATAGATGTCAGTAAAATTGATCCTGCGATTTCTGAGCAGGTGATTGAAAAGTGTTTTGAGAAGAATCTTATTTGTGAATGTGCAGGCAGGGAAGGCGCAGTTGTAAAGATGATGCCTCCTCTTGTAATTGAGGATGAGCTTCTTTTAGAAGGACTTAAAAGAATAAAGATGTCATTTGAAGAGGTTCTGAAAAAATAATCTTTTATATAGGGTGTTTGCTTAAATATAAAAGTATATCAAAAGCACGGAATATGATATGCATCTCTTAAAGCTGTCAAAGTTTTGGGGTATATATCAATGCTCCGTGCTTTATTTTTGCGGTAATGTTCGGAATGTGATTGCTTTATCTTTATACTGATACTACCGGTTAAATTGCCAATTTTAACGCTTGGCACTATATATTTTTTGCTTTTTTACAAGGTTACATTTTTTAAGTAAAAAAATAACGAATGTGAACATTGTGTGAAAAGCATTATTTGTTGTAAATGCTGATTTTTTGTAGAAATATTGACAATATAATCCAGAAAATATATAATTGTTTAGTATTCAGATGAATAAAATATCTGAATTGTTCATATCTATTTTTATAATAAAAAAGGAGAAAAGTATTATGTCATTTTGCAAAAATTGCGGTTCAAATCTTCCTGAGGGTGCAACATTCTGTTCATCATGCGGCACACCTGTTGAAGCTCAGGCAACAGCACAGCAGACTGTAAATACACAGCCTCAGCAGTATCAGTCACCTGTTCAGCAGCCAATGAATGATGATGCAGCTGACGCTCAGAACAACAAGGCTATGGGTATTCTTGCTTATTTCGGCATTCTGTTCCTTATTCCAATGTTTGCAGCAAAGGACTCAAAGTTTGCTCAGTTTCACGCAAGACAGGGTTTAACACTCTGTGTATTTGAAGTTGCTTATTCAATTTTAACAGCTATCATCAAGGGCATCCTTTGGAGTATACTTCCTTGGACAATGTTTGGTATTTATACAACTGTTTCTTATATCTTTTCAGTTGCAAGCATTTTCTTCCTTGTAGTTGCAATTATCGGTATCGTTAATGCTGCTAAGGGCGAAAGCAAAGAGCTTCCGCTTATCGGCAAGATTGACTTTATCGCAATGTTCAGCAAGAAATAATAATTAAATATATGTTGAGGCACACATATGTGTGCCTATTTTTTTGATTGGAATTTGATAATGCAGTGTAAAAATTGACATATAAGATTTTGAATGTTATGATTTATATGTACTATTAAAATGTAAAAGAGGAAAGCATAATGAAAAAGATTGCAAGCTTTACTGTTAATCACGATATTCTTGTGCCGGGTGCGTATGTATCCAGAATTGACGGGGATATTACAACATATGATTTGCGTTTCATAAAGCCGAATACTCCGCCGTTTTTGCCGAATCCCGTTATGCATACCATCGAGCATTTATTTGCTACCTATGCACGAAACAGCGAATATGCCGACAGAGTAATTTACTTCGGACCAATGGGATGCCGTACGGGTTTTTACTTTTTGGTAAGGGATATGTCTCAGCAAGAGGCACTTGACCTAATAAAAGAAACCATAAAAAAATGTTCGGAGCACACCGGTGAAATCCCGGGAAATACAGCTGCTGAGTGCGGAAATTACAAAGAACACGATTTTGCAGGAGCTGTAAAAGCATTAAAAAAATATTACAAAGAGTTAAATAATCATACTATAGATAACTTAAAGTATAATTAATTTGTAGAATTATTGTAAACTTTGTCTTTAAAATTAGTGTCAAATCGGAATTATTTATCTGATTTGACACTTTTTTGATTAACATATTGCATTTTAAGAATTAATTGGTTATAATTATGTAGTCAAGTTTGTTACAAGAATGTAACAGTTAATTGGATAGGAGAAATTATTTTGGAGACGAAGTTCATTGGATTGGACGGTTTCGGTGAAATCGAAAATCTTCAATCCGCCAAAAGAAGAAAAATAAAAGGTAATCAGCTCAACACTGCTCAAAAGACAGTAAGATTTGTTAAGAGAGCTTCAAAGCTTGTTGTTAATTCAGCAGTCAAGAGTAAAAATAAGACTGTATCATCTGTAAAAATTTCAAAGACTAATTCTGTAAACGGCAGAAGATATGCTTGCAGTACATCTTTCAAAGGAAGCAGAGCTCACGCAATGCTCAGCCAAAAAGCAATTCTTGCATTTGCTTCCTGCGGACTTCTTGTTACATTTTCATTTGTGACAGCGGCAGGAGCAATAGGCGTACAAAACTCTGAGCTTCCTGTTTCAACTGCAAAGGATATGTCATCACCCGTCAATTATAACGGATATGTTGATAATCAGGATATAGATTATGGCCTTGCTTCAACCGAGAATGTTTCAACTGCAGATGAGGCATTCAGCGAACTTAACAACAATGCTCAGACGATTATTACAAAGGCATTAATTGAGGATAATCTTCAGTCGGATTGTGTAGGTCTTTACATAGACAACGAGTTTATCGGTGCAACAAGCGACGAACAGACACTTAATGCGGCACTTGACAAGGTTCTTGTTGATTATCGTAAGGATTATGACGATAAAACAACTACCGAGTTTGCAAATGATGTAAAAGTCAGAAACGGCAAATTTGACGAGTCAAAAATTATGTCTGTAAATGAGATTATTGAAAAAGCTGAAGGAAAATTTTCAATTCAGCTTGCAACAGATATTGTTTACACAAGAGAAATTGCCTATAATGTTACAACTGAATATGATGAGTCACAGCCTTCATCCTATGAAAAGGTTAAAACTGAGGGCGAAAACGGCGAGGAAGAGGTAACAGTAAGAACAGTTTATGTTGACGGTGTTCAGACAGACGCTTATGAAACAGATGCAACTGTTATCAAAGAAGCTGTTGATGAGGTTGTCGTAAAAGGCAGCGATTCATCGTCAGAAGGTACAAGCTCATCAAGCACATCAAGTTCTTCATCATACGGTTCGGGTTCATTTATCTGGCCTGTACCATATACTCACAATATTACAAGTGAATTCGGTATGCGCTGGGGCAGACTTCACGGTGGCATTGATATTGCCGCAGGCGGAGTTTATGGACAGCCAATCGTAGCAGCAGACAGCGGCACGGTAATTCTTGCAGGCAATCAGGGCGACGGCTACGGCAACTATGTAATTATCGACCATGGTAACGGTTACAAGACGCTTTACGGTCATATGAGCTCGGTTGCAGCATATACAGGTCAGCAGGTTTCACAGGGAGAAGTAATCGGCTATGTCGGTTCAACAGGCAACTCAACAGGTCCTCACCTCCACTTTGAAATCAGAGTAAATGATGTTCAGACAGATCCGCTCGGCTATGTAAGCTAACATATATTAATAAATAAAAACTCCGTAATTCAATCAGGATTACGGAGCTTTTTGTCTTATAGAAAAATGCTGTTAAATCATTCGGGCATAGAAGTGTATAATAATATTAAACCTATCTGCCCGGACAAAAGCAACCCACTGGTTGCCAGCTCATCGGTTGCTACTTAAACATATATTGTGCGGTGTCCATAAGCGACTCAAGCGCCTGCATTGCTTTGTGTTCCTTGCGTTTCATCTTTGGGTTATCGTCAATAGTTTTTTTACTCATATAACCTACTGCAAGTCCTGCCGCCATACCGATAGCTGCACCTTTTACCAAATTCATCATTGGTCTTGAACTCATAAATCTATCACCCCTTCAAATACTTTTACTAAACATATTTAAAAAAATAAAATTACAAGATAAAACTTGCAATATTATTGTTGACGATTTATAATTCAAATAAACAGTTCAAATTAAAATCGGAGTGATAAAGTTTTGGCAAAATTAAATTTAGTGCTGGTTGAGCCTGAAATTCCTCAGAATACAGGCAATATTGCACGCACCTGCGCCGCAACAGGCGCAAGTCTGCATCTTGTAAAACCGTTAGGATTTAAGATTGATGACAGAAAGCTCAAGCGTGCCGGACTTGACTACTGGCATTTACTTGATATTACATATTATGAAAATATTGACGATTTTTTTGAAAAAACAAAGGGCGGAACATACTTTTTCTTCTCTACCAAGGGTACGCATAAATATTCTGATGTTGAGTACCCCGACAACAGTTATCTTCTGTTTGGTAAGGAAACAAAGGGACTTCCCGAGGAGCTTTTGATGAAGTATCCTGACAACACCCTGCGTATTCCTATGATAGACGAGGCGAGAAGTCTTAATCTTTCAAATTCGGTTGCCGTTGCTGCATACGAGGTTTTAAGGCAGTGGGATTTTCCCGAACTTTTAAACAGGGGAGAGCTGCACAATCACAAGTGGTCGGATATTAATAACATATCCTGAAAAAGAAAATTTTTGTAGCGCGATAAACTTAAATATCAATGGTAATTGGCTATTTTAGTTGCTTTGATAATTCAATTTTGATATAATGAATATAGGAGCTGGTTATAATGATGAAATGTGAGATTTTATTTGATAAAGAAAAAATTATGAGAGAGGGTGAGTATACCCTTGAGGCAATACAAACAGCCACTGATGAGCTTTTTTCTGATTTTGACCTTGTAAAGGGTGATAATGGATTTTATTTTGAAAAAGGAACAGACAATGACTATGTTAATTTTATGGGCGTTATAATAAGTCTTAAACATCAGGAATGGTTTTTAAATAGCATAAAGAAATGGGTTCTTTATGTAGATGAAGACGATACTGGCGAGTTTTATACAGAAGATTTAGCAGAACGTTATGTTGCGTTGAAAAAAGGGGCTTAATATGGCTTCTAAAAGTAGACGAGCAATTCATTTTGATTTAAAAGAATCATTATTAAAAAAATACTACCCCAAAAAGGACTATAAACAGGCTTATAAAGATATATGTTTGTTTATGGAAAATAATGGATTCATACACAGACAATGGTCGGGGTATTTTTCAGTTAAGCCTTTAACATTTGCAGATTTAACTGACATAATAGATAAAATGTGGAATCAATTTCCTTGGCTGGAAAAATGTGCAACAAAATTTGATGTAACTAATATAGGAAAGACTTATGATTTATTGGGTATGCACACTAAGTACAAAACTGTAGAAAAAAATAAGATCAAGCATAATGATTTAAAAGATATGGCAAAATCAGCACAGAAAAACAGATAAGTTAAATTAAGATAGTTAATATAGATTTGATTTTCTTTTTTGAAGTTGTGATAAACGCTGCAATAAAAAACTTTACTTTTATTGATGTTTATTGTATAATATAGAGTAAACGAATAGATTATAAAAAATATTCGTCAAGTTATTTATAAGGATAGGAGGGACAAAAACATAATGATTAGCGGTGCTGAAATTATGGTAAAATGTTTGGAGGCTGAGGGCGTTAAGGTCGTCTTTGGTTATCCCGGTGCGGCAATTTGTCCGTTTTACGATAAAATTTATGATTCGAGCATTGAGCATATCCTTGTGCGTGAAGAGCAGAATGCAGCTCATGCGGCAAGCGGCTATGCAAGATGCAGCGGCAGACCGGGCGTATGTGTTGCCACCTCCGGACCGGGTGCAACAAACCTGATAACAGGTATTGCAACCGCATATATGGATTCTATTCCTATGGTTGCCATAACAGGTCAGGTAAAGAGCGATTTGCTCGGCAGAGATGTTTTTCAGGAGGCTGACATTACCGGTGCGTGCGAGCCTTTTGTAAAGCATAGCTATCTCGTCAAAAAAACCGAGGACTTGCCTCGTGTTTTTAAGGAGGCTTTTCATATTGCCTCAACAGGTCGTCAGGGTCCTGTATTGATTGATATTCCTCAGGATATTCAGGAAAATTGCATTGACGAGTTTGTTTACCCTGAAACCGTCAACATTATAGGATACAAACCCAATACAAAAGGTCACGCTGTTCAGGTAAAGCGTGCAGTAGAAGCTATAAAGAACAGCAAGCGTCCTGTCATTGTTGCAGGCGGTGGTGTTTTAAGCTCAGGCGTAAAGCTGAAGATTCAGGCATTTGTTGATAAAACAAGAATTCCGCTCATTTCAACTATGATGGGTATCGGTGTTATGCCGAGCGACCACGAACTTTATCTTGGTATGCTCGGAACTCACGGAACGGCAATTGCAAACCGTGCACTTCACGAGGCTGACCTTGTGATTGTATGCGGTGCAAGACTTGGTGACAGGGCAGTTGCTGCTCCAAACCAGATGAGCGAGAAAAATACAGTCATTCACATTGACATTGACCCTGCTGAAATCGGAAAGAATGTTAAGACAGAAATTCCGATTGTAGGCGATATGCGTGATGTTATGAATAAATTAAGCGACGAAATCGGCGATTTTGTTGTTGAGAAGCAGTGGAGCGAAACCGTAAAATCATATCAGAAGGATATGAAAAGAGTGCCGAAAAAGTTTGACGGCTATGTTGAGCCTCGTTCACTTGTGGGCAACCTCAGTGCAATGTTCCACTCAAAGGCAATTCTGGTTGCCGACGTAGGTCAGAATCAGATCTGGTGTGCAAATAACTTCCGTATTCGTGAGGGAAGATTCCTTACAACCGGCGGTATGGGAACAATGGGTTACTCAATTCCTGCGGCAGTCGGTGCAAAATTTGCCAGACCTACAAGAGATGTTATCGTAATCTGCGGTGACGGAAGTTTTCAGATGAGCTTAAACGAGCTTGCAACCATTGCAGGTAATAATCTGAACATAAAGATTATTATTATGCGCAACACCCGTCTTGGAATGGTAAGAGAGCTTCAGGACAAGTTGTATGACTGTCGTCACTCTGCTACAATTCTTAATGGTGACCCCGACTTTTTGAAGATTGCCGACGCATACGGAATCGACCACGCCGAGGCTAACTCAAACGAAGAAGCAGAAGAAATTATCAAGGGTATTGTTGATTCCGACAAACCGTTTATTCTGGTTTGTAATGTTTACCCTGATACTCCGTCTATTTAATGAGGTGTGAAAATGCAGTATACATTATCTATTCTTGTTGAAAATCAGGCGGGCGTTCTTTCAAAGATTTCAGGTCTTTTCTCCCGTCGAGGATTTAATATTGACTCACTTGCAGTGGGTGTTACAAACGACCCGAATGTGTCGAGAATTACAATTATTGCAAACGGTGACGAATATGTGGTTGAGCAGCTTGAAAAACAGCTCAACAAGCTTATTCCCGTTATCAAGGTAAAGCGTCTGAATGAGGGCGATTTTATAAGCCGTGAGCTTATTTTAATCAAGGTTCATTGTGCCGCTGCCAAGAGAGCGGAAATCATTCAAACGGCTGAAATTATGCAGGCAAAAATTGTTGACGTTGCTCCAAGCTGCGTTACGGTTGAGTACTGCGAATGTGCAAACCGTGTAAATACTTTAATTGACTTACTTAAGCCTTATGGTATCCGTGAGATTGTGAGAACCGGTACTATCGCTATTGACAGGGGAACAGCAGCGGTTTCGGTATAATCTTACAGCATCATAACATATATTACATACCGAATTTTCGGTAAGGAGGAATTTTTAAAATGAAAGACTACAGAGAAAACATGAAGGCTCCAATTTATTATCAGTCAGACTGCAACCTTTCTTTGCTTGACGGCAAGACTATTGCTATCATTGGCTACGGCAGCCAGGGCCACGCACACGCACTCAACCTTAAGGAATCAGGCTGCAATGTAATTATCGGTCTTTACAAGGGAAGCAAGTCATGGGCAAAGGCAGAGGCTCAGGGCTTTAAGGTATATACAGCTGCTGAGGCTGCAAAGCAGGCTGACATTATTATGATTCTTATCAATGACGAGAAGCAGGCTGCTCTCTACAAGAATGACATTGAGCCAAACCTTGAAGCAGGCAATATGATTATGTTTGCTCACGGTTTCAACGTTCACTTCGGCTGCATTAAGGCTCCTGCTGATGTTGACGTAACAATGGTTGCTCCAAAGGGACCTGGTCACACAGTTCGTTCAGAGTATCAGGTTGGCAAGGGTGTTCCATGTCTTGTTGCTGTTGAGCAGGACGCTACAGGTCAGGCTAAGGATATCGCACTTGCATATGCACTCGGTATCGGCGGTGCAAGAGCAGGCGTTCTTGAAACAACATTCAGAACAGAAACAGAAACAGACCTCTTCGGTGAGCAGGCAGTTCTCTGTGGTGGTGTTG
>OLOI01001611.1_pt1 | contig 18475 bp, 20 predicted proteins | sample 1672131 | NCBI WGS metagenome assembly OLOI01 (sample SAMEA3136651, study PRJEB25190) | human gut metagenome | reverse complement strand
TTTTTGATATGCACGCACCATAATCCGTGTGCCTTTTTGATATTTATGATTTTCGATATCCGAACACAATGCGGTCTAAATCCGCATAATCCTTTTTGACGGTCACCTGCAAAAACCCTTGCCGCTCCATCAGTGCAGCGACCGCACCGCCCTGATCGTACCCAATCTCAAAGGCCAAAAGGCCACCGCTTTGCAGAGGCGCGTCCGAAACGATACGCCGATAAAAATCCAGCCCGTCCGCACCGCCGTCCAAGGCAGCCATCGGCTCAAAATCCCGTACCTCACGCTGCAATGCGCCGATGACATCGCGGCGGATATACGGCGGATTTGAAACAATCACGTCCGGTGCTTTTGCATCGGGCATGGCTTTCATAATATCAAGACAAAGCGTTGTCATACGCGCATCCACGCCGCAGCGCTTTGCGTTAAGCGCAGTAACCTCCAGCGCAGCGACGGAACAATCAATGGCAGCAACCGAAATATTCGGGTTATAATGCGCCAGCGAAATCCCGATACATCCGCTGCCGCTGCCAATATCCCAGACGTTGATTTTCTTTCCCTTTGGCAGCAACCCCAAAACCGTCTCAACCAAAAGCTCCGTTTCCGGACGGGGGATCAAGGTTGATCGATTGACGACAAAGTCAAGATCCATAAACGGGCAATGCCCTAAAATATACTGCATCGGCTCTCCGCCGATGCGGCGCTTTGCCATGGCATACGCCGTTTCGTAATCAGCCGCCGAAACCTCATTTCGTCCTAAAAGCAGCTGTGTTTTGTCCAAATGCAATACATGCATCAGAATCTGATCCGCACACACCGCCGGGCTTTCTGTGCCGGCATGATGCAGCGCATCGCGCAGACTCTTCCGCAGCTCCTGCAATCCGAATCCGCCCTCCATTACCATAGATCCTCTTCTTTATTTTCGGGGATTACCGCTTTTAAGGCAGTGATTGCAACCTCAATCATAGAATCGTCCGGCTCACTGGTGGTAATCCGCTGAAACCACAGTCCGGGTGCGCTGATCGCATGGGTCAGCACATTGTCCCGACGGCCGGCATACTTGATAATCTCATACGAAATCCCGGCAACGACCGGGAGCAGCAAAAGCCGCAGAATCATTCTGGTAATCACCCACGGAATCGCCGCAAGATGCGCACCGATCACCGGGATTGCCCGAAACGCCTCTTCATTCCACGGAATCACGGAAAAGACCAGAATACTGATGACCATGACAATCAGCAAAAAGCTGGTTCCGCAGCGCGGATGAAACCGTTCCTGTTTTCTCACATTTTCCACCGTCAGTGCAAGGCCGCGTTCATAACAAAAAATCGATTTATGCTCCGCGCCGTGGTACATAAAGACGCGTTTCATATCCTTCATTTGCGCCATCAGACTAAGATAGCCGATAAAAATTAAAATACGAACGCCGCCCTCAATCAACGTGAGCAAAAGCTGACTTTTGATTGCAGAACGCAAAAAACCGGTCAAAAATGCCGGTAAAAGGATAAACAGTCCAACGCTTAATAGCAGGGATAAAATCACGCTGCAATAAAGCACCACATTCATTGCCTTTTCCGAATCCAGCTTTTTCTCCAGCCAGGCCTCAAAACGGGACGGCTCCTGCAAAGCCGGTTCACCGCCCTCGTCCACATCAAAAAACTGTGCCGAGTACATCAGCGACTTTACACCGATAATCATAGAATCAAAGAAATTGACGCAGCCCCTGATAATCGGCAGTTTTACAAACTTACCCGTGCGCACCTTGCCCAGTTTTTGCTCGTCCACCACAATTTCTCCGTCCGGCTTTCGGACGGCGGTTGCAACCACCTTCGGACCGCGCATCATAACGCCCTCCATCACGGCCTGACCGCCGATGGAGGTTCGATGGATTTCTTCTTTTTCGGTCTTATGATAAGACATATTCTGTCACCTGCTTTCTTCCGTCATTTACAGCTATGAAAACACCAATTATGATCCGGCTTTTGACTACCGCCAGTTGTAAGTGAACAGGCCGTATAAATACAAAAGAAGGATCACGGCCGGGATCACATAAGAGAAAAACGGTCTCATCCAGTCTTTTACCTTAAGCCCCTTTCCTTCATTGGCCTCCGCCTTAAAGGCTTCCCAGCCCCAGCCATAGCGCCGGTTGCAGCAGAACAGTACGACAACCAGCGAGCCGAGCGGCAGCAGATTGGTGCTCACAATAAAATCCCAAAGGTCGAGCCACGCACTTCCCTCCGCAAAGGGTACAAAACCGGAAAATTTGCTGTATCCGAGCGCGGTAGTCAGCGCCAGCAGAAAAATACCGATACCGCAGACCATGCATGCAAAGGGTCTGCTCCACCCGGTCATCTCACGCACGCAGGCAAGAATGTTTTCGCACACGGCAAGCACGGTGGATAGCGATGCAAACACCATAAACAAAAAGAACAATGCACCCCACCAGCGGCCGCCCGCCATATGGTTAAACACAGAGGCCATGGTATCAAACAACAGGCTCGGACCTGCGTTGACCTCCACCTGAAAGGTAAAGCATGCCGGGAAAATAATCAGCCCCGAAACAACCGCCACAAAGGTATCAAGAAATACGATATGCAAAGATTCGCCCATCAGTGAATGTTCCTTATCGATATAGCTCCCGAAAATTGCCATAGAGCCGATACCCAGACTCAACGTAAAGAAAGCCTGGTTCATTGCGCCGACAATCACTTCTCCGTTAATTGCAGAAATATCCGGAACCAGATAAAATTTCAGTCCTTCTTTCGCCCCCGGAAGCGTTCCGCTGTGGATTGCAAGCACAATCATCAGGGCAAAAAGAATCATCATCATGTATTTGGTGACGCGCTCCAGTCCGCCCTGCAAACGGAAACACAGAACGCCAAAGCCCAAAATAACCGCAACCGCAAGATAGCCCACATTGATAGCCGGGTTTGTAATCATTGCCGCAAATCCGATGTCAGCGCTCGTCCCCGTCAAAAACTTTACAAAATAGTAAATCATCCAGCCGCACACAACCGTATAAAACGCCATGAGGCATATGTTGCCGATCAGCGCCACATAGCCGTGAATATGCCATTTCGTGCCTTTTTTCTCCAGCTTTTGGTACATGCGCACCGGGCTTGCCTGTGCGGCACGGCCGAGCGAAAATTCCATTGTCATAGCCGGAATCCCCAGCAAAATCAGGCAAATCAAGTAAATCAGGACAAACATACCGCCGCCGTACTGTCCGCACATCCAAGGGAACTTCCACACATTTCCGCAGCCGATCGCGCAGCCGGCCGAAAGAAGGATAAAGCCCAATCTTGAGCCAAGCTTTTCTCGTTTCATTCTTCAACTTCCTTTGTTATAATATAGTTTGTATTTTTTGCGATCACTCGCTTTTCATTTTTCCTTATCGGGGGCATCGTCCGTTCCTTCTATGTAATCAATATACTGCTGACGAATCACATGCACATCACGCTGGCGCATCGGCACAGTGTCCCCCGTTGACAAATGAAACGCCTTATCCGCCGATAACACATGATCCATATTCACCAAAAAGCTCTGGTGGCAGCGCAAAAAACGCCTGTCCGCAAGCTCTTCTTCCACCGTGTTCAGCGTTTTATAGATGACGTATTCTCCGCCGCCGCGGCGGTGCAGCAGGCATTTTGTGTTGCTGCTTTCGATATACAGGATTTCGCGGTACGGAATCTGCCAAAAAGAGGCTCTGCAGCGAATCCGATACATCTCCGTAATGGTCTTGCTTTTCAAGACCCGCTCCATCGTTTGGGAAAATAGCGTCTTTGAAACCGGCTTTAAAAGATAACCGGCCGCCTCCACCGCATACCCGTCCACCGCATACTGCGGCGTTTTGGATATCAAAACAAGGCTGCCGATATAGTGCATTTTCCGGAGCTTTTGCGCCGTTTTTATAATGTCCGCGCCGTGACTGTCACCCAGAAAAATGATATCATAGGCCACGCCGTCCCCGATATCGTAAAGCAAATCAATGCCGCGATCATAGGGCGTGACACAAAAAGAGAGCATCTTCTCCGCCGCGCAGTGATGCAACCATTTTGTCAAAGCGTCCCGTTCCCGGACATCTCTTTCACAAACGGCGATACGCATGACAGGCTCTCCCTTCCCTGCGGACACATTTTTCAAAACTGCGAATTGTCCGCAATGGCATTATTGTAATATAAATTGCATTTTTTGTCAATCAATCCGCCGAACTTTTATGAAAAATTCATGACGCAATGATCAGGCACGCATTTTGGCAAAGTTTTACTTGATTCCGCCTTTCTTTTCTGGTATACTGTAAGGAACGAAGTTTTAATGGGGGAATCCTATGTTTTACTATATTGCCGGAAAGCTGGTTCACAAAACCGATACCTTTGCCGTGCTGGACGCCGGCGGCGTGGCATATCAGATTTTTTCCACAACGTCCTCATTGCAGTCGCTGGGCGAAATCGGCGACCGGGCAAAGCTGTACACCTATATGAACTTAAAATCCGCATCGGACATTTGTGTTTTGTACGGCTTTTCTACACTGGAAGAACGCAATATTTTTGAAATGATTTTGGGCGTGTCCGGCGTGGGCGCCAAAACGGCGGCCAGTCTGCTGTCCAACATTTCTCCCTCCAAATTTGCATTATGCGTTGTCACCAACGACGCAAAATATCTTTCCTCTCACACGCCGGGGCTGGGGCCGAAAGGCGCACAGCGTATTATTTTGGAATTAAAGGACAAGTTTAAAGGCATGGAGCTTGACGATATTCCAAAGGAAGAGATTTTTGCTCCCGACACCGACGGTGAAAACGAGGCAGTCTCTGCCCTGATGGTGCTGGGGTATTCCGCTCAGGAGGCAAAGAGCGCCCTGCGCGGCGTCAGCGGCAGCGTGGAAGAAATGGTGAAAGCCGGACTGAAAAACTTGTTAAAGGGCTAGACGCTCTCTACTTGCGCGAAGCACATAGCCCGAAAGGATGTCGATCATGGAAGACGAAAACAGAATTATCACCACGGCGGAAACGGCGGAGGACGGCGAAAACGAACGCAGTCTGCGCCCGAAAACGCTGGATGACTATATCGGACAAAAAAAGGCAAAAGAAAATTTAAAGGTGTTTATCGAGGCGGCACGCCGCCGCGGCGAGGCGCTGGATCATGTGCTGCTCTACGGGCCGCCGGGGCTTGGAAAAACAACGCTCGCCGGCGTCATTGCCAACGAGATGGGCGTCAATCTTCGGATTACCTCCGGCCCGGCCATTGAAAAGCCGGGAGATCTGGCCGCGCTTTTAACCAACCTCGGCCCGGACGACATTCTGTTTGTGGACGAAATTCATCGGCTGAGCCGCAGCGTGGAAGAAATTTTATACCCGGCCATGGAGGACTACGCCTTAGATATCATCATCGGCAAGGGGCCTTCCGCCCGTTCCATTCGTTTGGACTTGCCGCATTTTACCTTAATCGGCGCCACAACGCGTGCCGGTTCTCTTGCGGCACCGCTGCGTGACCGTTTTGGCGTGATCAGCCGCCTGGAAATGTATACCACGGAGGAGCTGTCCACCATCATCCGCCGGAGCGCGGACATTCTTGGCATCTCCATCGAACCGTCCGGTGCGGCAGAGATTGCCTCCCGCTCCCGCGGAACGCCGCGTATCGCCAACCGGCTTTTGCGCCGGGTTCGCGATTTTGCGCAGATCGAATCGGACGGCGTGATCACCCGTGCCATTGCCGATCACGCACTGGAAAAATTAGAGATTGACCATCTGGGTCTGGATTCCGGGGATAAGCGAATGCTTCGGACGGTGATAGAACATTACGGCGGCGGCCCGGTCGGGCTTGACACCCTCGCTGCCACCATTGGTGAAGAAAGCGACACCATTGAGGATGTCTATGAACCGTATCTGATGCAGATTGGATTTATCCATCGGACGCCCCGCGGCAGAGTGGTGACCAAACGGGCGTACGACCATTTCGGAATTCCCTATGCACAGGAAAATTCCGCAGAAAATATCTCGATGTTTGATGAATAAAAGGAGTTTTAGCAATGCAAAACAAAGAAAAATACTATATTACCACGGCCATTGCCTACACCTCGCGCAAGCCGCACATCGGCAATACGTATGAGATCGTGTTAACCGATGCGATTGCGCGTTTTAAGCGGTATATGGGCTATGACGTCTTTTTCTGTACCGGCACCGACGAGCACGGCCAAAAAATCCAGGAGCTGGCGGACGCGGCCGGCATTACGCCAAAGGCGTACGTTGACGGCGTTGCAGGTGAAATCAAAAAGATCTGGGATTTGATGAATACCAGCTATGATAAGTTTATCCGCACCACCGACTCGTATCACGAGGAAACCGTACAGAAAATCTTTCAAAAGCTCTACGACCAGGGCGACATCTATTTAGATTCCTATGAGGGATGGTACTGCACCCCTTGTGAATCCTTCTGGACGGACACTCAGTTGGTTGACGGCAAGTGCCCGGACTGTGGCCGTGAGGTGCATAAGCAGCACGAGGAAGCCTACTTCTTTAAGATGAGCAAATATGCCGACCGTCTGATGCAGTATATCGAAGACCACCCGGACTTTATCCAGCCGGAATCCCGGAAAAAGGAAATGGTGAACAACTTCCTAAAGCCGGGGCTTCAGGATCTTTGCGTATCGAGAACCAGCTTTTCCTGGGGAATCCCGGTTCCGTTTGATCCAAAACACGTCATCTACGTTTGGCTGGACGCGCTGACGAATTATATCACTGCGCTCGGCTACCGCTGCGACAGTAAGGGCGAAAATTATGACCGTTACTGGCCGGCCGATGTGCATATCATCGGCAAGGACATTCTGCGTTTTCACACCATTTATTGGCCGATCTTTTTGATGGCGCTCGGCGAACCGCTGCCGAAACAAATTTTTGGCCATCCGTGGCTGCTGAACGGCCAGGACAAGATGAGCAAATCCATCGGCAACGTGATTTATGCCGACGATCTGGTTGAAAACTTCGGCGTTGACGCAGTGCGTTACTATCTGCTCCACGAAATGCCCTTTGCACAGGACGGCACCATCACCTTTGAAACCTTAATCAGCCGCTATAATTCGGAGCTTGCAAACACCCTCGGCAACCTGGTAAACCGCACCGTTTCCATGATTCAAAAGTATTTTGACGGAATCATCCCGCAAAACGGAACACCCACCGATTTTGATGCAGATTTGGAAAACACCTGCCTTGCCTGCGCCAAGGAGACTGCGGCCTGCATGGATAAACTGCGCGTTGCGGACGCGATGGACGCAATCTGGAAGATCGTGAACCGTTCCAACAAATATATCGACGAGACGACGCCGTGGGTTCTGGCAAAGACCGAGGACGGCAGAGCGCAGCTTGAAAGCGTGATGGCACACCTGGCAGAGGCGATTCGCTTTATCGCATCGCTCCTGACTTCCTTTATGCCGGACACTGCTGCTGCGATTGCAAAGCAGATCGGCACGGACATTCTCTCCTGGGAAAGCCTTTCTTCCTTTGGGGCAATTCCGGCAGGAACCGCGGTGATGAACCCGGAGCCGCTTTTTGCACGGCTTGACCCGGAGCAAAAACTGGCCGAACTGGAGGCCTCTCTGGCGCAGCCCGAAGAGGAAACCGTCTCTATTGAGCCGTTTAAAGACGCGGTCGAATTTTCGGACTTTGAAAAGCTGGACATCCGCGTCGGCAAGGTCGTAGTTTGCGAAAAGGTTCCCAAATCCTCCAAGCTGCTGCGCTTTGAACTGGAGGTCGGATCGGAACGCAGACAGATTCTGTCCGGCATTGCCAAATATTATAAGCCGGAGGATCTGATCGGAAAGAATGTGCTGTTTATTGCAAACTTCCCGCCAAGAAAGATGATGGGGCTTACCTCAAACGGCATGATTCTCTCGGCCGAGCATGACGGAAAACTGGTACTGACCTCCACACTGGAGGATATCCAGACCGGCGCGTGCATTGTATAAAAAACCAACCGCGGGGCGATAAAATCGCCCCTATTTTTTTGAAAGAGGAATTATTATGGACTACCAAGAGACCCTTTCTTACATTCATCAGACGCCAAAATTCTCCCGTATTCTCGGCAATACCATGCTGAAAAAATTACTGGCGCATCTCGGCAATCCGCAAGATGCGCTTGATTTCATTCATGTTGCCGGCACCAACGGAAAGGGCTCTGTTTCGATTATGCTTGCCGAAATTCTGAAAAATGCCGGCTTTAAGGTCGGATTATTCACTTCTCCTTATCTGGAACGGTTCAACGAGCGCATCCAAATCAACCGCACCCCGATTGCCGATGAAGCGCTGGCCGCCATTGTCACAACGATTCGGGAATGTATGGAATCTCATAATGCCCCCGTATCGGAATTTGCCCTGGACACCGCGGCGGCATTCTGCTATTTTGCGCAGCAAAAATGCGATATTGTGGTGCTGGAAACCGGGCTTGGCGGCAGGCTTGACGCCACCAATGTAATCTCTGCCAAACGGGCAGCGGTACTCACCGCAATCGGCATGGATCATATGCAGTATCTGGGAGACACCATCGAGAAAATTACCTTAGAAAAATGCGGCATTATTCATCCGAATACCCCGGTCGTCTCTGCGCCGTCCCAGGCGGAATCCGTCCGAAACACCGTATTATCCTATGCCAAGGCACACCGTGCCCCGGTATATTTCGCAGAAGAACCGCAGCCGGACGGGCATGGGCTTCAGTACCGCGGGCAGCGCTTTTCCCTCGGTATGCAAGGAGCATTTCAGGCATACAATGCAGCCACCGCTTTGGAAACCGTCCGCATCTTAAGGAATCAGGGGCTTTCCATCCCGGATACCGCAATAAAGCAAGGTTTGCTCGACGCCAAAAACGCGGCAAGATTTGAGCGATTCTCTGACTTCATCATCTTAGACGGCAGCCATAACGCGCCGGCCGCAGCAGCGCTTTTTGCGGCGTTAGCGGCGCTCAAAAAGCCTGTTTATTTCTGTATTGCAATGATGGAGGACAAAGACTGCCAAAGCTATTTGGAAATTTTAAGTCCACTGGCTATGGGTGCGGTTTTTACTCAAATTGATATGCCGCGCTGCTGTGACTGTCAAAAACTGTCCGACATCTTTCGGGAAAAGTCGATCCCGACCGTGACAGAGCCAAATCCCAAAACCGCCGTGCAAAAGGCCATCGCTCTCGCGAAAGAGGACGACGCACTGCTCTGTATCTGCGGATCACTCTATTTTGCAGGGCAGGTGCGGCCGTATCTTAAAAATTGGAGAAAAAAATAAAAAGCGCAAAAATGCGCTTTTTTTCATCGTATCAATCAACGATCATGTAGTAGAATTTTTACCTTGCATAGTAGTGGAATTATGCAATCTTGTTCAGCTTTGCAGCATACTGACTCTTCCGGCGGGCAGCAGTGTTCTTGTGCAGAATCCCCTTTGCCACAGCCTGATCAGTTTTCTTTACAACAAAATTATAAGCCTCAGAGGCAGCTGCCTTACCCTCTTTCAGAGAGGCCTCAAACTTTTTGATTGCAGTCTTAAGCTGAGACTTAATCATCTGATTCTGAAGGGTCTTCTTTTTGATGACCTTCACTCTCTTTTTTGCTGACTTTATATTAGGCATAAATTCACCTCCAAACACTCAATTTTGACGGCACAAAACTGTGCGGCAGGACAGCGCCGATACAGACGCCACTCCCACATCAATACTCCATATTGTAACATGCTTTGAAAAAAATTGCAAGCCTTTTTTCAATTTTTTTTATTTTTCTTGCAATCTTTCAAAAACTGTGCTATGATACGGTTGTTTCGGATCATACATTCGCCAAAACAGAATTCAAAATCGGAGGAATCAAAATGGTAAAACACATTGTCTTTTGGAAACTGGCCCCAAAAGCCGAGGGTCAGGACAAATGGGAAAACGCACGCATCATCAAAAAGGAACTGGAAGCCCTGGTTGGTGTGATTCCCGGTCTGATCGAGGCCGAGGTCGGCCTGAACGAAAACGGCGGCGAATATGACGCCGCGCTCACCGCACTTTTTGAAAACATGGAGGCGCTCAAGGCCTATGACGTACACCCGGCGCATCAAAAGGTTCGCGCCTTTGTCACCAAGGTTCGTCTGTCAAGGGTTGCCGTTGATTACACGGTCTAGACACTCTGCGTGTCCTGCCGCAAAAAAGAGCGAAAACACGTTTTTCAAATAAGATTTTTAATTGTAAACAAATAAGATTTAATTGTAAAATTCGAAAAAAGACGGATGCGGCAATCGCCGTATCCGTCTTTTTGATTAGTCTGAAGTATAAGGCATCAGAGCGATCTGTCTTGCTCTCTTAATTGCAACCGTGAGCTGTCTCTGGTGCTTTGCGCAGCAACCGCTGATTCTTCTCGGAAGAATCTTGGCGCGCTCCGTCACGTATCTTCTCAGCTTTGCAACGTCCTTGTAGTCGATATGATCAACTTTATCCACGCAGAAGGAGCAAACTTTTCTCTTTGCTCTTCTTGCTCTGGGTCTGTCGTTTCTTCTTTCTTCTGCCATCTTCAATTCGCCTCCTTTAAATCAAATTAAAACGGAAGATCATCGTCCGTGTCCAAAAGCGCGGTAAAATTCTCTTCAACATCGGGCTGCTGCGAAAACGCAGGCGCACTCGGTGCTGCCGCCGGCGCAGAAACGCCGGGTGATGCAGGCGCCATACCGTCCTGACTGCGTTTGCTCTCGCCGAAGCTAACCTCGCTGGCCACAACTTCTGTGACGTAGTTCTTCTTTCCGTCCTGACCTTCCCATGTTCTGGTCGCAATGCGGCCAATCACAATGATCATCTTGCCCTTCCCAAAATAATTGCAGACAAACTCTGCCGTTTTGTTCCAAGCGACGCAGTTGATAAAGTCGGTCTGTCTGTTCTCACCATAGCCATTATCAATGGCGATGCTGAAACTGCAAACAGGTGTGCCGGCCCCGGTATGCCGAAGCTCCGGATCCCGTGTGAGTCTGCCCATTAAAATCGCTTTGTTAATCATAGACTAGTCCTCCTCACGCTTTACCACGATATCGCGGATGATACCGTCATTGATCCCGTAAACACGTTCCAACTCAGCAGGGAAATCAGGTTTTGATTTAAAGTTCACCAAAACATAATAACCTTCTGTCAAATCGTTGATCGGGTATGCAAGTCTGCGCTTTCCCCATTCGTCCACGCTCTCGATCTCGCCGTACTTTTCAATCAAAGATTTGAACTTTTCAACAAAAGCTGCGATTTCTTCCTCCGTCTTGGTTGCATCAATAACGAAGATGGTCTCATACTTGTTGATTACCTCTGTCATGACATCAGTCACCTCCTTCTGGACTTTGACCCTCGATTTGTGTCGAGAGTAAGGAATTGTTATCAAATAACCTAAATATTATAGACTATTTTTTTTGCCTTGTCAAGCATATTTTTCAATTTTTTTCATAGGATGAAACAAAGCCATAGACAAGCCCAAAGACATTATGGTTTAAACAAGAAAATTTATGAAAATACTGCACCCAATGCTCGTCAATACGCCTAGAGAGGAGAATTTACATGAAACGTTTTTTGATCGGTTTTTTGATTCTGTCCGCCGCTGTATTTTGCATTCCGTCCGTCATGGTTCCGATTGCATCGCTGATATCGGGGCGCACCGCCGCACCGGCCTATGCCGATTCCGCCGCCGCAGACGATACCGCCGCCTACGGCGTGGAGGCCCCCTATACGGTAACGCTCTATCGGGTCGGCAACGGCGAAACCCTAACCCTCGATTTTGAGGATTATATCGCCGGCATCGTCGCAGAAGAAATGCCGCCGACCAATTCCATAGAGGCGCTCAAGGCGCAGGCAGTCGCCGCACGCAGCTACATACTCAGCAAGCTCTCCTCCTACTCAGAGAACGCCCCGGCCGCACATCACGGTGCGCTGCTGTGTGACGATTTTTCACACTGTCACACCTGGCGCTCCTTAGAAGAATCCAAGGACACATGGGACGCACGCTTTCGCGAGGACTATGCCGCCAAGATCAAACGCGCGGCGGATGAGACCCGCGGCGAATATTTAAGCTACGAAAACAAGGCGGCCAAGACCTGTTTTCATGCCGTCAGCGGCGGAAAGACCGAAAACGCGGAGGACGTATGGGGCGTTTCTCTGCCCTATCTGACGACGGTAAACAGTGCGGAGGACACACGTGCGGACGGCTATCACAGCCGCGTTTTTTATCCCAAAGAGGCCTTTGAGACCGTTCTGCGCGGACTGCGCCCTTCCATCCAAACGGCGGAGAATTTAGAGGATATTTCGCCAAAATTCACCTACCACGACAGCGGCAGCGTCGCCGCACTGACCATGCTTGGCGAAACATTTACCGGCCTCGAAATCAGGGAGGCGTTCCATCTGCGCAGCACGCATTTTTCTCTGAAGTTTGCGGACGGAAAGGCCGTCTTTGACGTCAACGGCTACGGCCACGGCGTCGGAATGAGCCAGTTCGGCGCGGCCGCAATGGCGGAACACGGCAAAAATTACCGCGAAATTTTAGCGCATTATTACAAGGGTACCACCCTCAGCCAGCTTTATCATAACGCATAAAAATATTCCTCAATTTTTGTTACTTTTTACGCTGCCCCAAACCCAAAAAACCTTTGAAACCCATAGGCAACTGTGCTATAATGAAAGCAGGCGTACAAGGGGAATCCTGTCTTGCCCAAGGCGGCAAGAGGGAGAACCCCTTTGGCAAATCCATCACATTGCATCAAGAGGAGGAATTTTCATGGCTCACACGGTAATTACAATTGCCCGTCAGTTCGGCTCCGGCGGCAGAGATGTTGCAAAAATACTCTCTGAGAAAATGGGAATTCATTTTTACGATAGAGAGTTAATTGCACTTGCCGCAAAGGAAAGCGGTCTTTCCGAGTCCCTGTTTGAGGGCATTGAAGAAAAGCCAACCAACAGTCTTTTATACTCGCTGGTTATGGGAATCCAGTCCGGGCGCGGCACCTACTATCGTTACGGGGACGTTTTAAACTCGGACAGCGTCTTTCGGATTCAGTCCCAGGTCATTCGCGATTTGGCAAGCAAGGGGCCGTGCGTGATCGTCGGCCGCTGCTCTGATTATATTCTGCGCGAGCAGCCAAACCTGATCAACGTATTTATCCATGCCGACAAAGACTGGCGCGTACAGCGCATCATGCAGCGTCATCAGCTGAAGGAAAAGGAAGCGGAAAATCTGATTACAAAGACGGACAAACGGCGCAGCTCCTTTTATAACTTTTACACCAACAAGGTATGGGGAAACGTCAACAACTACCACCTGGCAATCGACACCAGCAAGGTCGGGCTGGAGCATGCCGCAGATCTGATTGTAAACTTCAGCGAAATGATTCCCAAAGAAGAAAACCCGGCTACATAACAAAATGACCGCAGTCACCCGACTGCGGTCATTCTTTTTGCTTATTTACCTATTCGTTTTCATCAAAGCGAAATCCCAGCTGTTCAATCCCCTTATCTTCATCGCGGAGTGCAGAGCCTGCCGCCGGAATGTTTCGGCTGCGATAGCGCGTGTAGTTTGCAATCGGAGCATCCTTTGCGGCCACTGCCTCGGCGACCACCGCATTCTTCCGCAGCGTCATCACCTGTACGCCCTGGCTGCTGCGCGTTGTCTTTTCAGGAATCTTTTCCGTATTGACGGTAAGCATCTTATCCTGACTGCTGCGCAGTACAATATCGGTATCCTCCGGCAAAAACATCATGCCGACAATGGGCGATTTGGTCGCAAAACCGCCGGTCAGTCTGCGGCGATTGGACTTTGTCTCATAGCTCTTAAGCGGGATTTTGGCGCATTTTCCGTTTTCAAAGCTAAAGAGCAGCCATCCGCTGTAATCACCGCTGATTACCATACCGATGATATCTTCTTTTTCTGTCATGCCGACCAGGTTCGGGATATACTCACCCATCTGACTGGCCTTGCCGTCCGGGATTTCATACGCGCGCATTTTATAGACATCACCGCCTGCGGCAAAGAACAAAATCTCACTGCGGTTGGTAATCTCCTCTTCCTGGATGATGGCGTCATCCTCTTTCAGCCGCTGTTCACCGCTGGTGCGCAGCGATACCAGGGAAATCTTTTTGATATAGTTTTGCGCCGTTCTGAAAAGCCTTACCGCATAATCCTCAACGGTTTCTTCCTCTGCCGGCTCCGCAACATCTTCTGCCGCAATCAGCCGGGTTCTGCGATCCGTACCGAACTTCTTCGCCGCCTCACGCAGCTGCTTTTCAATGATCTTATTAACCCTTGCCTTGCTTTTCTGCACCGCCTCTAAATCCTCGATTTCCTCTTTCAGCTTGGCAATCTCAGCGGTTCGCTTTAAAATATAGTCCTTATTTAAATTTCGCAGTTTGATCTCTGCCACATATTCTGCCTGTGCCTCGTCAATGTGAAAGCCTTTCATGAGGTTCGGTACAACCTGCGCATCCTCCTCGGTCTCACGCACGATCCGAATCGCTTTATCGATGTCCAGCAGAATCTTCTCAAGTCCCTCTAAAAGATGCAGTTTTTCGCTCTTGCGCACGATATCAAAAGCCACCGCGCGCAGCACGCAGCTGCGCCGAAACCGCAGCCACTCACAAAGAATATCGTTGACCCCAAGCACCATCGGTGAACCCTCTACCAGGATATTAAAGTTACATCCAAAGCTATCCTGCAAGGGCGTCATCCGAAACAGTTTTGCCATCAGTTTTTCCGGGTCGGTACCGCGTTTTAAATCAATGGTAAGCTTTAAACCTTTTTTGTCCGTCTCGTCACGGATGTCAGAGATTTCCTTCACCTTCCCGTTTTTGACAAGCTCCACAACCTTTTCCACGATGGCCTCCACCGTGGTGGTATACGGAATTTCCGTAATGTCGATGCAGTTCTGCTTTTTATCGTAGGTGTAGGACGCACGCATTTTAAAGCTGCCGCGGCCGGTTTTATAAATTTCACGCATTTCGTCTCTCTGATACAGCAACTGCGCGCCAAAAGGAAAATCCGGTGCCGGCATAACCTCAGTCAAATCCGCCTCCGGATCCTTCATCACCAGAACGGTCGCCTCGCAAAGCTCCTTTAAGTTAAAGCTGCAAATATTGGACGCCATGCCGACTGCGATACCCTGGTTCGGATTTGCCAAAATGTTCGGAAACGTTGTCGGCAAGAGAACCGGCTCCTTCATGGTGCCGTCATAATTATCCACAAAATCGATCGTGTCCTTGTCCATATCGCGAAAGATCTCGCTGCAGACCTTGGATAGCTTTACCTCGGTGTAACGGGAGGCGGCACACGCCATATCCCTGGAATACTGCCGGCCAAAGTTACCCTTCGAATCCACCAGCGGCAAAAGCAGAGCGCCGTTTCCCTCGGTCAGACGAACCATGGTATCATAAATCGCCGCATCGCCGTGCGGATTCAGGCGCATGGTCTGTCCGACCACGTTGGCCGACTTGGTACGTCCTCCGCTCAGCAGCCCCATTTTATACATGGTATAAAGCAGCTTGCGATGAGAGGGTTTAAACCCGTCAATCTCCGGGATTGCACGGGAGATAATCACGCTCATCGCATAGGGCATGTAATTTTGCTCTAAGGTATCGGTAATTTGTTGTTCTTCTATGATGGGTTTTTTCATACGTTCTGCTCCTTTACATTACATCTGTCAATGCAATAAAGTCATGACCCACGTTTGCAATATGTTCTTTCCGCCCGGTCAGATTGTCTCCCAAAAGCAGATCAAACATTTCCTTCGTCTTTTCCATATCATCCGGCATCACTTTAATCAGCCGTCTGGTTTCCGGGTTCATGGTGGTTTCCCAAAGTTGATCGGAATCCATTTCACCAAGGCCCTTGTACCGCTGCACATCGGCGTTGCCGCCCAGCTCGAGGAGCTCCTGGTAGGGTGCCTCCTGCTCCACGTCGCGCTTGTCGAGCTCTATGCCGTGCTCTTCGGCGAAATGGGTCAGGACGGAGCAGGTGGGGCACGGGGCCCAGTAATACAGAATCGGCTTCTCCATGGTAGCGTTTCCTCTCTCATCTCGTTCGGCTACGCCGCGGTATCGCATCCCCCAGGAGAGCCCGCGGCACGGCTATAATACTCCCATGGGCACCCTGACGGTCAACATATCCGACGTCGCGCTCGTCGTCGAGGGCGGCGGCATGCGCGCCAGCTACACGGCGGGCGCCATGGTCACGCTGCTGGAGCGCCAGCTGCACTTCGGGCGCGTGTACGGCATCTCCGCCGGCTCGAGCCACGCGGTGAACTACGTGTCGCGCGACATCGCACGCACGAAGGCGTCGTTCGTCGACCTCGTGCGCGACCCGCGCTTCGGCGGTGTTAGCAGCTTCCTGCGCGGGCATGGCTACTTCAACGCGCCGTATCTGTACGAGGGCGTTGCCGAGGAGCTGGCGGGAACGGACGCCGTGATGGCGTTCGACTTCGACACGTTCGCAGCCAGCGACGCCGACGTGCACATCGAGGGCTTCGACTGGGACACCGGCGAGACGGTGGCCTGGACGAAGGCCGACTGCCCCACGCTGCGCGACATGATGCTGCGGGTACGGGCCAGCTCCACCATGCCCCTGTTCATGCCGCCTACGGTAATCGATGGGCGCACGTTCATGGACGGGGGCCTGGGCGAGAGCCGGGGCATCCTACTGGACGCTGCGCGCCGCGACGGGTTCGAACGGTTCTTTATCATCCGCTCGCAGCCGCGCGGCTACCGCAAGAAGCCGCCGCGGCCGGCCGCGCAGGCGCTGCTCCGCGCTGCCTTCCGGACCCATCCGCAGGTGGCCGAGCGCACCATCGAGCGCTGGCGGCCCTACAACGCCCTCTGCGACGAGGTGGACCGCCTGGAGCGCGAGGGCGCCGCCTGCGTGTTCCACCCCGACGAGATGCCGGTATCGAACCGGGAGACGGACCACGCGAAGCTGTCCCGCGCCTACGACCAAGGCTACGCCCAGGCCCAACGCGAGGCCGACGCCTGGGAAGTGTGGCTGCAGCGCGGCTGAGGCGCTGCGGGAAAGGAGGAGGCGGAGCGGTGCAGCTGGGCATCACCATACCGTTGCAGCGGCATCTGCGGCTTGCGCGGCCGCCTTACGGCGAGCCGGAGGAGCCGCTCTTCTGCTGGGAGGCACACCGTGTGGCGCTCGGCGGGGCCGACGTGCTGCTGCTGGCGAACGCGTGCAACCGGTTCGCGGCCTTCGCGTGCATGCAGCCGGGGGATTGGCGCGATTGGGAGGCCGTCGCGCTCGCAGCGTTGCGCGCCTCGCTTGCCGCCTCGGGGTTCGACGAGGACGCGATCGGGGCGTACCGGTTCTTCGCCGGCGCGGCCGAGGTCACGCGCACGCACGGCCGGCGTTCCGTCGCGTTCATGAACGTGCTGGTGGACAAGCTGCTGGCGCTCCCGCTTGCGCTCGACGCGGCGGCCGATCCGTTCCCGGCAGAGCTATGCCGCCTGGCGAACGAGCGGATGCCCTGCAAGGCGGCAGGCTTCGAGGGCCTCGGCCTGCCCGTCGAGCGCTTCGTCGCCGACCTTGCGCGCTTGGGGATAGGCGCGCAGACGTAATCCGCGGAGGCATCTTCGCTATAAAACTCGCGCTTCGGTGGCTGAATCGTGTTTTTGAGGCGAAGATGGGCGCTCGGCGGCTTTTCGGACGGTCGGCCACCCTGTGGTGCTACCATGGTCGCCGACAGAAAGGAAGCGCATGACGGCAACCGGCGACACCGCCACCTCGAAACTCGAACTGATCATGGGGCGCGACGGCCTGGCGCGGCTCGTGGATTCTACCGTCATGGTGCTGGGCGTGGGCGGCGTGGGCTCGAACTGCGTCGAGGCGCTGGCGCGCGGCGGCGTGGGGCGGCTCATCGTGGTGGACCACGACGTGGTGCAGGCCAGCAACATCAACCGGCAGGCCATCGCGTTCCACAGCACCATCGGCCGCAAGAAGGTGGACGTGGCGCGCGCCATGGTGGCCGATATCAACCCCGCGGCGCAGGTGGAGGCGATCGACGAGTTCCTGCTGGCCGAGAACGTGCCGGCGTTCATCGCCGCGCATGCCGGCGGCGTGGACTACGTGGTGGACGCCATCGACACGATATCGGCGAAGCTCGCCATCGCGCAGTACGCCGACGAGCGCGGGCTTCGCCTGATCAGCAGCATGGGCGCGGCGAACAAGCTGCGCCCCGAGTGCTTCCGCGTGGCGGACGTGTACGACACGGTGAACTGCCCGCTCTGCCGCATCATGCGCAAGGAGGGGCGCAAGCGCGGCATCCGGAGCCTGCGCGTGCTGTACTCGTGCGAGCAGCCGGTGGACGTGCCCGTGCGCGAGGGCGCCGCGCGCCGCGAGCGGTCGAACCTGGGCACCGCCTCGTTCGTGCCGCCCATCATGGGCCAGATGATCGCCGGCGAGGTGCTGTGCGCGCTCGCAGGCGTTGGCGCGCATGCGGGGGAGGAGCACGCATGATGTCCTGTCATCCTG
>OLOI01001608.1_pt1 | contig 18495 bp, 16 predicted proteins | sample 1672131 | NCBI WGS metagenome assembly OLOI01 (sample SAMEA3136651, study PRJEB25190) | human gut metagenome | reverse complement strand
ATATTTTAGAAATATCAAAATGATATTATCAAAATAATAGAGGAGATTTTAAGAAATGAAAAAATTAATCACAGCCATCGTTGCTATTATGATTGCAGCAACATTAGCATTCGGAATGACTGCATGCGGAGCTTCACCAGAAGAAAAACTCAAAAACTTTGTTGAGTCTGATACTTTCCAGAGCCAGGTTGACGCACAGAAGGCTTCATTAGGTTCAACACTTGACCTTGACGTTAAAGTTGAGGGCAGCAACCTTATTTATGAGTGCATTTACAAAACACAGATTTCAGAAGATCTCGTTGAAGATGTAAAAACTCAGCTTGATACTGCTTTTAACTCTATGTCATCAACATATGAGAGTATCGCTAATGAACTCAAATCAGACCTCAAGCTCGAAAATCCTGTTGTTATTGTTAGAATTTTAAACGCTGATAATACTACAATTACTGAGTATAAATTTGAAGCAACAGAATAATCTAACGCTTTATTTCAAACGGCTACTGCTTATGCAGCAGCCGTTTTTTGTTTTCAATTTTTCACTTTACTTATAAAATATAAAAATTCTTTGTTGACTGAAATCACTTCATAATGTAGAATGTTAGAAGTATATTTTTTAGTTAATTTTATAATATCTGCCGATTATTAAAAGGAGGAAAAATAAAGTGGTATTCTCAAGCCTTGTATTCCTGTTTGCATACCTTCCGATAACACTTTTAATATATTACCTTGTGCCAAGGCAGGGCAGGAATATTTTTCTTTTCATCATAAATTTAGTATTCTACGGCTGGGGCGAACCTAAGCTCGTCCTACTTATGGTGTTCAACATCTTTTTCAACTATATGGGCGGCTGGTTCATTGACAAGTACAGGCAGGATGCCAAAAAGAAAAAGCTGTTCCTGATTCTGACTTGTATTCTCGACATAGGAATACTTGCAGTGTTCAAATACACGGGAATGATTACTGAAACGCTTAATCTATTGCCGTTTCTCAACATCCCGACACTTGAAATCAGCCTGCCAATCGGCATCAGCTTTTACACTTTCCAGACAATGAGCTATGTAATTGATGTCTATCGTGACGATGCCCCGGTATCGAAAAGCTTTATTAATTTCGGCACATATGTCGCACTGTTTCCTCAGCTGATTGCAGGTCCTATCATACGGTACAAGGATGTTGCTTATCAGCTTACACACAGGCGTGAAACCCTTGACCAGTTTACAACAGGTGTAAAGCTGTTTATGGTAGGCTTAGGCAAAAAGGTGCTCATTGCAAATCAGATGGGCAACCTGACAACCTTAGTCTTTGCAACAACCGACGAAAACGGAGTGCTCGGCACATGGATTGGAATTATAGCCTACACTTTCCAGATATATTTTGATTTTTCAGGCTACTCGGATATGGCTTGCGGTCTTGGCAATATGCTCGGCTTTGAATTTTTGAAAAACTTTAATTATCCCTACATTTCAAAATCAATCACAGAGTTTTGGAGAAGATGGCACATTTCGCTTTCCACCTGGTTCAAGGAATATGTATATATTCCGCTGGGCGGCAACAGAAAAGGCACAAAAAGACAGATAATCAATCTGCTTATTGTCTGGGGACTTACAGGTCTTTGGCACGGGGCGTCGTGGAACTTCTTGCTTTGGGGATTATATTTTGGACTGCTGCTTATTCTTGAAAAATTTGTTCTTAAAAAACTGCTGGACAAACTCCCCTCGGTTATTCAACACATCTATACGCTGTTTATTGTAGCTATAGGCTGGGGAATCTTCTATTTCACCGACATCAAACAGCTCGGTTCATTCTTTGCTGACCTGTTCAACTTCGGCAACGGTATTATCGGTTCGCAGGCACTTACACTGTTGCTTTCATATCTGCCGATTCTCATTGTTGCGGCAATTGCAAGCACACCGCTTGGTTCAAAAATTTACAACTGCTTTAAAGACAAAAAATTCATTTGGATTCCGGAGGTTTTGTTCTGCGTGATTATCCTTGCAATTAGCACGGCAAGTCTTGTAAATCAGAGCTACAATCCGTTTCTTTATTTCAGATTTTAAATTAAGAAGGTGATTTAATGCACTTTTCAGATAAAAAAAGCAAATGCCGATACATCCCTGCATTCGTTTTTTTGATTTTCATTTTCGGTATGGCAATATGGTTTTTGCTCAGCCCTAAAAGCGATTACAGTTCAGCTGAAAAACGATATTTACAGCAGTTTCCCGACACCTCTATTGAAAACATTTCAAACGGTACATTCGGCGAAGAATTTGAAAGTTTTTTTGCCGACCAATTTCCAATGCGAAATCTTTGGGTGGGCTTTAATGCCTATTTCAGCCTTTACACAGGTAACAACGGCGCAAATGGTGTGTATAACTGCAAAAACGATTACCTAATAAATGTGCCTGTTTCAACAGACAACAATCTGAGCAAAAATCTTAATGCTGTTACTAAATTTAAAAACAGTATTGATACTCCGGTAACAGTTATGTTCGCACCCTCCACGGGTTATATTGCAGACGATGTACTTCCGAATGTTCACAACGAATACAATGATGACTTATATTTTGAAAACATAGGAAAAACGCTTTCACAGAATGGCATTGAGTTTGTTGACCTGCGTGAAACCTTTAAGGAAGAATACAAAAACGGCACACAACTTTATTACAAAACCGACCACCACTGGACAACAGCAGGAGCATATACTGCATATACAAAGCTCTGCGAAAGTCTTGGAACAACGCCAACTCCGAAGGACAGTTTTGATATTAAAAGCTATGACGGATTTTACGGAACGACTTATTCAACAAGCGGATTTCTGATGACACCTTCGGATAGTATTGAAGTCTGGGAAAATCCGAATAATAACGAAAACAACATAAAGGTCAAAATTACTGAGGGTAAACAAATCACGGAATACAACTCAATGTTCTTCTATGACCGCTTGGAAGAAGATGACAAATACCCTGTATTCATTGACGGCAATCACGCTCTTACTGAGATTACAAACACAAGTGCCAAGGGCGGAACACTTGTAATGATTAAGGACAGCTTTTCGCACTGTTTAGCGCCGTTCCTTGCCGATAATTACAGTAAGATTATTCTTGTTGATATGCGTTACTACAAGTTGAGTGTTTCAGAACTTATTGAACAGGAAAATCCCGAGCAGGTGGTTGTACTGTACGGAATTGACAACATCGCAACCGACACCGACATCGTCTGGCTCAAGTAATTTTATCACCGCTTCATAAGTTTTATTGAACCTGCAATGCAGTATCCCGAAGTTCAAACCTTTGTTGTATGCTAAATTATAGTTTAGCAGAAGTTTTCACTTAACATTTGTAGGGGACGGCTTCCCAGACGTCCCCTGCGAAGAACTTCATAAATTATTTAAATAAACAGATAAACTCACATTCATTATAAACGAAACGTCTGACATTTTAACACTGTCAGACGTTTTTTATATTATTAAATCTCAATCATTACAAAACTTTGCGGTGACATCTTAACCTTGCCGTCTGCAAGCTCTGCACTGCCAAGCTCGTAAACTTTATTGCCTGTATATTCTGTTGCAATCTCGGCACTTTCCCCAAGCGGATTGAAGAACATTACAAGATTACCTCTTTTGTATGAGAATGGAATTTTGCCCTCTTCATAATTAAATTCCAATTCGCCGTTACCGTGCAAATCGTCATATTTATGGCGGATTGCAATTATATCTTTAACAACCTTGTAAATGCTGTCGGGGTCATTCTTCTGATTTTCAACGGTAGGTGCATCCTCTGACTTATCAACAGGAAGATACGGAGTATCGCTTGTTGAAAATCCTAAGTTTTTGCCGCTTTTCCACTGCATCGGAGTACGGGAGCCTGTTCTGCTGAAGCCGCCCTCCTTGCTCACGAGGTCAGCCTGATAACGCATACCAAGCTCATCGCCGTAATACAGGAATGGCACACCCGGCATAGTAAAAATAAACGCATTCACAAGCTTGATTGCCTGCTTGTCAAGATAAGCTGTAACACGAGGCATATCGTGATTGTTTGTCATAAAACTGATGTAACCTTTATCCTTTGAAGCCTCGTAGTTTGGCAGATATTCATCTGCAAAAGCCTTGATATCGCCCTTGCCGTTAGGGTTGAATACAGCCTCATCTCCCCACTCGCCATAACGGAACAAACGGCTATAACCGTTGCCATAATGGTCAAGATAGAAGTCCATATGAAAACCTGCATTGTTGATTGCACGCTGAGGGCCGCACCACTCGGCAACCATTGCAGCATTAGGATATTCCCTGTCAAGCATTTCACGAACGCCACGCCATATTTTGGCTGTAGCAACTTTTTCATCATCATTCTTAACAAGCGAGTCAGCCATATCAACTCTGAAACCATCTGCACCCTTGTCGAGCCAAAAACGCATTACATCTTTCATAGCCTCAGCCGTTGCAAGGCAGTCGGGATGGTCGCAGGGCAACTGCCAATCGGGATGAGTAATCTCGTGAAAACCATAGTTGAGTGCAGGCTGTGAACTGAAATAATTAACCATATAGTTGCCGTTGCGTTCGCAGATTCCGCACATCATTCTGTACTGCGGAGGAGCGTCCCAGACAGTTTTTGTAAAGATGTAACGGTTTGAAGTTTCGCATTTCTGCGCTTTTTTTGCCTCTAAAAACCAAGGATGAGTATCTGATGTATGACCAGGAACGAGGTCAAGCAAAATCTTAATACCCTTTTCGTGTGCCACATCAAAAAGTCTTACCAAATCCTCATTAGTGCCGTAACGCTCTGCAACCTGTTTGTAATTGCGAACATCATAACCTGCATCCATAAACGGAGAATCATAAACGGGATTCAGCCAGATTGCATTACAGCCCAGCCCTTTAACATAATCGAGCTTTTCTATAATACCGTTGATATCACCTATTCCGTCACCGTTAGAATCGTAAAAGCTCTGCGGATATATTTCATAAAACACTGCGTCTTCAAGCCACTTTGGCATAATAAACACCCTTTCAGCATTATATTTACAAGTTAATATTAACATTATTTGTAAATTATAGCAATATATTTTTGGCAATTAATTCAAAATAGTTTCCCAAATATATTTACTTGCAAACCTCGGCAAAACATCATAATATGATAAGAGTAATATTTCAGGCAGCACCGCCGTGGAGGGTGATTTTTTGACCATTGACAAACTAACAGACAATCGGGTGCTTATTGTTCTGTGCAAGCAGGATATGAGCGACTTTTCGCTTGATTACAGCAAAATGAAATTTGACGACAATCACACACGACGGATTCTTATGAGAATACTGAGACTTGCGTGCGTTAAGGAAGGCATTGAAATAAACGGCAAAAGCGTTATGCTGGAAGCGATAAACTTTGACGAAGAATGTTATTTGCTTGTTACTATAAACAGTAAAAAGCAAAAGAAATATCGTCTTAAAAGCAGCAGAAGCAGCCTGTGCTATCACCTTGGAAACAGCGGAAATTTTCTTGACGCAATCGAGCAGCTTTACCGCCAGAATGTATGCTGCAATCACAATTCTGCCTATATGTACAATGACGAATATTATCTGATTTTTGACTATCCGTCAATTCCACAAAAGCTCAGGCGAGTGCTTTCGGAATACGGAAACAGGTACAAAAGCAGCATTGCCACCGCAATTATAAAAGAAAACGGCAAACAGCTGTGTAAGCAAAACGCAATCGCACAAATCGGGAAGTATTTAGTGTAATATTTAATCGCAATTTCTATTTGTAAAACAACATAAAGCAATGCACGAAGTTATTGTGACAACAACTCCGTGCATTTTTGTTTTGAGAGTTTATTAAATTCATTCTAATGAAGTAATTATACCTGCAATATATTTTTGGATTAGCGTTGCATCTAAAACGGTTATTCCGCCGTCACTATCTACATCAGCGTATTTTAATTGCGTATCATCAATTGTAACAATATCAGCTATGTACTTTTGAATTAAAGTGATATCGTCAATGTCAATATCTCCATTACAGTTAGCATCTCCTAAAAAAGGATTTACTGTTACATTACAAATAGCCGTCTTATCGTTTGATGTCTTTACTGTGATTGTCGCTGTACCTATCCCTGTTGCCGTCACTTTACCGTTACTGTCAACCGTAGCAACAGAAGTGTTGCTGCTACTCCAACTTACATCTTTGTTAATTGCATTTGACGGATAAACCGTTGCAGATAACTCAGCCGTACTTCCTTTGCTGATTTTAATATTAGTTTGATTCAAAGCAACATTTTCAGGCAAAACATTATTTACCACTGTAAAATAAATTCTATCTGCCTCAGAGCGAAACCAATCAGAACCATCTACCATCCAATAATTACTGTTATATGTATAAAACCTAATTTCGTAATTTCCCTCTTTTATATTCGGTATGCTAAAACTATTAGTTATCAATCTATTATTATTGGAATATGGTTTATATTCTCCGTTTTCATCCATTTTCCAAATCCACAAAAAATAATGTGTAGCACCCGAAACCTCACTCCATGATATGTTTACAGTCTCGCCCTCGAAATAAAGTTCCTTATCAATATTCACTGTAGCCTTGTACTCTGCCAAGCAACTTGGACAAGTATCTAAAACTCTCGTTTCATTTTTATTTGCTATAACATCGCCACAACTGCACTTATAATAACTATAATGTGGATGTGATGCACCATAATAAACATATGTATTGTAATTATGAGTGTGTGTTGTTTTAAAAACAGGTCTAATATAATGTGTTGCTCCATATGCAGAGTTTGAAGTAGCACTTTTCCAAGTAATAGTATGAACTTTAACAGGTGTACCATTGTAAGGATAATCAGCATTGGCATCGGCAATAACTGCAGTATTTAAATCGGAAGATATTACAACTCCTGTGTGACCATATGCAGTAGTACCACTCGAAAATATATCACCGGGTTGAGGCATAAAATCTGCTGTATTATAATACACTGTCCAACCTAATTCGGACCACAATGAATTCTTCCAAACTTCCCAGCCGTTTCCTGTTCCTCTGCCCCAAGCATCGCTCCAAGGGTTTCCTTTGAGCAACCAATTAACATATACTTTTACAAATTCAACACACTGTGTGCCCGATGTGCTCGTATCAATGTTGTAGCTTGCACCTCCTTGGGCTTTTAACCAAGTTACAGCTTCAGCTTGAGTTTTTATACTACTCGTCACCGCACTAACAGAAATCGGTGCAATCGTTATCATGCCACAAATCATTATTGCTGCAAGAAATATCGATATAAACTTTTTAAATTTTGTTCTCATATAAAACACCTCCTATGTTTTCTTTATTATAATAAATATTTTTTAAATCGTCAATACTTATTTATATTATTTTTACAACAATAATACTAATTCATATTGGAATATATATAAATAAAAGTATATTCTTTATTGTAGGAGTGATTAGACATGAACGAGCTTACAATTAAAGTCGGAACACGAATAAGAACACTGAGAAAAGAAAGAGGATATACTCAGGAGCAATTAGCTTTTGAAGCAAATATGCATCCGGCACAAATTGGTCACATTGAACGAGGTGTACAAAGCCCAACTATTGATACCCTTGAAAAAATTATAAATGCCTTAAATGTATCAATACAGGAATTTTTCAATTTTGACAATGTTTCTCTTAATAATGAAAACGCTCTGAATTTATTTTTAAACACTTTATCTAATGAAGAACTTAACGACATTTCAACAATTTTAATCATTCTGAAAAAATGGAAATACAACAATTAAAAACCTCAAGCAGTACGATAAAAACTGCCTGAGGTTTTTTAGTTGTTTATTATTTCATCTATAAATTATAATTTACTTTGTTTTAAACACAAATTCGTTATCGCTATAGTCGCAGATAACCTCGCTGTTTTCGGTAACTTTGCCCTCGAGCATCTGCTCAGACAGCTTATCTTCAATCTTTGTCTGAATTGCTCGTCTTAAAGGTCTTGCACCGTAATTTTCATCAAAGCCTGCGTCTGCAATTGCCGACACAGCCTCGTCTGTAAAGCTGATTTTTATATCCATATCGGCAAGCCTTTGCTCGACTGTTTCAAGCATTTTGCGTGCAATCTGCTTAATCTCGTCTTTACTGAGCTTATTGAATACGATAATATCATCAACACGGTTCAAAAATTCGGGTCTGAACACATTTTTCAATTCTGAGAGTACAAGCTCTTTAACATCTTTTTCTTTTCCGTCGGGGTTCTCATCTGTCTTGAATCCGAGCGAATTTTTCTGCTGTGCGTCAGTAATAAGTCTTGCTCCGACATTTGATGTCATTATAATTACTGTATTCTTGAAATCAACTGTTCTGCCCTGAGAATCAGTCAATCTGCCGTCATCAAGAATTTGAAGAAGCATATTGAAAACATCTGGATGAGCCTTTTCAATCTCGTCAAACAGCACTACAGAATACGGTTTTCTTCTGACTTTTTCTGTCAGCTGTCCGCCCTCTTCAAAGCCCACATATCCCGGAGGCGAGCCGATAAGCTTTGACACTGTGTGCTTCTCCATATATTCACTCATATCAAGGCGAAGCATTGCGCTTTCGTCACCGAACATCGTCTGAGCAAGTGCCTTGCAAAGCTCTGTTTTACCTACGCCTGTCGGGCCAAGGAATATAAACGAGCCTACAGGACGTTTCGGATCTTTCAGTCCTACTCTGCCTCTTCTGATTGCCCTCGCAATTGCGGATACAGCCTCCTCCTGACCAATTACCCTGCTGTGCAGTTCTTCTTCCATATTGAGCAATCGTTCGCTCTCTTCTTTTGTGAGCTGAACAACTGGGATTCCCGTCCAGTCGGAAACAATCTTTGCAATATCTTCAGATGTAACCTCGCCGCAGTTGCTCTTCTGCTTATCCTGCCAATCTTTCTTTGCAGTATCAAGTTCCGTCTGAATCTTCTTTTGCTCATCACGAAGTTTTGCGGCACGCTCAAAGTCCTGCTCATTAACAGCACTCGCTTTTTCTTTTTCAAGTTTTTCTATCTCATCCTCAAGATTTTTTACATCGGGAGGAGAAGTAAGAGATGCAAGTCTTACCTTTGACGCACCCTCGTCTATAAGGTCAATCGCCTTGTCAGGCAGATATCTGTCCGCAATATATCTTGACGAAAGCGTAACAGCCGCCTCAATTGCATCATCTGTAATTTTAACCTTGTGGTGTGCCTCATAGCTGTCACGCAAACCCTTTAGAATTTCAACGGCTTGTTCAGGTGTTGGTTCTCCAACTGTTACAGGCTGAAAACGGCGTTCAAGTGCTGCATCTTTTTCGATGTATTTTCTATATTCATTAAGCGTTGTTGCACCAATAACCTGAAAATCACCTCTTGCAAGCGACGGTTTAAGAATATTTGCAGCATCTGCACTTCCCTCTGCTGCACCTGCACCCACAATTGTGTGAAGCTCATCAATAAAGAGGATAGTATCCTTTGATTTTTTGACCTCGTCAATTGCACTTTTTATGCGCTCTTCAAAGTCACCTCTATACTTTGCGCCTGCAATCATACCCGTAAGGTCAAGACTTACAACCTTTTTATCCTTTAAAATTTCGGGCACTTCACCATGAGCAATAGCCAAAGCCAAACCCTCGGCAACAGCGGTTTTACCAACACCCGGTTCACCGATTAATACAGGATTATTTTTTGTGCGGCGTGAAAGAATCTGAATCACTCTCTCAATCTCTTTTTCTCTGCCGATAACAGGGTCAATCTCGCCTGACTTTGCCGCCTTTGTCAAATCTCTGCCGAATTTTTCAAGTGCCGAGCCGCCTTTTGAACCGCCCTCAGCACCGCCAAAGTTCTGTTCGCCCGAAGCAAACTGACCTTCGCCGTTCATATTCTGTATGCTCTTTGAAATTGCCTGAGCAATGGCATTTTCACTAACGCCCATTTCACGCAGAAAAGCAACCGCATAGCTGTCGTTCTCACTGATAATTGCAAGCAGCAAATGCTCTGTGCCGACATAGCTGTTACCCAATCTTGATGAAACAAGCATTGCGGATCTCAGCACTCTTTTTGTTCTGGGAGTAAAATCGTCGGGTGTCAGCCTTGTTTCGGTATTATTGTTGTTGTCTTCACTGATTCTCTGCTTGAGTGCATCCTCTGTAACACCGCATTCACTGAGTGCAGCAGCGGCAACACCCGAGCCCTCACGAAGCAACCCCAATAGTATATGCTCTGTTCCTACATAGCTGCAACCCATTTTTTCCGCACTTTCAAGTGCAAGATTTAATGCTTTATTTGCCTTTTGTGTAAAACCTCTGAATTCATACATATACATACCTCCTTCTGTTTTTTAGCTCGCTTTATAAGTTTTATATAGCGGGCTAAAAATTAAAGCTCTGCCTTAATCATATTGGCTCTTTCAATGTCACGCTCATCGGCAGTCAAGTTTTTGCCGCTTTTAAGCATAAGTGTTGCCGGTTCAACCGCAACCATTAGTCTGTCGATTGTGTCGGTTGAAATATTTTCAATCTGCCCTGATTCAATGCCTGTTCTGACATTCGACAAAAGCCTTAAAGCCTCGTCATGGTTTATTACAAGAGCCGACTTTAAAATGCCAAGGCTTCGGCTTATTGTGTCCTGAATCTCTATATTTGAGCAAAGACGTTCTCTTGCCTGTTCCTCCTGCGTTACAAGCTGCTGAGTAATGCTCTTAAGATTTTCAATAGCCGCTTTTTCGGATATTCCGAGTGTAACCTGATTTGAAAGCTGATAAAGTGCTCCCTTAGGTTCTGTGCCCTCACCGTGCGCACCTCTGATTGCAAGTCCGAGTTTTGAAAGGTTATCTGCAATTCTGCCTATTGCACGGCTCTTTTCAAGTGCCGGCAGATGAAGCATAACCGAAGCTCTCATACCCGTGCCGAGGTTTGTCGGGCACTGCGTTAAGTAACCTAATTTGCTGTCAAACGCAAATTCCAGATTTTCATCAAGCAAGGTATCAAGTTTGTCGGCTGTGTCATATGCATCTTCAAGCGACAAGCCTTTTTTGATAACCTGCAAGCGGATATGGTCTTCCTCATTAATCATAATGCTCAGACTTTCATCATTGCTCAAAAGCAAGCCTCTGCCGTCTGTATTGCTTATAAATTCCGGACTGACAAGCCTTTTTTCTACAAGCGATACACCCTGCTGAGGTGTAAGCTCGCTCATTTTTATGAATGAAAACTCCTGTGCAATCGGACTGTTGCTGTCCTTAAGTGCCGACTTTACCTTTTCAATTACCTTTTCCCTGCCCTGCTCGTTCAGTCTGCAAGGGAAAGGAAATTCTTTTAGATTTCGTGCAAGTCGCACTCTTGTTGAAATTACTACGCTGCTCATTATTAACCCTCCATTTCCTTGATTTTATCTCTCAGCTCTGCTGCGTGCTCAAAATTCTGCTCTTTAATTGCCGCATCAAGCTCTGCTTTAAGCCTTTTAATCTTTTGTTCCTTAGTTTCTTCCTGCGGCTTTGAACTCTGTCTGTCGGCTTTTCCGCTGTTCTTTCCGCAGTGAGCCGTGTTTCCGTGTATTCTTCTGATTGACGGCAAAAGCTGCTCTCCGAAAATATTGTAGCAGTTTGCACATCCAACGTGTCCTGATTTTGCAATGTCCGAATAACTGCTGCCGCAAAACTCACATCTTGTAGCCTGTGTTCTTGCAGGAAGAACATTGCCGAAAAAGCTGCCCAAAAAGTTTGAAAACTCGTTTTCAAAATCTCCGAAAACATTTGTATAACCCATTTGCTTTGCACATTCACTGCAAAGGTCGTATTCTTTAAATTCACCGTTTACTATGGTTTTGATATGTGTGTTTGCATTGTTTGAACCACATTTCTGACATTTCATAAAACAATTCCTCCTATCAACTATTAAGTGCTAAAAGCATATTCTTAAATAAATCTGCCCTGACAACATCACGCCTGTCCTGCTCAATATGTGTAAGCGTTCTGTCTGAAAGCGCTGACGCAATTATTTTTGCAGGCAAAACATCAATCAACCCTCTTCCAAGCATATTGTTGAGCATTGCCTCGGCAGTTGCTTTATCAAGGTTATTGCCAACTGAATTAATTATATGCATAACGGCTGTGCCCTTATCCATATTTACACGGCTTATGCGGATATATCCTCCGCCGCCCCTACGGCTTTCAACAATATAACCCTGTTCGGGTGTAAAGCGTGAAGTGATAACATAATTTATCTGACTCGGCACACAACCTAAGTTACCTGCAAGTTCATTACGCTGAATTTCCGCACTGCCATTCTGCTGTTCAAGAATTTCCAGAATGTATTGTGCTACTAAATCGCTCATTCTCATTATAATTCCCCATTTCCCGGGCTGAAGCTCTTTGTTTTCAGCCTTTGATTATATTATATTGACAAAGTCAGATAAAGTCAAAGTCAATAAAAGTCAAACTTTTAAAGCATTTCTCTTAAATGCTCTTATAATCTCGTGTTTTCATACAGTTTACTCATTTTTTAAAAATTTTTGACTTTTTCTGACTTTAGCGGTACTCAATTATTATTTAATAGCCGACAGAGCTTATGCGTGAAAAATATAGTTGAATTAAAGCAATAATTATGGTAGAATATAAAAGTAAATATACCTTTGAAAGGGGTTTTCGGAAATGTGCGGCATTTGCGGCTTTACCGGACAAATTATTGACCGGGACGATGTAATTAAAAATATGACCGAAGTCATCACCCATAGAGGTCCTGACTCCGACGGCTTTTTCAGTGACGATTATATTTCAATGGGCTTCAGACGACTTGCAATTATTGACCTTGATTCAGGCCGCCAGCCTATTTATAACGAGGATAAAACTCTTGTACTCACCTTTAACGGCGAAATATATAACTATAAAGAACTCAAAAAGGTATTAATTGAAAATGGACACAAATTTTATACAGACACCGACAGCGAGGTGCTTGTACACGGCTTTGAAGAGTGGCAAGAGGATTTACTGCCAAGGCTGAGAGGTATGTTCGGTTTTGCAATTTACAACACTCAGGACAAATCAGTGTTTATTGCCCGTGACTTTTTCGGAATCAAGCCGATGCACTATACAAAAATCGGCAACGATTTCGTATACGCAAGTGAAATAAAAAGTATTCTTGAACATCCTAAGTTTGTCAAGAAGTTTAATAAAAGAGCACTGGACACCTATCTTTCGTTCCAGTATGCGGCTCCGCCCGAAACATTTTTTGAGAATGTTTACTGTCTTATGCCCGGTCACTACCTTTGGTATCGTGACGGTGAAATTGAAACTACCCGCTATTTTGAGCCAAAATTCAATCCCGATGAGGATATGACCGAGGAAGAAGCGGTTGAGAAAATTGAAAAAATCTTTGAAAATTCGGTAAATGCGCACAAGATTGCCGATGTTGAGGTCGGCTGTTTCCTTTCAAGCGGTGTTGATTCAAGCTATGTTTCAACATATTTTGCAGATCAAAAGACTTTCACCGTAGGCTTTGACTTTGGTGAAAAGTACAACGAGATAAGCTGGGCTGAAAGATTAAGCAAGGAAATCGGTGTTGAGCATCACACTCACCTTATTTCAAGCGAAGAATTCTGGGACGCTGTGCCGACTGTACAGTACCATATGGATCAGCCGCTCGCCGACCCTTCCTGCATTGCGCTATACTTTGTATCACGTCTTGCAAGTCAGTATGTAAAGGTTGTCCTCTCAGGCGAAGGTGCTGACGAGCTGTTCGGCGGATACACCTGCTATAATGACCCGAGGGTTTTCAAACTTTATCAGACAATTGTTCCGCACTGCATACGCAAGGCGATAAGAGCCGTGTGCAAAAAGCTCCCCGATATTAAAGGCAGAGATTACCTTATCCGTGCCTGCGACCCGCTTGAGGATAGATATATCGGCAACGCCTTTATGTATGACCTAAAGGAAAAACGTAACATTCTGAAAGACCCGTCAATTGCAACACGTCCGCAGGATTTTGTCAGAAAATATTACTACCGCTGCCGCAAATATGACGATGTCACTAAAATGCAGTATCTTGACATCAATATGTGGATGGTTGGCGATATTCTTCTTAAAGCAGACAGAATGAGTATGGCTAACTCGCTTGAACTGCGTGTTCCGTTCCTTGACAAGGAAGTATTCAAGGTTGCATCATCACTTCCTACTTCCCTCCGCTGCAACAAAAGCAACACAAAATATGCAATGCGCAAAGCCGCTGTAAAGCATATGCCTGAGGCAACAGCCGAAAAAGAAAAACTCGGCTTTCCTGTTCCTACCCGTGTATGGCTGCGTGATGAAAAGTATTATAATGTTGTAAAGAAAAAATTTGAAGGCAAAACTGCTCAGAAATTCTTTAACACAGACGCTCTTGTCGCTTGGCTTGATGAACATTTCAGCGGCAAAGAGGACAACAGCCGCCGTGTGTGGACTGTATATGTATTCCTTGTATGGTATGATATTTACTTTGATGAAGATTCAGATAAGGTTGAAAAGCCTGTTAATCACCTTGAAGAGCTGAAAGCAATAGCCGAAGCAAGAAGAGAAAAACAGCTTAATGCGCCCGGTAATGTTATTATGGCTGCCGCAGAAGCAGTTGACAACAGCTATAATGCACCCGACTTTGAGGATATTTCATCAAAAAAGGCAGATAATACCGAACAGAGCGAAACGCCTGCCGAGGATGAGAACGAGTCTGTAATCATAGAAAACGAAGATGACGGCAAAGAAGAGCCTGCAAAGGAAGAGGCAAAAGAGGAATATGTCAATATTTCAAATCCTGAGGATACAGAAATTTATGACGCCCCGAAGAAACCTTCAACTCCGCAGGAGCAGCTTCAGATGACCCTTGACGGAATTGAGAAGCGTTCAAAATATCTGGACGAGCCTAACGTAATCTCTGACGAAGCTGTTGACAATATTATGAATTCAATCAGCTTTTATGACGATGAGAACAAGGACAATAACAAATAAAATGTAAAACTTAAAAGGGCAGCGTTACCGTTGCCCTTGAATTTTATGAGGTTATTATACTTTATCTGTCCGGAGATTTATATTAGAAGCTATAGAAAAACGTTCTCAGCTCTAAACTACCACTCCAAGACAAAATATATTTTTCAGGATTTCATACTCGCTTTCAAGGTCAGAAAGCGGCAAAGGATTTTCCCCAAGTCCCATCTCAATGGTTAATGCAGGCTTTTTGAACCGTTCAATGAACCAATCCTTAAAACCTCCGCCAGTTGCAATTTCTTCAGGAAAACCTATATTATATCCGCTTGCCTGCGAAAATACCGACGCAAGTTTAAAACTCAGAACAGGCGTGTGTTCGCCGAATGAACAATAGATTTCTCTTCCCTGACTGTGCAGTGCAAGCGCTCTCTCAAAATCGGTATTTCGGCACAGCTTAGTGAGCGCCTTGGTTTCGGGCTCACTTTCGGGGCAGTTACCTCCGAACCTTGTCGGCGACGGACTTTTTATATTGCGGCTTAATTCCTTTTGCTTCAGTTCGCACCAACCTGCGTTAAAATTATGGTTTATATCAACTCCTCTTGCATTTGCCTGCCACTTATCGGTGTTATCGGACACCTTTTCAACAAGCGGCTTGTATTTAAGCGCCGCATCACTTCCGTGAAGTGCAATTTCAACGCCGTCCGGATTAACGCAGGGAACTACTGTAAGTCCTCGTATTCTGAGAAAATCAGAAACCCTGTATTCACCGACTGCATTCTCATCCTGCATTGACCTTGCACAATCATCAAGAAATTTCAAGAGCGCTAATATTGTCAGATACTCCGAGCCGTGAAAACCTCCGCAGTACAGCACACGACTTTTTGTGCTTCCTATGTGCAGCACATCTATACACCTGCCGCACACACTTTTGCCTGCATAGCTGTGCTTTATAAACGGATAATGACGGCAAAGATCTGATATTATTTCATTGCGTGTTTTATAGTCCGGCAAGACATTATAATTAATCATTTATTAATATCCTTTCTTTTTATGAGGTGTAAATTTATGGAACTAACCGAAAAAACTCTTTCAAGCAACACCGTATTTGACGGACGAATTTTGCATATCACCGTTGACGACATAGAACTTCCTGACGGCAAAAAATCAAAGCGTGAGGTTGTCAATCACCCCGGAGGAGTAGTAATTGCCGCCCTTGACAGTGAAAACAATCTGCTTTTTGTAAGGCAGTTCAGATACCCTTACAGGGAGGTTGTTCTGGAATTGCCTGCCGGAAAGCTTGAGAAAGGCTCAACTCCCCTTGAAAACGGCAAGCGTGAATTGCTTGAGGAAACAGGCGCCGTCGGCTACTCATATATATCGCTCGGTCAGGTGTATCCGTCCCCCGGCTACACCAATGAAATCATCCATATGTACGCCTGCAAAATTCAGAATATCGGCGGCAGCCGTCCTGATGAGGGGGAATTTGTAAATCTTGAAAAAATTCCGCTTAAAAAGGCGGTCGAGATGGTACTAAACAATCAGATTCCCGATGCAAAAACACAAATAGCCGTTTTAAAAACAGCAATGCTGCTTGAAAGCGGTAAGATTTGAGGTACAGATATATCTATGCAAAAATACAATGAAATATTACCCGAAAATCAAAACACGGCAGTTGCACTCGGATTTTTTGACGGTTTGCACATTGGTCACCGCAATGTTATTAAACTTGCCGTAAATGAAAAACAAAACGGACTTTTACCCGTTTGCTTTACATTTTCACAAAGTCCTAAAAGTATTCTTAATAAAACACCGGCAAATGCCCTGATGACAGAAGCCGACAAGATGAACACTCTTGAAAAACTCGGAGTAGAGCATATGATTGAAGCTGACTTTTTAAGTGTCAAGGATATGTCTGCGCACCTGTTTTTTGAAGAAATTCTTGTAAAAAAATTACAGGCGAAAAAGCTTTTTTGCGGTTTTAACTATCACTTTGGCAAGAACGGCGAAGGAAATGCTGAAATGCTTGAAAAACTTTGCAAGCAGCACGAAATTGAACTTACTGTTATTTCGCCTGCAACAGTGCAGGGGCAGGTAGTTTCTTCAACTCTGATTCGCTCGCTTATACAGTCCGGCAAAATCAGCCTTGCAAACAAGCTGTTGTGCTCACGCTTCGGATTTTCTTCAATTATTGAATACGGCAGACAGCTTGGCAGACGAATAGGAACTCCGACAATTAATCAGCCGCTTTGCAAAGAGCTTGTAGTGCCGAAGTTCGGCGTGTATGTCTCGGCTGTTACACTTGAAAGCGGCAAAACCTACTGCGGTGTTACGAATATCGGAATAAAACCCACCGTTGGCGGCACCGTGCCGCTGTGCGAAAGCTGGATGCCCGAATATGACGGCGAAGAAATCTACGGTCAGACTGCTGACGTAAGACTGATTGACTTTATTCGTGAAGAAAAAAAGTTTGCAAGCATTGATGAACTGAAAAGTGCTATTGCAGAAAATGGCAAAACTGCCCTTAAAATCTTTGAAAACCAAAATTCATAATAAACTTGTGCAATACAAACATTTTATATAAAATAAAAAGCACTCGCTATTCGTCATAGTGAGTGCTTTTTTTATTGCTTTTTCAATTAAATAACGCCCTCTGCTTCAAGCTCTCGAGCCTTTGCCTCGACATATTTGACATAGTCATATTCTTCTTCACCGGGCCATATTTGTGTATACAAAACAAGTTTTGTGTTATAAGTTACATCAAAGCTGTCGGTATACTTAACCCCATATGAATACGGCAAAGTATGTTGCTCAATCAATCCTGCCGCACATTTTTGTAATCCGGTTACGCAATCAACATTGGGTTTTGGAATATCAAGTTTGTCGTAATAACCATTATCATAAGATAATGCAAGTGCTTTCTGCAGTTCTGTTAAATTTTCCTCACCTGCGAGATATTTTTGAACCAGTGTAGCGTCGTCAATATTCACTTTGCCGTCATTGTTCACATCACCTGCGAGTGTATATTTTGAGGTCATATTTACAAAAGATTCGTGAAGTTCAAAAAATGCATCGCTTATAAACTCTTCATCATTTGTCTTAAAAGAATCTCTTAAGGCATCTCTTTTCTGCGAAAAATCATTCCAGTCGTCTTCATAATAAAAACCGTTTTCATTATGCTCAAATGTTGATAATACATAGCTATACTTTAAATAATGTGTTTCAATCGTCGGATGATTTAAGGCATATGTGAGCAAATCAATAGCTTCATTATAATTTTCGGCAGTTGATTCTTCATCATACAACACATCAACACCAAAATCTATGCCATTCTGCAGTCGTTCATAGCTTGAATGTGCGTGTGGCATTAAATCTCCTACGTTAACAATACGTTCTTCTGCTAAAAATGTCAACATTGCAAGTTCTTTTCTGAGCGACTCTATATCAGTATCTTCCGCAGCAAATGCAGTAAACGGAATTGTGCAACAAATCATAATTAAAACTAAAATTATTGAAATTATTTTTTTCATATTATCACCTCATATTAAATTATA
>OLOI01001605.1_pt1 | contig 18518 bp, 16 predicted proteins | sample 1672131 | NCBI WGS metagenome assembly OLOI01 (sample SAMEA3136651, study PRJEB25190) | human gut metagenome | reverse complement strand
CAGTCCTTACCCGGATATTTGTAGTAAAGTCTGTAACCGTATGCACCCGATACCTTATTCCAGCTTATCTTAATGCCATCAGAAGTATTTTCAAGCTTTGTGATAGTCGGGGTAACATTATGATCAAGATTTACAAATTCAAATCCATTGTCATTCGCATATTTTTCAGCAACTGTACCAGAGTAGCCGCTTATTGTAAAACCACTGATCTTTTTATGATTATTTTCATCATAATACCCAAACGCTTCTTTACCGATTTCGGTTACTGTTTTAGGAATTTTAACTGAAGTAAGCTTTTTACATTCAAAAAAGGCGCCGTCATAAATACTACTGATACTATCGGACAGATTTATTTTCTTTAAATTCGTGCAATAAGCATAATCTGCACGTCTTATGTATGTCATTTTATTTGAAAAGGTGATCTCTTCAATTGTATTACAGCCGTTAAATCCACGACAATCAGTCACGGTGTTCGGGATAACATATTTTGAAGTATTTTTATGCCTTGGATAACACAAAAGAAGAGACTTATCTTTGTTAAAAAGGACTCCGTCAATACTTGAATAATTCTTATTGTCACCATTGACAGTTATACTTTCAAGATTCTCGCAGTAAAAAATTCCAATTATATTTTCTATTTTAGCACCGAGGTTAATGTGCTTAAGGTATTTAGTATTATCTGTAAATGCAGCAAAATAAACTTCTTTTACACAGTCGGGTATTGTATAGCTTTCGCCTGATTTCGACTGGGGATAAAAGTAAAGAGTTTCCTTGTTTTTCGAAAACAAAACACCATTTTGACTGCTGTATGATTCATTATTTTGACTAACATTTATTTCGGTAAGATTATCACAATAAAGCACAAAATTATAAGTACCATCATTAATACTATATAAACTGGCAGGCAGATTAAGTTTTGTAAGATTTTTACAAGAAGAAAATGCAAATCTTTCTATTCTTTCAATGCCCTCTGACACGGTAATTACAGAAGCTTCTGTTGATTGAAAGGCATATTGGTCAATGGCAATTACTTTGTGACCATCTAATTTTGATGGAGTAGTAATATTAGTTGCCGTACCGGTATATTTAGTTATCCCAACATCTCCGCTATCATACAACTCGTATTTATAATCTCCGCTAACGTATTCACCTGAAACTTTAGAAGTTTCAATTACTGCCGCACTGACCGAAATCGGTGCAATCGTCAGTGTACCCAACATCATTATGACTGCAAGGCATACTGATGTTATTTTTCTTAACTTTTTCTTCATGGAATTTCCTCCTCAAAAGATATAATAATAGAATATTTATCCTATTGAGATAATTATATAGTCTTAATATGAAACTGTCAATAGAAATATATCTTAATTGGCGAATATTTTTATGATTTATGAAACAAATGGTATAATAAAACTGTAAAATACTTATTACCATTATCCCATTTAGTTTTTGGTAAATTATAGTTTATTTTAATAATAAATGAAGTTTTGTGTAGGGGACGGCATCCTTGACGTCCCAAAAATTAGCAGAAACCTATGGGAGGGACGTCTGGGAAGCCGTCCCCTACAAACTGTTAAGGAAAGATTTATATAATTTAGCACCATATCGTAGGGGCGGATAGTATCCGCCCACAAGGTTATTGCTATTTTTTTCGGGCGGATAATATCCGCCCCTACGGTATTATAAAATATAAGTTCATCTAAACTATAATTTAATTTACTAAGAGGGATAAACATATACTTAATTGACTTGCGGAGGTGGAACTATGGATTTTTCAGTCAGATTAAAAGAACTGCGTACCGACAATGATATGTCGCAGACCGAGCTTGCCCAAAAGCTTAATCTAAAGGCAAGTGCAATCTCAAAATATGAAAAAGGCATAACTCAGCCTGCAATTGAAACTCTGAAAAAGCTTGCTCAAATTTTCTGCGTTACTGTTGATTATCTGATTGGTTTGTCCGATATAAGAAATCCTTATGACATAAGCAATATTACCCCGAATGAAGTCGAGTTAGTCGAACATTTCAGGAAATTATCCTATGAAAATAAAATACGGATTGACGAGCGGATAAAGACAATAATTGACAAAGATATTCTATATGATAAATAAATGCCCTGAACAACAAATCTGATGCTCAGAGCATTTTTTTGATTTACAAGACTTTTTGTGATAATCTGACGTAATTAAAAAAATCAAACATAAAAGGCACGGATTTCCGTGCCTTTTATACTGTAATTCTATTTATTTACATTAGAATAATCTATTGAGTTTTTAAGTGTTGTATTATGAATCGTTACCATACAACCTGAGTATATCTTCGGGATACAACAGTCACTTTTTTACTTTATAGGAAATTGCTCGTAAATAGTCGGGCACAAAAGTTAGTTTTCATATGGTGCTGTCTGCCCGGATAGGTGCAGCCCACCGGCTGCTTTTTTACTTACTTATATAAGTGAACTATGATGTTCACCATACAACCGAAGTACATCTTCGGGATACAACGGTCACATATTAAGGAAAACTTATGAAGCGACTAAAAATTACACATTAAACCTGAACAGTACGACGTCGCCGTCCTTCATTACATACTCCTTGCCCTCGCTTCTGACAAGTCCTTTTTCCTTGGCGGCTGTCATACTGCCACATTCAATGAGGTCGTCATACGCAATGACCTCGGCTCTGATAAATCCACGCTCAAAGTCAGTGTGAATTTTGCCTGCCGCCTGCGGTGCTTTTGTGCCGTTCTTAATTGTCCACGCGCGTACCTCCTGCTTGCCTGCTGTCAGGTAGCTTATAAGTCCGAGCAGTGCGTAGCACTCCTTGATAAGTCTGTCAAGACCGCTTTCTGCAAGTCCCATATCGGCAAGGAACATTTCCTTTTCTTCCTTGTCCATCTCGACAATTTCTTCTTCAATCTGAGCACAAATCGGCAGTACGCCCGAATTTTCATCAGCCGCAATCTTTTGAACAGCCTTGTAGCCCTCGTTATTTTCAATGCCGTTCGCAAAGTCATCCTCGCTCATATTTGCGGCATAAATTACGGGCTTGCTTGTCAGAAGTGCAACCTCGGCAAGCAGTGCCTTTTCGTTGTCATCACATTCAACGCTTCTTGCCGGCTTACTTTCCTCAAGGGCTTTTAAAACTCTTTCATAAAAATCAATATCTTTCTGATATTTTTTGTCGCCCTTAAGCATTTTCTTGGTTCTGTCAATTTTTCTTTCCATCATCTCAATATCAGACAGAATAAGCTCAAGATTTATTGTTTCAATGTCACGGGCAGGGTCAATGTTACCCTCAACATGAATAATATCGTCATTTTCAAAGCATCTTACAACGTGCACAATAGCGTCGCACTCACGGATGTTTGAAAGAAACTTGTTGCCCAGTCCCTCGCCCTTTGAAGCACCCTTAACAAGACCTGCAATATCAACAAACTCGATTGATGCAGGAGTGTATTTGTCAGGGTCATACATTTCAGCAAGTACATCAAGCCTTTTATCAGGAACAGCAACAACGCCGACATTCGGCTCAATGGTACAGAACGGATAGTTTGCGCTCTGTGCACCTGCGTTTGTAATTGCATTAAAAAGTGTGCTTTTGCCGACATTCGGCAAACCTACAATACCTAATTTCATTTTATATCAATCCCCTTTATCCATCGTTTTATACTTTATTCGACAAGTGCAGATCACTGCCTGTTTATTAGACTATTTGACTAAAGCATTAGTATTATAACATAACGGATTTTAAATCTCAATGTGTATATCAAAATAATATATATCTTATAAAACAAATCAGAGAATTACTTGCCTAATTTATAATAATATAGTAAAATAATAACATATAATCATTATTCTTTACAAGAAACAGTCGGGCACATAAGTGAGTTTTTATATGATGCTGTCCGCTCGGACGAGTGCAGCCCACCGGCTGCAACAACAGAAAAGAGGGTATTATGTCAGAAAAAATATTGTCCAGAACAATAAAGGTTGAAGAGGAAAACCTCGCTGTTGCAATGGGCAGCGGCAGTCTTATGGTTTTGGCAACTCCTGCGGTGGTCGCATTAATGGAAAATGCCGCCGCAGAGCTTGCTCAGAATGAGCTTGCAAATGATGAGCTTACTACTGTCGGCACAATGATTTCTATTGAGCACACAAGTCCTACTCCGCTCGGTGCAGAAGTAACAGCAACTGCAAAACTGATAGAAACTGACGGCAGGGCTTTTAAATTTGAAGTTTTTGCACAGGATAAAAAGGGAGAGATTGCCTGCGGTATGCACACAAGAGTAAGCGTGAAAGCTGAAAAATTCCAGATGAAAGCAGATGGTAAGTTTAATGAAGTATAAGTATTTTTTATTTGACCTTGACGGTACAATAAGCGAGAGTGCAGAGGGAATCAGGGAATCACTTGAACAGGCGATTCTCAGGCTTAATAAACCTCTTCCAAAACTTGATGACTACACACTCTATATCGGCCCGCCGCTGATTGATACCTTTAAAAATGTTTGTCATTTTAATGATGAAGAATCCCATACGGGGGTTGAGTATTACCGTGAATATTACAACACAAAGGGCAAATATAGAAATAAGCTGTACAAAGGCATTGATGAAGTCCTGAAGAATCTGAAAAAGGACGATGCAAAAATAGCTGTTTGCTCATCAAAATTTGAAAAATTTGCAGAAGAAATCGTAAGCTATCTTGGTGTAAGACAATACTTTGACGCTGTCTGCGGCTCTACTATTGACGGCAGCCGTAAGGATAAAAAGGATTTAATCCCGTATGCCGTTGATGCACTCGGCGGCGATATTTTGAAAGACTGCACTGAGATTGTCATGATCGGCGACACCTTCTTTGACGCCAAAGGTGCAAGAACCTGCGGAATAGATTTTGTGGGTGTTGAATACGGATACGGAGCAAAGCAGTCAATGATTGATGAGGGTGCAGTTAATTTCGCATCTGATACAGCAGAACTCTATGATATTTTAAGCAAGTAACATTATTTTTGTTTCTGTTGCATAGTATTTATTAATACTGTGTGACGGAGTGTTAATGATGTTTGTGCTGAATATGAAGATAAGAAAAAAGCATATAATTCCTATTGTAATTGTTATTATATCAGCAGTAGTACTGTTTTTAATTGTATTTTCGTCGGGTGATACTGCACCGCACGACAGTGCTACTTGCGATGAAGCAGGCAAGTATTCGCTTGTGGCTCAGACAGTCGGAGGAGAATGCGGATTTTTGAAGCAGTTTGGTTATGAGGTGAATTCAGACAGCCGAAAATGTGAAACGGTTACTATTCCGAGTGTCTTTAATGAAACCTATGAGGAATACAACGCTTTGCAAAAGAAAATCGGTCTTGACCTTGAAGCCTTCAAGGGAAGAAAGGCGCAGAAGATAACATATATGCTTGAAAATTCAGATGAAAGATATGCTGTTATTCTCACCTTGAATGGCAGAGTAATCGGCGCACACTTAACTAACGGAGAGTATGGGGATGTAAACAAGCCCCTGATTTGATATGGACAGAATTGATAAAATACTTGTTTCGCAGGGCATAGGAAGTCGTCGTGAGGTGCAAAAACGCATAAAATCGGGTGAGGTTACCGTAAACGGCGAGATAATTCGTAAGCCCGAATTTAAAGCGAACGCTGAAAATGACAAAATTGCTGTGTTAGGCAAAGTTCTTAATTACAGTGAACATATTTATATAATGATGAACAAACCTGCCGGTGTAGTATCGGCAAGCAATGATAATCATGACAAGACGGTAATTGACATTTTACCTGACAAGTACAAACGAAAGGGACTGTTTCCTGCCGGCAGACTGGACAAGGATACCGAAGGACTTTTAATAATTACAGATGACGGTGATTTTGCACATAGAATGCTGTCGCCGAAAAAGCATGTGGACAAGCAGTATATAGCTCAGCTTGACGAGGAAATAACCGAAAAAACCATACAAAATTTTAAGCAGGGAATAATATTTGCCGACGGCACAAAATGCTTGCCTGCAAAGCTTGAAATATATAATAACGACAAAAAAACAGGACTTGTAACAATTTGTGAAGGCAAATTTCATCAAGTTAAAAAGATGTTTATATCTTGTGGATTAAATGTTGTGCATCTTCAACGAATTTCGATTGGTGATTTATACTTGGATGGCAATCTGCCTATTGGAGGGTGCAAATTGCTGACGAATTTAGATAAAAAGCTGATTTTTGTCGGCAATTTATACTAAAAACAGGTGTTGTTTTTTAACGTGTGTAGTTTTTTAATAAAATATCAATATAAAGTTTAGTTAAAATCGGTATAGTAAAGTTTGCTTTAAAGTGGTAAGATAATAAATGTAATAAAGCATTAAACTTTATTGGATTATTGGAGGTTTATATAATGGCTAATGTAAAACTTGAACATGTTTACAAAATTTATGACGGTGGCGTTACAGCTGTAACTGATTTCAATCTTGAAATTGCTGACAAGGAATTTATTATTCTTGTTGGTCCTTCCGGTTGCGGTAAGTCAACAACACTCAGAATGATTGCCGGTCTTGAAGATATTTCAAAGGGTGAGCTTTATATCGGTGATATGCTTGCAAACGATGTTGCTCCTAAGGACAGAGATATCGCAATGGTATTCCAGAACTATGCTCTTTATCCTCATATGACAGTTTACGATAATATGGCATTCGGTCTTAAACTCAGAAAGACTCCTAAGGAAGAGATTAAGCGCAGAGTTGAAGAAGCTGCTCGTATTCTCGGTATTGAACAGTATCTTGACAGAAAGCCAAAAGCTCTTTCAGGCGGTCAGAGACAGCGTGTTGCCCTCGGTCGTGCTATCGTTCGTAATCCTAAGGTATTCTTACTTGACGAACCGCTTTCAAACCTTGACGCTAAGCTTCGTGCTCAGATGCGTACAGAGATTTCAAAGCTTTATCAGAGACTCGGCACAACATTTATCTATGTAACTCATGACCAGACAGAGGCTATGACAATGGGTACAAGAATCGTTGTTATGAAGGACGGCTTCATTCAGCAGGTTGATACTCCGCAGAACCTCTACGATATGCCTTGCAATATGTTCGTTGCAGGATTTATCGGTTCACCTCAGATGAACTTTGTAAATGCTACTCTTAACAAGAGTGGTTCAAACTATACTCTTGACTTTGATAAGTACAAAATTCCTGTTCCTGCAAGTAAGGCTGCAGGCGGCAAGCTTGATGCTTATGTTGGCAAGGAAGTTGTATTTGGTATTCGTCCTGAGCATGTTCACGATGAGCCTGAATATATTGAAAAGTCAAATTGTCTGTTTGATGCAAATGTTGACGTAACAGAGCTTATGGGTGCAGAAATTTATCTTTATGTAAATATTGCAGGTATGCCTGTAACAGCTCGTGTTGAGCCGACTTCAACTGCACATCCGGGTGATAACATCAAGGTTTGCTTTGAGCTTGATAAAATTCATATCTTTGATAAGGATACAGAGCAGACAATTACAAACTGATTTTAATTTAATATAATTATTTGCGGCGGAGTACTACTTCGCCGCTTTTGGTTTTTGTGTTATAATTTAAGCTTTAAGAGTAATAAAAACTTGAAAACAGATGCAAACTTTGATATAATAAAAATAATATGCTGACATTCCATATTAATGGGGTATTCAAATGAAGAACAAAGTTATTTTTAAACGGTTTTTCAGCTTTTTTACAGTTGCTGTCATAGTGTTTTTTAGCTGTACGGCAGTCTTTGCCGTTGACCTTGACGGCGACGGTATTGATGATGAAGAACCTGCATATACTGCGGCACCGACGGAATTTGTTGAGCCTGTACAGACCGAAGCAACGACAGAATTTGTTGAGCCTGAGCCTGTACAAACCGAAGCAACGACAGAATTTGTTGAGACTGAGCCTGTACAAACAGAGGAACCAACGGAGTTTGTTGATAATCAACCTGAACAAACAGAAGAGCAGACGCAAAATGCAGCACCTGCGCCTGTTGTTCAGGAAACAACCGAATTTCAGGCTCCTACGCTTGCAAAGACTATCAGCGATAAGCAGTATTCTACAAATTATACCGCAGGCATAATTTCCTGGATTTGTGTTGCTGTGGGCATAATAGTTGTGGCGGCTGTGCTTATAAGCACAAAGGCAGGCGGCAAAAAGATTTAGTATGCAGTTGGTAAATATGGGTAAATTAAAAATAGGAAATGTCGAGCTTAAGTCAAATGCGCTTCTTGCGCCTATGGCAGGAGTAAGTGACCGTGCATATCGTGAGCTTTGTATGCGTTTCGGCACAGGGTACTGCGTAAGTGAAATGGTCAGTTCTAAAGCTCTTTCTTTTAACAACAAAAAAAGTGAAGATTTGATGGAAACATCAGATTTTGAACGCCCTTGCGGCATACAGATCTTCGGAGATGATCCTGAATGTATGGCGGAAGCAGCACTTCACGCAATGAAGAATACTCCCGATATAATTGATATAAATATGGGCTGCCCTGCTCCGAAAATCAGTACAAACGGCAGCGGCAGTGCTTTGATGAAAAATCCCGAGCTTTGCGGTAAAATTGTTGAAGCTGTTGTCAGGACAAGCAATGTTCCGGTTACGGTCAAAATTCGCAAGGGGTGGGACGAAAACACGCCTAATGCCGTTGAGGTTGCAAAAGTCTGTGAGCAGGCGGGTGCGTCTGCAATTACAGTTCACGGCAGAACACGAATGCAATACTACAAGCCGCCCGTCGATTATGACATTATAAGGCTTGTCAGGGAAGCCGTGAAAATTCCTGTAATTGCAAACGGTGATATTGACTCGGCACAAAAAGCAAAGGAAGTTATGGATAAAACAGGCTGTCAGCTTGTGATGATTGGCAGGGCGAGCCTTGGTAACCCTTGGCTTTTTGAACAGATTAATTCATATATTAAAAATCCTGATATTCCCTTGCATTATCCTACCATTGAAGAAAAACTTGATGTAATGACTGAGCATATTAAAACGATGATTGAATATAAGGGCGAGCATATGGCAATGCTTCAGGCTCGCAAATTGGTTGTCGGCTACTTCAAAGGTATGAGAGGTGCGGCTGCACTAAGAGGAGAGGCAGGCAAAATTTCTACATTTGATGATTTGTACGCATTAAAGCAAAAAGCACTTTCATTACAAAATGCGTATTAATTGAATATATACGATAAGGAGAATTTAAAATGAGCGAAAATACTAATATTGCGTCACTTGACTACCTTAACAGCTATGATCCTGCTGTTGGAGAGGCAATGACAAACGAACTTAAAAGACAGAGAAGAAACCTCGAGCTTATCGCAAGTGAGAACATTGTTTCTCCTGCTGTTATGGCTGCAATGGGCAGTCTGCTGACAAACAAATATGCAGAAGGCTATCCCGGCAAGCGTTATTACGGCGGATGCGAGTGCGTTGATGTAGTTGAAGAAATTGCCCGTCAGAGAGCTTGTGAGCTTTTTGGTGCAGAGCACGCTAATGTTCAGCCACATTCAGGTGCACAGGCAAACACTGCCGTTTATTTTGCAATGCTTAATCCGGGTGACACCGTTATGGGTATGAACCTCAACGAGGGCGGTCACCTTACACACGGTTCGCCTGTTAATATTTCAGGTAAATATTTTAACTTTGTGCCATACGGTGTTGATGAAACTACTCACCGCATTGATTATGATAAGGTGCTCGAAATTGCCAAGGAATGCAAACCAAAGCTGATTGTTGCAGGTGCGTCTGCATATCCGAGAATTATCGACTTTGCAAAGCTTCGTGAAATTGCTGATGAGGTTGGGGCATATCTTATGGTTGATATGGCTCATATTGCAGGTCTTGTTGCAGCAGGTGTTCATCCGAATCCTGTTCCGTACTGCGAGTTTGTTACAACAACCACTCACAAAACTCTCCGTGGACCTCGTGGCGGTCTTATCCTCTGTCGTGAAGAATTTGCTAAGCAGATTGACAAGGCTATCTTCCCGGGTACACAGGGCGGTCCACTTATGCACACAATCGCAGCAAAGGCTGTTTGCTTCGGCGAAGCATTAAAGCCTGAATTCAAGGAGTACGGTGCTCAGATTGTTGCTAACTGTAAGGCGCTTGCCGAGGGACTTTTAAAGAGAGGAAACAAGCTTGTTTCGGGCGGTACAGACAATCATGTTCTTCTTATTGATTTGAAAGATACCGATGTTACAGGCAAGGAGCTTGAGGCTCGTCTTGATGATTGCTATATTACAGTGAACAAGAATACTATTCCGGGTGAACCACGTTCTCCGTTTGTTACAAGCGGTGTAAGAATCGGTACGGCTGCCGTTACAACAAGAGGTCTTAAGGAAGAAGATATGGACAAGATTGCCGAGTACATTACTCTTGTTATTAATGATTATGAAAACAGCAAGGATAAGGTAAGAGCAGGCGTTGAAGAAATCTGCAAAAAATATCCTCTTTATGAATAATTTTAAATCCGCTTAATAAGTTTGGATTAACATAAGAATTTTGCTCCCGAAGTTTAAATTTTATTGGTTCGGTAAAAACTTCGTACTCACTGATAAAAGTGTGTAAAATGACGATGTTTACCGTAAAAATAAAGTTAAAGCTTCGGGATACTGCTATAAGTCAGATTATACTTGTATAGTGCATTAAATTTGCGGGGTTTGGATATTTTTTATTCTATGTTGAAGTATAATATATATGTCAGGTGGGGGGAGAGGATATAATGAAAGATAAAAAGGGAAGAAAAGCAAAAAAGAATGAAAAATTTTCTGACAAAACAAAAAGGATTCTGAACTTTCGGGATGTGAGGGAGCACAAGGTAATAACTACCGTTTATATTGTGCTCAGAGTTATAATTGTCGGAATATTTGTATTCAGCATAATAAACGGCAGATGGGAAAATACAATGACGTGCTTTATGTCGTTTGTGTTGCTTATGATTCCGTCATTTATTGAGAATAAGATGAAAATTGACCTTCCGAATGTGATGGAGGTCATTATGATAATGTTTGTGTTTGCTGCAAACATTATGGGTGAGATGGGCTCATTTTATGAGAAGGTACCGTTCTGGGACACTCTGCTTCATACGCTGAATGGCTTTATATGTGCAGGTGTTGGTTTTGGCTTGATTGATATTCTCAACAGAAATGAAAAAGTCAAGATGAATTTGTCACCGTTATTTGTATGTCTGTTTTCATTCTGCTTTTCTATGACGGCAGGAACAGTATGGGAATTCTTTGAATTTGGCGTTGATATGTTCTTAGGCAAAGATATGCAGAAGGATACGATTGTCAACAGCATTAATTCTGTTTTACTTTCGGGTGATACAGGCGATATAACAAGAATAAAAGGAATTACCGACACGGTTGTAAACGGAAAAAGTCTGGGTATAAACGGATATTTGGACATAGGTCTGATTGACACTATGAAGGATTTGCTTGTAAACTTTATCGGAGCAGTTGTGTTTAATATTGCCGGATACTTTTATATCAAGAACAGGGGCAAAAAGGCAGGTTTTATCAGCAATTTTGTTCCCCGAAGAATAAATGATGAAGCTAACGGAAAAGCTGAGAATAATTAAAAAACCGCTTATAAAAAAGCTTACACATCCTATTTTGGTTGTGTAAGCTTTTTTTGCTTTGTGGAAAGGAACTGCTTGGAAACAGTCGGGAAAAAAGTGCGTTTTTATATGGTGCTGTCTGTTTTTGTTATACAGTCTGTTCAGTCAAATTCTTTACTGTATTAATTCTTTTTGCGTTATCAAGCTTTTTACCGTTCATAATGACCTCTTTTATAAACAGATATGTAACATAAGCGTAGGTCGCCGTGTAGATTATTGCAGTCAGTTTAATATCTAAAACATCATAGGTGAACAGGTAGAAGCAATATCCCCTCAGACTGACAAGGTTGCAAAGTACGGCAAGCCATACACGCTTAAACATAAATACTGCATAAATTATTGTGAGAATATCAAGCAGATAGCCGTAACGCTCGTGCATTGATGACAGGAACATTATGCAGGTAAATACTGTCCAGATTGATGTCAATAAAAAGTTTTCACAGTTAAGCAGGTCAATGCTCTTGTGTATTATCAGTGAAAGACCAATGCCGAGAGCAAGCACTGCAATGGCGATTGAAATTGTTTTGAATAAATAATAATATGTAGTGTCGTTTCTGTCGCAAATCAGTGCCCAGAGGTTTGGACAATTCATCTGAATTTGTTTGCCGTAGTCCGTTTGATCAACATAAATTGTAAAAATATCGGAAAAATTTCTGCCGAGAAATACCGTAGGCAGACACATAACAATATCTGTCACGGGAATCAGCAAAAAGTGCAGAATCGAGATTTTACGGTTAGAAATATAAAGATAAAGGAAAACAGGTAATATAAATACAGTTTGCAGCTTAAATGCAAATGCTGCACCAAGCAACACAAACGCAGCTATATTTTTGTGACGGTGTACAAAATAGATTGCAAGAAGGATTAATGAAACATATATTGAATCACACTGTGCCCAGAAGGATGAGTTAAAAATAACTGTAATTGAGCAGAAAACAACTGAATAGGTAAGAACTTGTCTGAGCCTTGAATTGTTGCTGTCAAATTCTTTTACAACGAGTGCAGCCGATATTGCAAGTATAAAATCAAAAATTACCGAAAAGAGTTTATAGGAATGTAGTGCTCCAAACGGAAACAATGTTAAAATATAAGTTATAATCTGATACGGAATGTTGTAGTTGCCTACCTGCTGTGCAAGTCCTTTGATTCCGCCTGCGCTGATTGCTGACCACCATGGGTTCAAAAAGCTGTTAAAATCATCACTTTGAAAGTTAAATCCGCAGTATCGTATTACTATTCCGAGAATTGTTGCAGCTATAGGTATAATATAAATAATATTATTTTTAATAAAATCAAAAAATTTTTCCTCAACCTTTGTCATATCGTCAAACCCTTCATCAATTTTTGCAGCAAATAGCTATTATTACTTAGTTTTTGTATTATCTTTTTCCTTGAATGCAAAGAAACGCTGTCCAATGTAATTAAATGCAACAAACAGGCACATACCTGCAAGCATAGCAACATTTGACTGAACGGTTTCGCTATAACCCGAAAGTATCCAGACAATAAGCGGTTTTGCAAGACCGTAAGCAAGGAAATAACATATCGCAATGTTGAGAGCAAATTTTAAAGCCGGCTTTATGCCTTTTTCCTTGTTTTGGAAGGTAAAGTGTTTGTTCAGAAAATAGCTGACAATACTGCCTATAATATATCCGAGCGCAGACGATACCCAGTATCCGTCAACAACACCTGCGCTTATGTTTTTTATAGGTGTAAAATTATAAAATACGAACATCAGACCGTTGCCGATAATAGTGTTCAGAATTCCTACCAGAATAAATTTCCAGAATTTAATGTCGAAAAACTGTTTTATAAAATCTTTCATTATCATATATCCTTATCTTCTTCAAAATTTGAGTGCTTAATAATATATATAGGTCTGTCCTTTGCCTCCATATATATTCTTCCGATGTATTCGCCTAAAATTCCGATTGACATTTCTGTGATACCTCCCAAAAACAAGACAGCACAGAGTGTTGTTACATAACCGGGTGTGGTAATTCCAAAAAACAAAGTCTGAATCAGAGTTATAATAATATAAATAAGTGAAATCAAGAAAATAACTGCACCCATAACGGCTGTAAAACGCAGCGGAGCAACTGAAAAGCAAGTTATGCCGTCGATTGCGTATCTGAACAGGCTTGAAAATTTCCAGGTTGATGTACCAAGCTCACGGTCAACTGTTTTAAAGGAAATCCATTTGGTATTAAAGCCGACCCAGGAGAAAATACCTTTTGAAAATCTCTGCACTTCTCCGAGTTCAAGAATTGAGTCAACCATCTGACGTGTCATCATTCGGTAATCCATTGCACCGTAGGGCATTTTGACATCAGTCATTTTATTTGAAAGCTTAAAGAAAAGTTTTGAAAATAATCCTCTGAATGCACTTTCGCCCTCACGTTCATCACGTTTTGTAGCGCAGCAGTCGTAGCCTTCTGTTTCGAGAGCTTCAATCATCTGCGGAAACAGCTTGGGGGGATGCTGTAAATCGGCGTCCATAACGACAACATAGTCGGCAGTTGTGTGCTGAAGTCCTGCATACATTGCCGCCTCTTTGCCAAAGTTTCGTGAAAAAGATATATATTTTACATTTTCAAATTTTTGTGCCAACTTTTTCATTATCAGATAGGTTTTGTCCTTGCTGCCGTCATTGACTAAGATATATCTGAACTGATATTCGGGCAGAGTATCTATAACCTTGTTGGTTTCAAGCACAAAATGCTCAAGTCCTGCCTCTTCGTTGTAGCATGGAACAACCAAATCAATAGTTTTCATAATTTATCACCGCTTTTATATTTGTTGATACATATTTTGTATTCATAGTAAATCGAAATTTGAATAAAATTTTTAAATAATAATACGCTAAAATTTGTTTTGATTTGTCCGAATTTACTTTTATTATAACAAAGCTGAATTAAAAAGTCTATTTTTTTTAATGATTTTATGAATTTTTTATTTACCTTATTTAATTTTCGTGGTAGAATATATTAGTTAAAGAATATTTTACGGATAAAAGTTTTTGGAGGTTTGCTTATGACCGTTGCAAAAAAAATTGAAAATGCCCCAAAACCCAAAAGTTCGGTTATTGAAAAAATAAAGGGCTTTTTCTCTAATAATGTATTTATTTTGCTTGCGTTTGCCGTTCCGTTTGTCCTTATGGTGACAGCGTTTGGTCTTATGCAGGTTTCGCCGTTTGGTGACAAACAAATTCTTGTTACTGACTTGTGGCATCAGTACTTTCCTTTTTTGGTTGACTTTCAGGACAAGCTGAAAAACGGTGAGTCTTTGTTCTGGTCATGGGCGCAGGGCGGCGGTGTGAACTATTTTGCACTTATGTCGTATTATCTTGCAAGTCCGCTCAATTTCTTTTCTGTGTTCATTCCAAGTGAATGGCTCAGAGAGTTTCTGATGTTCTCGGTTGCTATCAAGATTGCGTGTGCAGGAATGTTTACGGCAATATTTTTGCGCAGTATGTTTAAGAAAAATGATTTTTCACTTGTAATTTTCGGATGCTGTTTTTCATTCTGTGCCTTTTTTATGGGCTATTATTGGAACACAATCTGGCTTGACACAGTCTGCATTACTCCGCTTGTGGCATTGGGAATATGCAAGCTTCTGACAGAAAACAAGTTCAGACTTTTTACTGTTACTTTGGCTCTGTCTTTGCTTGCAAACTACTATATCGGTTTGTTTACCTGCATTTTTGTTTTGCTTGTTTTCATTGCATACAGTATAGTTAAGTGGGAAGGCTTTAAAAAGTTCTTTAAAAAGCTTGTGCAAACCGGCATTTTTTCAATGATTGCTATAGGAATAACGGCATTTTTCCTGTTGCCTGCATATTTTGGACTTCAAAATACGCATGCTTCCACAAGCACTTTTCCAAAAGCTTTTGCAATCAATATCGGCGGTTCAAATGACCTTATAGGTGTTCTTACTGCTTTGCAGAAGATTTTTTCTAATTTTATGACGTTTGCCGAGCCTGCAATAAAAGAGGCTGACGCACTGCCGAATATTGCTTGCGGTACAATTTCGATTGTTCTGGGGATCTTGTTCTTTACCTGCAAAAAGATTTCGTTTAAAGAAAAGGTTGTTGATTTGTGCCTTATCATATTTATGTTTTTAAGCTGTATCATAAGACAGCTTGACTATATATGGCACGGATTCCACTTTACAAATATGATTCCGTACCGTTTCAGCTATCTTATAAGTTTTGTGCTTGTGGTTATGGCATTCAGAGCCTTTATGCTGATTGATAAGACTTCAATGTGGGATGTTATTCTGGCTGCGCTTTTTACGGCTCTGATTATTATTATGGGAATCGGAACACAAAAGGATTATGTGCTTTACGGTACAGCGATTGTTGCAGCTATTATCTGTATTATGCTGTTGCTTTATACTAAAAGACTCATTCCTAAAACTGTGCTTTTAATTGTGCTTGCAGTTGTGGTAATCGGTGAAAGTGGTGCAACGGCATATATAGGTGTTAAAACAACAACGGTAACGGGTACGTATGATTATCCGAGAGGCGAAGAAAAAACAGCCGATATTATTAATCATATGGATTCACGTGAGCAGAACACAAAAGAGCTTTGGCGTGCAGAAATGACAACAACCCAGACTCTTAATGACGGTGCTCTTAACGGCTATAACGGTTTGTCTATGTTTAACTCAATGGCAAACGAAAATATTACAAGATTCTTTGAAAACTTCGGTATGATGGGTTGGAAGAGCGGCAACAGATATACTTATGCCGAAAGCTCGCCTGTGACCAATATGTTTATGAATCTTAAGTATCTTATTTCACGCAACGGCGCATATCAAAACACATATGACCTGAAGTCTGTTTATGAGGTTGAAAATGAAAAACTTCTGATTAATCAGCATTATATTCCTATGGGCTTTATGGTAAACAGTGATTTGCTGAAATGGGAAGAAAACGATAACGAGGATAACTTTAATCAGTTTGATCAGCAGAGCGAATTTTTCAGACTTGCTACGGGCATTCAGGATGATGTCTATACTCCGCTTGAAGTTGTATCGCAGGGTCACACAAGCTATGAACAGTTTCAGGTGAACAAGACCGAGTACGGTTGCTATCAGTACAACTGTCTTGACGCATCAATTACCCCTACCGTAAAGTGGAATTACGAAGCTCCCGACGACGGACTTTATTGTATGTATGCCGACATTGACGGCGGAGATGATGTTACCGTAATGCGTAACGATGCTGCACAGCCTAACACTTACGGAATGGGACGTTCGTATATTGCCTGTATCGGAGAATTTGACAAGGGCGATAAGATTTCTGTTTATGCACAGCTAAAGCAAGGCCAGTCCGGTTCTGCAAGAGTTTATGTCTGCAAGCTTAATGAGGATGTGTTTGAAAAGGGCTATGAAGCAGTAAACCGAGATGTTATGACAACAACTAAGTGTACTGACAGTTCCATGGAAGGCACAATCAATGTGAGCGAGAACGGACTGTTCTATACCTCAATTCCTTATGAAGAGGGATGGACGGCAACTGTTGACGGCGAAGAGGTTGAGATAACTCCTGTAGGCAATTCATTGCTTGCTTTTGAGCTTTCGGAGGGTGAGCATACAATCAAGCTTAATTACTATCCGAAGGGCTTCTGGATTGGTTTTGCAGTATCAAGTGTCTGTGTAATTGCTTTTGCGTGCATATGTGTGTATGTGTATGTTTTCAAAAAACGCAGAGAAAATACACACACAGCAAAAAATGAACCGTCAGAAGAATAAGTTTTTATGAAATAATTATGGAAAAAGCGAAAGCACTCACTGTGAAAAACAGCGAGTGCTTTTATTTTAATTCTTTTTAAACAAAATATGGACTTTTTCGACAATATTCTGTAACAATGATTGACAATATCTCACTTATATGATATATTATTATTATAATTTAATATGAGGTGATAGTATGAAAAAAATAATTTCTTTGATTTTAGTATTAGTGATGTTTTGCTGTATAATTCCTATTACAGCATATGCCTCTGATGTTTATCATTACAACGCCAAAAAAGAGGAACTTTATTCTATACATGATCGTGTAGAGTATGCACTTATGATTGATGGTGAACTAAGACCATACACAAATACTTCATATCAACTATTAATTGATGCTATGGAATCTGCTGATGAATTACTATGTAAAGATTCAGCTACTGTATCTGACAGTGAGTATCAGGAGTGTATTGATAATTTAACTTTTGCATATGAGAATATATGTATAAAACCACATTTTGCAAAAGAAACTTATGTGCTGTCTTTAAAAGAACAAAATAAAAATGGTTTTTATGATGAAGATAAATGGAGTGATTTTACATCAAAGCGTGACGCGTTGAGAGATTCCTTTAAAACAAACGATGAATATGTGATAAGTGATGCGTATTTTGCACTTGAAAATTCGTTTATTAAGATGACTTCCGGATATAAATCGGGAGATGTTAACAATGACGGCAAAATAGATATTGATGATGTTACACTAATTCAAAAATACCTTGCAGATATGGAAGACTTAACACAGGTTCAATTAGCTTTGTCCACTTATTCTTTAAGCGGAAGTTGTTGGCTTGAAGTATGTGCACCAAATATTGACAGTGTTACCAGCTTGCAGCAGGGTGTAGCCTATCTTACTCAGATTTCGCCTGATTACTTTGGCTATGGCAGGACATATGTTGATTGTTTTGACAATACATTTAATTCATTGATTACATTGACTTGGGAAAATTTTGATTACAGATATGAAAATGTAGATGCAAAGGTTGCCGAGCTTGAGGCAGAGGGAATTATATAATCGAATGAGCTAAAAATTAAGCACTCACTATTATGAAAAATAGCGAGTGCTTTTATTTTAATTCTTTTTAAACAAAATATGGACTTTTTCGACAAT
>OLOI01001597.1_pt1 | contig 18613 bp, 13 predicted proteins | sample 1672131 | NCBI WGS metagenome assembly OLOI01 (sample SAMEA3136651, study PRJEB25190) | human gut metagenome | reverse complement strand
ATCTTCCAAGCCATTCTTTTCTACATAGTTGGCAGTTATGCATATTCATTTCATGTGTTATGTGCATAATTATCGCTCCTTTTCATATAATTTTATTTTCCCAATTTTCTTCCACATTCGGGACAATACTTAATAGGGATGTAAATAGCACCAACACCTTCGCCATTAAAATAACCAGGACAAGTGAGAATTAATTCTGGTGTAGCTGTTTGGTAATCGTGAATCACACCATCCCATTTATCATTTTCCAAAACATTTCCATTCAAATTACTGCTGAATGGCATATTGTTATGATACGGTAATTTGGGTTGTTCCCATCCAAATTTTACGTCCGTTCTTCTTTCGCAATACATACACATATTTATTCCTCCAATCTTCAAATGAAACTTTTGTTTCATTGTTTTATGATATAGTTTTTGGTTTTCTAATAAATCCATATTCTTCTAACATACAAACCAACCATTTCATATTGGAATCCATTAATTTCCTTGATTTTCTATATATCCCATTCTTAGTTCTGTTTTTATTTTCGATACATTTAGCATAAGTTCTATATTCATCAATAGGAAATACTTCTGCGGTTATTTTTAAAAAACTATTTGTAGCTTTATAGATATGATTTCCAAGCGATTCTATGGTACATAACACTTCATTTCTTTCTGTATCAATACTTGTCCATATTCCATTTTCCATCTTATTAATAATCATAATCCATACCTCCATAAAATATCTCTTTCATCTGTTATTTCTCTGTTAGTTCTTCCAATTCGTCTTTATCTGCAACAAATTGATTTTTAAAAATTCTTCCATTACATTGTGGAAAATTATCTACAGATATTTTTACTCTGTCTAATGTTTCTAATCCGATCACTGTGACAATTTTCCCAAAATACACATGATTTATTTCCTGTTGCCCTGTTGCTCTATTAATAGGTTTCCAAATAAATTTCTTTCCGTTTCTAAATAAAACTCTTGTTTTTAACTCAAATACCTCCACTTCATTTCCCTCAAAGATTCTTACATTATCCATTTTCATTCATTTCCTTTCTAATAAATTTCAACCAAACAATGACGTTATTTCTCCAGTCGTCAATCGAATAGTCTTATTAGAAGAATGAATGTTTGAGAGTAAAGATAAAATAAAAATTTTTGAGGTACAAATAAACATCAATTATATATACACGATGGAATATTTATTTTTTGACACAAAAAAAGCCGGATAAACCGACCTCTTTAAAGTTACTAAGTGAGAAAGCATTAAATGTCCTTACCGTTTTCTTTCCTTTAAACTTATCCAATTCATAGGCTGCAATATTAAATCCGACAAAGCCTCCATTCATGACCAGCCAGTCAATATGATGCATTTTAATATAGTCCGCTACCAATGTTAAGGCTCCGCCAACAAATACATATTTAGCGATTGCTGGCATTTTCTTTACTACACTTACCCCTATTTTTTCCCAGGGATGCTTTTCTCTCCAATCCTTCTTTAGATACCGGATAAGGATCTGGTACAACACATTTTAACACACCTTTGTTATGCAAATAATGTGCTGCTACTATATCATCTCCTTTCCCATTATATCCATATTACTTCAGTAAATACCCAGATATTATCCTTTCTATTTCCACTTTTTTCATACAATCCATTTTTTGTTCTCCAACCCATTCATCCAAAGGATTGCCTGCAGGAATTGATGAAATCCCTGTGCAAATTTTTCTTTATCACATACCATTTCCAATTCATTTTTATTTAATGTTATACCACGTTGTTGTAGCTCGAAAACCAATCTTTCTTTTTCTTCAGGAGTAAATGAAACTCCATTCATACGCAATTGTTCCCAGGTATATCCATCATCTTTAAAGAATACGTTATCTTTTCTTATCTGAACGTATATTTGAAGAAAATCATTTTCATTATTGAGAAATGGTACAGTTATCTCATAGTATTCTCCTATCTTCACAAAAGATGTTTCCTTCTCCAACCAATGTGTATATGCGCTAAATAGTTTCTCAATTTCTAATTTCATACATTTTTCACCTATTCTTTTTCATTAATTGTTTTAATCCACAGTCTTCGGAAGAATCCAACTGTTGCTTAAGTCTCTTGTCAGTGGGGAATGCCGATCTCTCTCCGCCCACCACTGACACTTAGTGACTTTTAGATAATTCTTCCCCTACCTACTGATGCTGAGAAAGGGGAATCTTGGTTTTTCGTACATTCACCGGATGTTAAATTTAATCCAACAAAGGAAGGCTGAAATCCGTAATTAGAATTTTGATTCATCGAATCACCCCATATCTTTTATTGATTCTTTCGGAATCATACAATGATTTCCCCGACTCTTATCGTAAATCTGACACCAGGCTTTCCCTGGCACACAAATATCTGCAATCATATCCAGAGGATTCAGCAATCGCTTCTGTTCGATAGTAGGATCTATAATAGCTATATAATTGGAGTCCAAGTGAATATCGTACTTCATTCTTATATCCAGCGCACCGAAACCACAATATATGTAATATACCTCTGGGATGACTGGTCCACTTGGCCAAGCCTCAAAATCATCCTCAAAAGCCTTCAGCTCAATTTCCAAAAACTTTTTCTGAATATAGTACAGGATTTCCTGTAATTGGAGATTGGAAATTGCATGTTTTTCAATGGTACATTTATTTATGATATATTTTGCAATATCAGTTGCTTGGTAAGTCATACACTTTTTCCTTTCATTTTTTGTTTTGATTCACAGTCGATTAATTCCTCCCCTTCCCTCAAATGTTGAAGGATGAGACTCATTTCCACAAAAATAGTAAGTATCAAAAAATTTTTTTCTATAAAAAGTATGACAGATTCATTAACATACCCTTTTTCTGTGGAAAAATTTTCAAATCATTCGTTCATATGCAATGGAATGTTGTTTTAATCCACAGCCTGCATCCTTTATGCAAAGGCTGAATGCCGGTATTTCTTCCAGCATATAAAAAGATTTTTTGTTAAATGTGTAATCTTCGCACACATGCTTTATTTTTAATGTCCTTACTATATGTAAGATATTGGTCTTATTACATTTATGAGAACGCAGGTATCTTTCTAATTCATTTTTCTTTACAATTACAGCCATTTTACTTCTCCTATTTTTACTTATTATTGAAATTTTTTAGTTTTTCTGTGAAAATAGGAATGTTCGGATATCAAGGTAGAATCCTTAGATATTCAATGACTAGGTAATTTATTTTAGTCAGTATACTGAAATACACTTTCCCGCGGCAACCATGTTTTTAGTCAGATTACTGGATAAAAATATTTTTCTCCAAATTGTAGAGGATTGTATTGATGATGGTCAAGGTGTTCAGGTATATTCTGGAAGGTTTCCCGATACGGAAAACCATAGCTCATGTAGGTATTTGATGCAAAATCGATATGTTTTTATAGGAATATAATAGGAATCCTATAAAGTCCAATATATATCCTCTAAAGAGGGTAGGTTTCCAAATACCTTCACTTTTATTTATTTTTAGTCAGATATCTAGTGTTAAAATACATAATCTTTCATACTAAGAATAAAAAGATAAGGAGTAGTCGCAGATTATGATAAATTATTTAATTGATTCGGAAAATATTGGAACAAAATGGATATCATATTTAGACGAAAATATAGAGGAACTAGATAAAGCATTTTTGTTTTACACCGATGCAAGTAAATCCATTTCTTGTAAAGAACTCAGTATATTATTCAGTTTTATCCATCAACTCGAAACAATACATTGTCAAAATGGTACAGCAAATGCCCTTGATTTTCAATTAGTCTCCTATTTAGGATATTTAATACGAATGGATACAAAATCAACTTATTGTATTTTATCAAAAGACAAGGGGTATGATGCAGTAGTTCATTTTTGGAAAGAAAAGGGAATTCACATTTATCGGTGTGAAAAATTTATAGAAGAATTAGAATTAAAACAGATTCAGGATGTTTCAAAACTTAAGGAGAATTCTCCTGCTACTAATCTTGATTTTGTCAAAAATATTTTACCTGTACCAGTTCCTGCCAAAAAGAAAAATCTTCTCCCTCCTTTGGGAAGTCTACTGTCGTTAAAGAAAAATAACCCTACATTAAAAAGGATCACAGAAATCGTCCAATGTACAGCATCTTCTAACGAAGTAAAAGCACTCTTTCACTCTTCTTTTGGAAAGAAACAGGGGACAAAATATTATCAAAAAATAGAAAAACACTTGAGAAAATATTATAATGAAGTTTAATTAACTATGTTAATTACAATGATAAAATATTTTATAAATTAACATCATCGGAAGTTGTGGAAGCTTCACCGGACCGTAACTGGAAGGCTTCCTCTGTACATTTGTTGCTTAACAGCTTATTTACATTATCATAAAAAAAGAACCCATACCATCCGGCATAAGTCCTTTAAAAGAATCCGATTCTATCTACTTAATTTTCAAAACAAATCCTCTTTTAATCCCATATTTTATCAACTGTTTCCAATAATTCTTTTGCTTCTTCAATCTGTGTAATATATTTTTTTTCTCTTCTTCGAATAGCTTTTGATATTTCCTTTTGAACATTGATATCTTGTTTTTCTCCTGCATTATCAATGATAATCATATCTACTTGCTCTGGAGTTAACTCTATTAGTCCTGTTGAACCTGAATAAAAACACGCGATTTGCTTTTCGCCGAAACCACATCTTAAATAATCCGTCAAATAGTACGGATCAATTATTTTTTTATCTACTCTAATTATTGTAACGTGCCCATCTGCAATGGCCGGGATATCTTTATCATAAACACAACATTTTCCAAGCGTACCTTCTCCGGTTGAAGCTAATAACACATCCCCTTTTTTGACAATATTTCTGTTCTCCATATTGTCTTCGGATCGTTGAACGTACTCATCATATAATGATTTTTCAATCCAATCAGAATCTGGAGTTATCAAAATTTTTCCAAATCTACTAATATTGCTCCCTGCTTTAACAACTAATGCAAATCCGTCTTTCTCATCAACATAATATTCTGAACTTGGACTTATTCCCCGTGCTGTTTCAATTGTATTTAAATTTTTTATTGATAAACAACCTGTACCCTCAAGTTGTTTAAATTTCTTTCTAAATTGTGGTTCCCAATATTTATAATCTAATCTAAACCCTTTATCATCTGCGATCTCATTTGACCAAATATCATATGCTTTCCAATGATATCCTGCTCTTTCTTCACCTAATTCATGATTTAATACTTTTTTTCTAATCTCATCCAGAAAAATAATATTATCAAAGCCACGTATTTTATCTCCTGATCCCATATATCCTAATGAATCAAGTGCACAAAATGTTACTTTATAATTATCTTCAAGATCCACATCTATAGTCTCTCGTTTTTCCAAGTACAATACACTGGATTTTACATTGATCTTGTTAGGTTTGAATGTTTCTGGTGGCAAGTTTATAACGGCTTTAATGATACAGTTTGCTAATATATACCTTCTTAATTCCCAGCCCTTACTCGTATTAAGAACGCCCTCATCAATTACTGTACAGATTTCTCCTCCTGGAACAGTACAATCGATCATTTTTTGCATAAATAGATATTGTCCTTTTGTTGTACTTATTTGAAACTGCTCTTTATCACTTTTTGATAAAGAATCCCCTTCCGCTGTTCCAAAAGGCGGATTTGTCATAATCAAATTACAATCCGGCTTTGTTACACTCCAATTAACTGCTTTAGCTGAAAGGCTGTCCTCATGGACAATGTGTGTATGTCCATCACTTGCAATTATCATATTCATTTTTGCAGATGCAGCAACCCCTCTATTAGCATCTGAACCATAAAAGATATCTTCCTTTATCCTTTTCACGCATTGGTCATAGCTTTCTTTTGTAATATCTCGATTTTTCAATTTCACTTGTAGTTTGCTTAAAGCTTCTTGCATTAAATAAACCAAAAATCCCCCTGTTCCACAAGCCGGGTCCAACACTTTCAATTTACTTCCCATTATCACTGAGTTAATTATTTTATCTTCTCCAATCAAACAAGTCATAACCTGGACTAATTCTCTCGGCGTAAAATATTGCCCCAGTTTTTTACCTTTTAATGTAGCTCTGACATAATATTCGAAAGCAGCACCCTTTGAATCAACACTACAATCACAAAAAGAAACCGATGCTAAGTCTTTAACTAAACCTAAGAATGTTTTTGGATTTTCTAATCTTAATGGCTCTGTGAGAACTTCCCCATAAGATGTATCAGTAACTATTTGACTAATCATGCTTTTTATCGCATTTTTTACCTGATCAGCATTTTGTATTGGATATTCCGCCAATTCATAAAATTTATATGAATAAGGTAACGAAAAACTCTCGTCAAGATCATTTTTTTCTTCTAATAGTTTTAAGAATAAAAGTTTTGAAAAATCCGCAAAGGCATAATCCTCATCTTTTTCTATTTTTCGAATAGTATTATGACCCCTCGCAAATAATGCATTTAATTGGCGCAATGGAAGGCCATGTCTATATGGTAATGACTCATCATTCGAAATATTTATTATCACTTCATCAGGCTTAATTCTTAATGTTTTTACAACTTTTTCAATTTGTGACCGACTTGGTACTTTATCTGACCTTTTTCCGTTCCATATTATTCTTTGTTTATTCTTAGTATTAAAACACTGTATATCTTTTCCATTTGTAACGACTACAAAAGGAACTTTTATTTCTTTTGATCTGGCATACAAAATAGCCTGATCTCTATCTTTTTTCGTTAAATTTTTCCCCAGTCTTTTAGCTTCAATCAAAAAAAATGGTGTTTTTTTACCCAACGTCACCAATATATCAACATATCCTTTTGTATATCTATCAGTTGTTGATACAGCAGTCTCAAAATCAAAATCTTGCTCGATATTATATCCTCTTCTTTTCATGTATGGCAAAATCTTTTTTATGACAGTTTCAGTTTCCGTATTAATGCTACCCATATTCCTAACCCTCCTATAAATGCCTTCTTACTAGCCGTTTTCTTCGTCAGCAGCACCGATTTAATGGTTACTGTCTTTAAGCTCTTGCATTTATAGAACGCATTGTTGCTGATTTTCTTTACGTTAGTGCCGACAGTTACCTTACTAAGTTTCTTATTACCGTTCCTTATATTATTTTGTTGAAAGCCTTTGCTCCCGGCTCCCACTTTCGTTGCTTGTATGTGCTGTCAGGGAGTTCGTCTCTTTCTCCCTAAAGCAAAAAGAGGTTTTATTTAGATAATTTTCTGCATCCGATAAATTACATTTTAAAAATGTATTTTCTTTTGGCAGATCCAACCTATCAATATTATCGTGATTAACTATCCTACTGTTTTCTTTTCCTTCCAAGTTTCTTTCTACAACATACAATTCAGAAGACATTAAAAAAGCAGATGATATATCTATCTTTTTATATACAAGTTGCCTTAAAATATTTATATCTGTCTTTGTTATAATCCATCGTTGAACATAACGAATTTCTGAACAAAGGCAAAGATATAAACTGTTATTAGAATCTGTACATGTAAATATAATAGGTTCGTATTCAAATTCAAAAAAAACATGATCTAAATGCATATCACCTATATGAAATATATTTTTAAAATATGCTGAATCATTTTTTATCATTACTCACCTCTTTGTTTTAATCTATAGCCTGCATCCTTTATGCGGAAACTGAATACCGGTATTTCTTCCAGCAGGGCTTCACTTCATGTCAGTGGGGGATACCGTTTTTCCGCCCACCCATCCCATAATCTAAAGAGGTAGGGGAATTCTTGTTTTTTTATAAAGTCCGTCCTCCTTTCTTATATAGTATGACAGAAATCTCACTTATTCGATTTTTCTGTAGAAATATTTTTTTTATCTGACCTCTTTAGAAAGTTGGACAGATTTCACTCATATATCTGTGGAAAATAATTAATGGAATCAGATTCCTTCCATAGAAAAAGACACTTCTCCGAAAATTGAAGTGTCTTTTTTAGGAAAGTGCCTTTTGGCAAAAGAGTAAAGCAAAGATACTCTATCTTACTCTCATGCTTATTTATTATGTTTTTTCATATAGCGCATACCAAAATAAGAAATCGTAAAAATAAGAATTAAAAAAAACAAAACTCCCAAAAAGATAATTTTTATTGCATCCAAAACACTCATTTTAGTCCTCTCCTTATTAATTATCCTTTGTTTACAAAATTCACATCAATAGATAATAATATAAATTTTGCTATGTCTTTAAGAATCCACGTTATAGTGCAAATCATCAAACCTATATTTATTTGTATAGAATACATACCAAATAACTTGGAAAAACTTGCAACCATAGCGCAAAAGGAAAATGCACAAGCAATTATAATTACACTGCATTATATTTCTGCCATAATATGAAGAATATTTTCCTGTAACAAACCTTGCTACTCCCTCTTTTACATATTTTTTATTCAAGTCAGCTGAACCGTCAATTCTTTTACATTCAACGATATAGTATGCATCATCTTTTTCAAAATCACTCTTTAGCAAAATGCGAATATCAACTCTTCCTATATATTTCCCATTTCCTGCATAATTTTCTGGCACTTCTAACTCAAACTTATATCCTAACATGTTATGAGGGACTTTCTGCTTATTTATATACTCCTCCAGCATAATACTTCTAATCTTATTTTCATCATTTGGCAATTTTAGCTGTTTTTTTTCATAGTCTTCTACAATTAATGTACACATATCAAAAATGTAGGTTGTAATCTTCTCAAAATCTGCACGGCATAATTCCTTTAAAATATCTCTGCTCAACATACCACTCATCTGTAATCCTCCATTCCTAGAAGGACTGCATTTAACACTTTCTGACTATCTTTTATCGCCAGTGCAGGATGCCAGTTTTTAGCCTCTATTGATTTTACAATAACAAATGAATCTTCTGAAAACTCCACAACATCTTTTGTCTGATAAAAGCAATCATTTAATTGATATATCATAAAATCAGTAAGCAGTTTAATATCTTCATCAGCATTGTCAACAAAACAAAGTTGCTCTGCTTGTTCTTTAAAAGAAAGCTGCACTTGTACCGCAGAAAACTTTCCCTTTATATCCGGGTATATAGTTATCTTATAATGTACATTACTTTGACCAAAATGCTCATTCCATATCTTAGATAAGATTGATGCATATTCTTTCATTATATTCATATCGCATTTTGTTTCCTGATAATTTCCACAAAGCATTGGGATCTGAACAGATAAAGCATAATCAACAAAACTGTTATCCTGTAATCCATATATCTTCATAACACATTTGTCTATCTCATCCTGCAACCTATCCCTTCTCTCATTGCTATCCTCACACTGTATCCTTTCCACCAATTCAACAAGTTCATCACTATATACATATGGATAGTTACCCAATTCTTCTAAAAAGATCTGTTCTCTTTCTATCCCCGTTGAAGAACCGAGCATCAAGTTAAAGTAAGAAAATAATGATGAATTAAGTAAACCGCATAAGTTCAATAATATTTTCTTATCCTTTTCATCCCCCTTTATACAGTTTATTGTTTCTCTATAAAGGAAATCTTTTTCTGTATACACGGCTCTTATAGAATAATCCGTACAATCTAACCCCTTTTTAAAAAGGAGATACGGAGCCTCATATATCTCTGGATTTCTCGGACGATGTATCTTATCTTTATTAAAAATTGTATAGGCACATTCATTAAGACAGAAATGATCCAACGCTTTTTCAGAATCTAATATTTTTCGCCCCACTAGAACGGAAGCATCTTTTTTATCTCCAGTATTATCTTGAAGTCCTTTTTTCATCATTAAGTTATTTTCTGAAGCAATATCCTTGATTGTTTTAAGTTTTTTACGCATATTACTGAGCAATTCAAAATCCCAATATCCGCCATAAACTAAGATTTTCCACAGCTCATCATTTCCAAAAAACAATGTCTGCTTCACATATTTGACATCATCTGGTTCTATCATAATAATCCCTAACAATCTCAAATATTTATTCGGTTTTAAACTTATATATTCCACTTTATGATTGGCTGGGCTTTTTCTACATAAAAATGAAAGTACCGCTGCCGGAGCTATTGCACCTTTGAAAATCTGTTTTCTAACCGCTGAGATTTCTAATACCTGTTCTAATTGTGTACTTGTTAACAATCTATTTCTTAAAGCTATCGATGGACGTTTCCTCTTATATAACAGTTTTGATGGAATGACCAGACTACATTCCGTATCCAAATTTCCAATCTCTTGAACTTTTAACAGAAATGCTACACATATTTCTCCATTTTGTGCAATGAAGTTTCTGTCAGCACAATACTTCTTATAGTTCTGTTGCCTTACTCTACCCCATGGAGGATTTCCTAAAATAAATTTAAAATCAGTCTTTTCAATCAATCTCATCTTTTCTTCATCAAAAAAATCCCCGAAAAGAATATTTTCATTCTTCAATAACGGCAGTTTAAACTGTTCCAGACTCTTTGGATCTTGATAATCAAAAAGAGTAACATAAATAGAGAAAATTGTAACATCCACAGCTTCCTCATTATAATCTACCCCATATATATTTTCCTTAACCAGTTCATTGAGTTTATCTTTATCCTGTAAGAAACCATTGGTATCTGCATTTCGCTCCAATATTTTTTGAAGCGACTTAACCAAAAAGATTCCTGACCCACAGGAAGGGTCTAATACCCTGCACTCTTTCTCATTGACAAGATACTTTCCCACTGTGCGGTTTACAATATAGTCTACTAAATATTCTGGGGTATAAAAGGCTTTATCTTTGTCTTGTTTCTCCCTACCTAGCAATATTTCATAAATATTACTTATTAATTCAATAGGAATAATGTTAAAGTCATAAAAAGGAAATAAACACAATTGCCCTGTTTTTAACTCTTCTTTAGCTGTCAAAAAACTATGCAGCATAAAAAGAGCCTCATCTGTTATCTCACTCTTTTCCTTTTGCTCATCTACCTCAAACAGATTACCATTAAATCTTTCTTTTAAATATTTGATTAATTTAAAAAGTGCATCTTTGTTTTGGACAATAGTAAGGAATGTCTCCTGAGAGTGTTCGACATCATCATTAAGTCCCATATATCCTATATTAACACTACGATCAATCAAATAGCGAATAAACAATATTCTCAGCATTAACTTATTTGCAAAAGAAATCTTGTATTCATTTTTTAGCTTTTTTGTAATGTATCTAAGGTTGTCAATCAAAAACTCATCTAAACTCTTTTTATTCATGCTTTTTTCGTAAAGTTCTAGTGACAAACTATTTGTCACATTCCAATACGAAAATGCATTCTTTTCATCACATTCACTTAAATCATATGCAATAATGTCTCGTAATTTAATTTCCTTATCGTTACCTAAATTTATACTTTTTCCGTTGTAGATCCTAATACAATTACCTTCATTAGAAATCACAACTGGCACCTGTGCATTCCATATCTTTCCATGAAGATTTACGTCTGTTCTACTATTCAGATCATTAAAAAATACTGTAAGCACATGCCCATCTATTACATAAGCTGCATAAGGAGCCAATTCACATAAAACCCTTCTATCATGCCATGATAAATCAGTACATTTATCAAACTCAGATAAATAAAAAAGTTTTTTTGAATTATGATATCCCAAGCTATGAATGACAGTTCCTATAGTACTCATTTCCTCGCCCCCTTGCTAAATCTCTTTTCGTTTTCTCAGTAATTATTTTTTAATCTTATCCACTATTAAATTTGTAAAAAGCATACATATATGTGTGGTTTATAAATTACTTTTATATTTATGATTTCATTATATACAAAAAAAAGAAGTTCGCACAACCAAAAAAATAACCTATTAGCATGATAGTCTTTCATCCTATGATAAAAAAAGAACCCACACCATCCGGCATGAGTCCTTTAAAAAGAATCGAATTCTTTTTTCTTATTTCACTTTCAACCCCTTGAAAATCTTCACATAAGCCTTCTTCATTTTCTTCGGTACCTTGATAACCATCTTCTTGTTTACGCCCTTAAACGCTTTCTTATTTGCTGTTTTCTTCGTCAGCAGCACCGACTTGATAGTTACCATCTTCAAGCTCTTGCATTTAAAGAACGCATTGTTGCTGATCTTCTTTATGTTGGTTCCAATCGTTACTTTCTTAAGCTTCTTGCTGCCATTGAAAGCCTTTGCTCCGATCGATGTCACTTTATAAGTAACACCCTTTACTTTGATCACTGCCGGTATTGTCACGCTCTTTGCATTCTTGTTTGTCCCAACAAGACTTACCTCTGCACCTGCTTTTATAACCTTGTACTGGCAGCCTGCTACGGTGTATTTTGTGCCTGCTTTTGGATAAAACAGCTTCTTTGTGGTAATCACTCTTTTCTCGCCGCATCTGCTGCAGGTATAGGTGAGCTGGCCAGCCGCTGTATAGGTAGATTTTCTTGTTACCTTACCCTTACCCCATGTATGTCCAAGTGCATCCGTTTCTTTGCCTGTTTTCAAAAGCTCTCCGCAGTCCTTACAGTAAGTATCCCCTGTATATCCTGCTTTTGTACAGGTAGCAGCCTTTTTATCACGGACTTCCTTATTCTGGTGTCCTGTCGCTGGGATTTCTTCTGTTTTAGTTTCCCGGCATACCGCACAAGTATACGTTTTGCTTCCTTTTTCAGTACATGTAGGGTCTTTTGATATTACACCATTATCCCATGTATGGTCCGTCTTCTCCATTTTCTTTCCGGTAGAAATCCTATTTCCACAGTCAGTACAATAGGTGTCTCCGGTATATCCTTCTTCGATACAGGTTGCTTTCTTTGCATCCCGTATTTCGGTATGCTGATGTCCAGTGGCTTTTATCTCTTCTGTTTTTGTCTCTTTACATACATTACAGGTATAGGTCATAACGCCTGCTTCGGTACAAGTGGCTTTTGTGGTGACTTCCCCTTTATTCCAATCATGTCCTGTGGCTTTTATCGTTTCTTTCTTTTCATCCCCACAGTTCTTGCAGACAGAGGTTGTATAACCGTCTTCGGTACAAGTCGCATCCTTATGGTCTTTTACTTTATAATCATGTCCTGTAGCTTCGATCTCTTCGGTTTTTGTTGCTTTACATACGTTACAGGTATAGGTGCGGATACCTTTTTGGGTGCAGGTAGGTTTTGTTGTTACCTGTCCCTCATCCCATGTATGCTCTAACATAGCAATGGTTTCTGTTTTGGTATTCCCACAGGTCTTACAGGTATATGTTTTTACTCCGGTATGGTCGCAGGAGGATTTTGTCGTAATCTTGCCATCATCCCAGTTATGTCCGGTAGCTGCAATATCTTCGGTCTTTGTATAGTTACAGTCTGCTTCTTTACAATGATAGGTCTTAACACCAGTATCCTCACAGGATGGCTTCTTTGTGACCTCTCCCTCATCCAGTGTATGGGTATGGCTCTTTCCACATCCCTCTCTCTGGCAGGTAGCCGTTCCATCACCGTTATCTTTCCAATCGTGTCCGAGTGCCGGACGGGTTTCATCATATACCCATCTTCTGCGTCCACAGTCCGCACAGGTCGCAACAACCATTCCTGCTTTTGTACAGGTAGGGTCTTTCTTCTCACTCTCTTTATCTGAGAAAATGGAGAAGTTATGCTCTTTGGTTTTTCCACAGACCGTACACAGACAAACAGAGGTATTTGTCCCTGTTTTCTTATACGTCCACTTGTGGCCGCCTTTTACAACATCATCGTAAGTATCCCCACAGATAGAACAGGTGTGACGGGTAACACCATCGGTTGTACAGGAAACTTTACTGATCACCTCTGTATTCCACTTATGTTCGTGTGTCTGTCCACATCTCTGACAGGTCACCGTTCCATCGTCATTTTTCTTCCAGTCATGACCGAGTGCTGGATGGTCTTTATCCTCCTGGTCTACGGTATCCTCACAGCGGCTGCAGGCATAATGGTTGATCGCCGGAGTTGTGCAGGTAGCAGGATCGGTACGAACAAGGTGATAATCATGTCCAAGCGATTTCACTGCTACTGTTTTTGTATCTCCGCAGTCGGTACAGGTAAAGAGTTTCTTTCCGGCATCCTTACAGGTTGGCTCCACGCTGTATTTCCCCTCATCCCATGTATGGATATGGGTGGTCTTGCAGCGGATACAGGTCTTGGAGTTTTTATCCGAAGAAGTTCTCCAGTTATGCCCTAATGCTTCACCGGAAGTCTCATCTTTTTTATCATGACAGCGGGTACACTCTTTATGGACAGTTTTTGGGATAGTACAGGTTGCATCATCGGTACTGACAGTCTCATATTTATGTCCCAACGCTTTGATTGTCGTGGTCTTTGTCTGACCGCAGACGGTACAAGTATATTCTGTTTTTCCTGTATCTGTACAGGTAGCAGCAACCGTTCCAGTTTTCTTCCAGATATGCGTATGGCTCTCGCCACAGCCGTCTCTCTGGCAGGTAGCTGTTCCGTCACCGTTGTCTTTCCAGTCATGCCCGAGGGCGGGAGCGGTTTCTTCTTTTTTTGTGTAATATATATTGTCACAAGCCTCTTTAGTATTGTCGCTATCATGCCGTGAACAAACAAATAAAGTTATTTCTGGCTGAGTACAGGTAGCTTCCTGTATTACCTTGTCCTTTACAAAGTCATGTCCAATAGGGTCTTCCAGATACTCCCACCGATATGCACCACACTTTGTACAACGATAGTTTGCTGTAAGGGGAACTGAGCAGGTTGGTTTCCCTCTAGAAATTGCGATATCTCCAATAGACCCCGTTACCCATGTATGTTCTCCATTGCAAGAAGAATGTTTATTTAAATAGCCAATGTCTTGTATATGATATGTTGTCTTATCATCTTTATAAGCATTATCTATTTCTTTTACTTTAACTTTCATCCAGTCATTTCCCGATAAAAAAGAAGAATATTTTAAAGAAAGGCTATCATCACTTAATGGAAGACAATTTGTCGGGTCTGTATAGTACCATTCATCGTCTATTTTTACAATATTCCAAGCATGGCGGTCATTATATAGCTCTCCGGCTTCATCAAGAATGTCCAGTCCGACATATCTTCCCATGTAATTGCATAACTTTGTCATACCGGCACATACTGCCTGCCGTTCCACCATCGCATACATACCAGACTGATTTTTTGCATAATCCAAGTTGTATTTGATGTTTTTCCGGTTTCCAATCCACTTACAGACCGCATACGCCTTGTCATAATCCGACTTTCCAGCCACATCCATGTCTTTTACGGCATTTTGTACGCCGGTTTCGTATTTTTGGAAGAAATCCTGTGTATTAGAATATACTGCCAAGATATCAAGTTTTCCCTCAAATCCACTACCTGCCTGCTTTACATCTTCAACATATACTTCAAACCTTCTTAAATTTTCGTAGCCACCGGAACGGGAATAGGAAAATGATAAAATTTCATGCTTTGTTACATCATTCCCAAACATCATCCATTGCTTTACCTGAGCAAGAACATCTGTTGAAAGGTCATCCAGATTTTCTTTATCTGTTGAGATAGTAAATGGAATATAAGCATGGAATCTATCTCCTTTCCTATCATCGACTAAATCGACTGCATAACGGGATATGTTTTCAACAGCATCCTTATAAGAACTATATTTTTCTTGTTCAAGATTGTAATCGCACCATAAATCGCCACTTTGGTTTGTATGGGACGATATTTTTGCCGTATCCCACTTTACGATACTCTCATCCGTATCCTTTAGTTCCATTGCATGTGCTTTTGTTGGTAAGATAATACCAATAAACAGTACCAACAATGGAATCAACCATCGTTTTTTCCTCATCCTCATAAATTAATCCTCCTTATTTGTACTTACAATAATAATATACCACAAGCTTTCGTCTAGTCGCCATAAAATAACGACTGCTATCCTCCTTTCAAAAATATTTCCATTCATATATAGTATATCAGAAATCTCGTGTATTCGATTTTTCTGTATAAATATTTTTTTATCTAACTTCTTTAGAGTGTTGGACAGGTCTTATAAAAAAGTTCCACAGAAAAATCGAGGGATTTCAAATTCTGACATACTATATATAAGAAAGTTAGTGCGAATCGGAAGCAACGCAAGAATCCCGGGAGATTCGCACTGCGAAGATAAAGGATATTGTTCTTGCTTTTCTAAAAAAATAGAAATGGTAAAGATTGCAATACCTAATTTTTGCATAAACTTTCTAAATAAAACAGTAAAATCGCTATCAATTTTATGCGATTTCGCTGTCACATCCCTTGCGGATGCGTGGATTAAAATTCCGTATCCAGATTATTTACAATTTTATCGTAGTTGTCGCATCCTATATAGATGCGTGGATTAAAATGGAACATTCGCAACCCGTCGATAATCAGTCAATCTGAAGTTCTGACATACTATATGCAAGAAAGCTAGTGCGAATCGGAAGCAACGTAAGAATCCCGGAAGATTCGCACTACAAAAATAAAAAATATTGTTCTTGTTTTTCTAAAAAATAGAAATGTGAAAGATCACAATGCCTAATTTTTGTATAAACTTTCTAAATAAAGCAGAAAAATCGCTACCAATTTTATAGGATTTCGCTGTCGCATCCTGCATGGATGCGTGGATTAAAATGATATTATCAGTGATGAGTTATAATTTGTAAATAAGTCGCATCCTACACGGATGCGTGGATTAAAATGTCTTACGGGACATACGGTAGTATGCTTTAACTATGTCGCATCCCTTCGGGATGTGTGGATTAAAATATCCATCAGATGGCGGATCAAATTGCTTGTGCAGTCGCATCCTTCGTGGGTGCGTGGATTAAAACAACGAAAAAATATCTGTTATCTGAATTACTTTTCAGTCGCACCCTTTATGGATGCGTGGATTAAAATGCAAGGCTATCCTCCAGCACAACGGTCTCTCTCCGTCGTATCCCTCGCGGATACATGGATTACTGAGGGTCAAAACACTCGTACTCATCAAGAGTGGGTGGATTAAAATAGTGGTATGACGAACTTAAGAAAGCGTTTCTAGTATCACACCCTTCTCGGGTGTGTGGATTAAAATTACTGGTAATAAATACGATTCGTATATGCAATCTTGTCGCATCCCTCGCGGATGTGTGGATTAAAATCTTAAAAAATCAGGGCATGACGTTCAATGCCATAGTCGCATCCTTCGCGGATGCGTGGATTAAAAAGGCAGTAATCATTAGGTTTCTGTCTACCGCACCTTGTATTGGTGCATAGATTAAAATGTATCCGATGTACAAGAAGTTTATGATGTTATATTGTTGCTTCCCCATAGGTGCATACTCAGAAAAATAGCGTGTGAGTACTTTTTCCTTAGCTCTTTGTCACACTTTTCATGAATGCATAGATTTAATCAATCACTAAAGAAATATCGCTCACATGCATTAAAAAAGTTCTACAGAAAAATCGAATAACTTCGAATTCTGACATACTATATATGAGAAAGTTGGTGCGAATCGGAAGCAACGTAAGAATCCCGGGATATTCTCACTACAAAAATAAAAAATATTGTTCTTGTTTTTCTAAAAAATAGAAATGCGAAAGATGACAATGCTTAATTTCTGTATAAACTTTCTAAATAAAGCAGAGAAATCGCTACCAATTTTATACGATTTCGCTGTCGCATCCTACATGGATGCGTGGATTAAAACGAAAGGAGAAAATAGTTTGTTTTCCGATTCTATCGTCGCATTCTCTGTGGATGCGTGGATTAAAATTATCAGTGTGAGATAAAGCGCTGTGTGTAGCAGTCGCATCCTTCGTAGATATGTGAAGCTACTACACTTTACCGAAAATTTTACCGAAGTGTAGTAGCTTCCTAATAACCCCGCAATATAGTTATGTTACAAAAAACTTATACAGAAAAACCAGTCAATCTGAAATTCTGACATACTATATATGAGAAAGTTGGTGCGAATCGGAAGCAACGCAAGAATCCCGGGAGATTCGCACTACAAAAACAAAAAATATTGTTCTTGCTTTTCTAAAAAATAGAAATGTAAAAAGTTACAATATCAAATTTTTGTACAAACTTTCTAAATAAAACAGTGAAATTGTTACCAATTTTATATGATTTCGCTGTCGCATCCCTCGCGGATGCGTGGATTAAAATTCGTCTGTCCTAAAATTCCGATATCCATGATACCGTCGCATCCCTCGCGGATGCGTGGATTAAAATACCGTTACATCCGCTTTTTTATCATGCTCCGGCAGGTCGCATCCCTCGCGGATGCGTGGATTAAAATGAATAGCTAGAGAAAAAAATTTACCTTTAGTGTAGTCGCATCCCTCGCGGATGCGTGGATTAAAATTCTATAAATTTTGCGCCACGAGCATTAACATCCAGTCGCATCCCTCGTGGATGCGTGGATTAAAATTAGAGAGAGGAGAAACTGAAATGAGAAAAACAAGGTCGCATCCCTCGCGGATGTGTGGATTAAAACCCCTTCATATGTAATTAAAAACTCTTTTAACAAAATAATATAAGGATTCCCCCTTCCTCAACATCAGTAGGTAGGGGAGGAATTATCTAAAATTCACTAAGCGT
>OLOI01001573.1_pt1 | contig 18802 bp, 17 predicted proteins | sample 1672131 | NCBI WGS metagenome assembly OLOI01 (sample SAMEA3136651, study PRJEB25190) | human gut metagenome | reverse complement strand
CAAACAGCCGCAAGAGAACCATAAAACAGGACAGATTCCATTTTTGTGCAATGGAGATGAGACTCAAAAATCGTGGAAGCCATTGCTGAACACGATTTTCGCTTTCAGAGGCTCATCGGAATGGTTTGCACAAAGGAAGCTGTCCTGTTTTATGGTTCTTTTGCGGCGTCTGTTCGCTAATATATCCTTACTATCCCGCCAACAAAATTTATCTCATATTTCTCTTCGCAAGCAAATCATGAATCTTATCCGTCGGATTCATAACCGCACTAATAGATGTAGAATGATTCATCGAATCAATGATCAGTGCAAGGAACTTACTCATATCTGCTTCAATGAAATACGGTTTATCATGAAGCTGAGGAGACAGATAGGTCAGATTAGTTGTGATCAGTCTGTCCAGATAGCCCTTTTCATAATATTCATCGAACTTGTCAAGACCTTCTGTGAAGAGACCAAAAGTAGTACATACAAATACACGCTCAGCTCCGCGGTCTTTTAACTGCCTGGTAACATCCAGCATACTTTCACCGGAAGAAATCATGTCATCGATGATGATAACGGTCTTTCCATGTACATCGTCACCTAAGAATTCATGTGCAACGATCGGATTTTTACCATTTACGATGGTAGAATAATCACGGCGTTTGTAGAACATACCCATATCAACACCGAGTACGTTGGAGAAGTATACGGCTCTTTGCATTGCACCTTCATCCGGGCTGATGATCATCAGATGGTCTTTGTCTGCTTTCAGATCCGGTTCTGCTTTAAACAGAGCTTTGATGAACTGATACAGAGGGTTGAAGCTGTCGAAACCATTGAGTGGGATCGCATTCTGTACACGCGGATCATGTGCGTCAAATGTAAGAATGTTAGATACACCCATTGCGGTTAATTCTTCCAGAGCCATTGCACAGTCTAGAGATTCGCGTTTGGTTCTCTTGTGCTGGCGGCTTTCGTAAAGGAATGGCATAATTACATTTACACGGTGTGCCTTTCCTGTAGAAGCGGAGATGATACGCTTCAGATCCTGATAGTGATCATCCGGTGACATATGATTGATATGTCCGTTTACTGTGTATGTCAGGCTGTAGTTGCAGACATCCACCATAATAAAGAGATCTTTTCCGCGGATACTTTCGCCAAACATTCCCTTTGCTTCCCCCGAACCAAAACGTGGGCAACTGTTCTTTGCAAGATAAGAATCTGCTTCATAAGATGAATAGATTGCAGGATCCAGAAAATCATGCAGAGAATTTTTGCGGAACGATACGATGTACTGATCCACTTTTTCTGCCAGATCCTTGCAGCTTTCCAAGGCAGCAATTTTAAGTGGTGCTGTCGGAAGAGCTTTTTCCATAAGTTCGATATTTGTCATGAGTGCCTCCTTATAATAAGCGTTTTAAGTGCTTTTTATCTAATCTTACTTATCTTTTATACCATTATTTAAAAGCAATGACAAGAAAGAGGCGTTAAAAAATTGCATTTTTTGAAGAAATCTAGTATGATATAGAAGCAGAATTCCGAATAAATATCAGGAGGAAGAAAATATGAGTAAACCAGTTGTTGCCATTGTAGGGCGGCCGAACGTTGGAAAGTCGACGCTTTTTAATGCACTGGCAGGAGAAAAGATAGCAATCGTTAAAGATACGCCGGGTGTTACCCGCGACAGAATTTATGCAGAAGTGAATTGGCTCGATAAAGAATTTACGTTGATCGATACCGGTGGAATCGAGCCGGACAGCCGTGATGTGATCCTCTCCCAGATGAGAGAGCAGGCACAGATCGCCATTGACACTGCGGATGTGATCCTGTTTATGACAGATGTAAAGCAGGGACTTGTAGATTCCGATTCAAAAGTGGCAGATATGCTCCGCCGCTCCCACAAGCCAGTCATCCTTGTTGTCAATAAAGTGGACAATTTTAACAAGATGATGCCGGATGTGTATGAATTTTATAATCTGGGAATCGGAGATCCGGTTCCGATCTCAGCATCGGAACGAATTGGAATCGGAGATATGCTGGATAAGGTTCTGGCACATTTTCCGGAAGGGGCAGGCCAGGAAGAGGAAGATGACCGTCCGAGAATTGCAATCGTTGGGAAGCCGAACGTTGGGAAGTCTTCAATCATCAACCGTCTGATCGGAAAAGACCGTGTGATCGTATCCGATATTGCCGGAACTACAAGAGATGCCATTGACACGGAAGTAGTGCACAATGGAAAAGAGTATGTATTCATTGATACAGCAGGACTTCGCCGTAAGAATAAGATCAAAGAGGAACTGGAGCGCTACAGTATTATCCGTACAGTTACGGCAGTAGAAAGAGCGGATGTGGTCCTGGTTGTGATCGATGCGGCAGAAGGAGTAACCGAGCAGGATGCCAAGATTGCAGGAATCGCACATGAGCGTGGAAAAGGTGTCATCATCGTTGTAAATAAATGGGATGCCATTGAAAAGAACGATAAGACCACGAGGGAATATGAGCATCAGATCAGGATGGTGCTGTCTTTCCTGCCTTACGCAGAGATCATGTATGTGTCTGCACTGACAGGCCAGAGACTTCCGAAGCTCTTTGACATGATCGACACCGTTATTGAGAACCAGACACTCCGTGTGGCTACGGGTGTCCTTAACGAGATCATGACCGAAGCTGTTGCAATGCAGCAGCCACCGTCAGATAAGGGAAAACGGCTGAAACTTTACTATATTACCCAGGTAGCGGTCAAACCGCCGACATTTGTCATCTTTGTAAATGATAAAGAACTGATGCATTTCTCTTATACGAGATATCTGGAGAATAAGATCCGTGAAGCGTTTGGCTTCCGTGGAACGTCTCTTAAATTCTTTATCAGGGAGAGAAAGGAGAAGGACAAATAAGATGGAACGTCTTGTATGTTTGCTGATCGGCTATATATTTGGTCTGTTTCAGACCGGCTATTTCTATGGAAAAACTCAGGGGGTAGATATCCGCAAGATGGGAAGCGGAAATGCAGGTTCTACCAATGCACTTCGCACCATGGGAATCAAAGCCGGAATGATCACCCTGCTAGGTGACTGCTTCAAATGCGTGATCGCAGTTCTGGTGGTCCGCGGAATTTACGGACAGTCTCACGCAGATATTTTACCGCTCCTTTCGCTGTATACAGGTTTTGGGGCAGTGCTCGGACATAATTTTCCATTCTATCTGAAGTTCAAGGGCGGAAAGGGAATTGCAGTTACGGCAGGTATGATCTTATCTACAGATATTCGGATTGCGGCAGTATGTTTGATCGTGTTTATCGTAATTGTTGCCGTGACACGTTATGTATCACTGGGATCGCTGGTGATTTCCGTACTGTTCCTTGTCGGACTCGTCGTTGACGGACAGATGGGAATGTTTGGAATGGCGCAGAAGTATCTGTTTGAAATGTATGGAATCGGAGTACTTTTTGTTCTCTCTGCATTTATCCGTCACCGTGCGAATATCGGACGTCTGAGAAATGGTACAGAGAGCAAGATTAGTTTTTCAAAAAAGAAAAATAAGAGGTAATAATTTATGGCAGAAATCGGAGTTATCGGTTCAGGAAGCTGGGGAACGGCTCTGGCCCTGGTACTGAATAAAAACGGACATCATGTAACCATCTGGTCTTATTTAAAAGAAGAAGCAGATGAGATCAGGAAAAAGCGGGAAAATCCAAGTAAGCTTCCGGGCGTTCATATCCCGGAGGAGATCGAGATCACAACAGATCTGCAGGGAAGTGTGGAAGGAAAAGATGTGGTCGTTCTTGCAGTTCCGTCTATGGCAACCAGAGCTACGGCGAAGAAAATGTGCCCGTATGTAAAGGAAGAGCAAATTCTGGTCAATGTGGCAAAAGGAATTGAAGAGGGTACTTTAAAGACGCTTTCTGAGCAGATTGAAGAAGAGATTCCGCAGGCAAATGTAGCTGTTCTTTCTGGTCCAAGTCACGCAGAAGAAGTAAGCCGCGAACTTCCGACAACGGTTGTAGTCGGAGCAGAGACAGAAGAAACCGCCATTTATCTGCAGAAAATTTTCATGAATGATGTATTCCGTGTCTACACAAGCCCGGATATTAAAGGAATTGAGCTTGGTGGTTCCCTGAAAAATGTAATCGCACTTGCAGCCGGAGTTGCAGATGGACTAGGATACGGGGATAACACCAAAGCTGCACTGATCACCAGAGGAATTGCGGAGATCACAAGACTTGGTGTAAAGATGGGCGGAAAGCTGGAATCCTTTACCGGACTTACCGGAATCGGTGATCTGATCGTCACCTGTGCAAGTAAGCACAGTCGTAACCGTAAAGCAGGTGTTCTGATCGGTGAGGGAATGACGATGGAAGAAGCGATGGCTGAGGTCAAGATGGTAGTTGAGGGTGTGTATTCAGCAAAAGCGGCAAGAGAGCTGGCTGAAAAATATGAGGTATCCATGCCGATCGTGGAAAAGGTCAATCAGGTACTTTTTGAAGGCAAACCCGCAAAGGATGCGGTAAGTGAACTGATGATGCGTGACGGGCGCAGCGAATACAGTAACCTTCCGTGGGATTAAAGTTTCAAAGAAATTTCATAAAGTCTTAATGGAAAATCCTTCCGTATAGGCGTATAATGACGTGTATACAGGAGGATTTTTTGTATGAAATTCGGAAAAAAAGAAAAAGAAACACAAGAGGAAGAAGTCGTTCGCGGCGAGATCCAGCGTGTGGTTCCAGACTACCGGGTAGGTCTTAATCCCGAGCAGATTCGGATAAGGGAAGAGAATGGCTGGACCAATGATGAGGTTGCTCCACCGGGACTTACGACAAAAGAGATTGTTCATAATAATATATTTACCTATTTCAACCTGATCTTTCTGATTCTGGCGATTCTGCTGTGCCTGGTAGGTTCTTTTCGAAATCTGACATTCCTGCCGGTCATCATCTGCAATACACTGATCGGGATCATTCAGGAGATCCGTTCCAAGAAAGTACTGGATAGACTGACCATGCTGAATGCACCGCACGCAGAAGTAATCCGTGGAGGGGTATCGCTGAATCTGGAGGCGGATCAGCTGGTTGTGGACGACATTGTTGTATTTCGTGCAGGGAACCAGATCTGTGCAGATGCGGTTGTTGAGGCTGGCGAGGTTCAGGTCAATGAATCTTTACTTACCGGTGAATCTGATGAGATCACGAAAAAGCGTGGAGACCGTCTGATGTCAGGTAGTTTTGTGGTATCAGGAAGCTGTCATGCACGCCTGGACAAGGTTGGAGCGGATTCCTATATTTCACAGCTGACTCTGGAAGCAAAAGCCATGCAGCAGGGGGAACAGTCGGAGATGATCCGTTCCCTGGACAAGTTGGTAAAAATGGTCGGAATCGCACTGATCCCGATAGGAATCATTTTGTTTGTGCAGAGTTATTTCTATAATCACGACAGCTTCCGGCAGAGTATTATCTCCATGGTTGCTGCAGTGATCGGCATGATCCCGGAAGGATTATATCTTCTTGCAAGCGTGGCACTTGCGGTAAGTGCAATGCGTCTTGCATCGAAAAAGGTATTGCTCCATGATATGAAGAGTATCGAGACTCTGGCGCGGGTTAATGTGCTTTGTGTTGACAAGACAGGTACGATCACAGAAGACAGTATGTGTGTCAGTGAAGTGGTGAAAGCCAAGGCCTATGACGAAGAAAAGATGCCGGATCTGAACCGGATGATCGGTGATTTTGTCAAAGGAATGGACGCGGATAACAGCACGATGCATGCGATGCAAGAACATTTTACAGAGCATTCAGATAAAGTGCCGGAAAAAGTGATTCCTTTTTCTTCCACGGTCAAATACAGCGGAGTAATTTTCAAAGATCAGGCATATGTGCTTGGTGCACCGGAATTTGTCCTGCGTGAGGATTATACAAAGTATCAGGGAAGAATAGAACAGTATACGTCCAGGGGGTTCCGTGTACTGGTATTTGGAAGCTATGATGGAGAGCCGGATGGTAAGCCGCTGACTGGAACGGTAACGCCGCTTGGTTATGTCCTCCTTCTCAATAAAGTCAGGGAAGAAGCGCCTGCGACTTTCAAATATTTTGCGGACCAGGGTGTTGCGATAAAAGTTATTTCGGGTGATAATCCGATTACCGTATCGGAGACTGCGAAGCAGGCCGGAATTGAAGGCGCAGAGAATTACGTGGATGCGGGAACATTAAAGACCGAAGAAGATATTGCCCTTGCGGTGAGCAAATATACGGTCTTCGGAAGGGTAATCCCGGAACAGAAAAGACAGTTTGTGCAGGCACTGAAAAAGCAGGGAATGACGGTCGCTATGACCGGTGATGGTGTTAATGATGTACTTGCTCTGAAGGATGCAGACTGTTCGGTGGCGATGGCATCAGGAAGCGATGCGGCGGTCCAGGCGTCCCAGGTGGTACTTCTGGAATCCGATTTTTCAAGGATGCCGGAGGTTGTTCTGGAAGGAAGAAGAGTTGTCAATAACATTCAGCGTTCAGCAAGTCTGTTCCTGGTGAAGAATATTTTTTCCTTCCTGCTTGCAATTTTCTCGGCAGTCTTTATGATTACCTATCCGCTGGAGCCATCCCAGGTATCGCTGATCAGCATGTATACGATCGGTATTCCGGCATTCTTCCTGGCACTGCAGCCGAACCGGGATATCATTAAGGGACACTTCCTGACTAATGTGTTCTTAAAGGCACTTCCGGCAGGACTTACGGATGTACTTGCGGTTGGTGCGCTGGTTGTATTTGGACAGACGTTCGGAGTTGCATCCAAAGATATTTCTACGGCGGCGACGATGCTGCTTGCAATTGTCGGATTCATGATCCTTTACCGGATCTGCCAGCCGATGAATGCACTGCGTATGATCGTCTGGATCGGATGCGTGATCGGACTGTTAGGATGCAGTATCTTCCTGCCACAGTTATTTGCGATTACGGGAATGTCCAGAAAATGCATTATGCTTTTTGTAGTATTCTCTATCGCGACCGAGCCGGTACTTCGGTATCTGACGAAGCTGATCGAATGGCTGAGAAAGCAGTACATAAAATTTATCAAGAATCCAATCAAAGAATTTAAAGGAAAAGCTGCCGATTAAGGCAGCTTTTCTTGGAAAATGAGTATTTTTAAAGAATAAAGATCAGATAATTCAGTCTGCAAATTTTGCATTCTGATCCACCTCTTCCGACTGGTTTACGATATGATTGGTCAATGCCTCATCATCCGTGGTAAACACAATATCCGGCAGAAGTTCAAAATAAAAATCCGTATATTTTTTCGCAAGAGCCTGGATACAGAAATTCTGTACGATCTTAAATCGGGTAATGGAAACCAGATCTTTGTCAAAGGTGATGTAAACACTGATCCAGAGCTTTCTTCCGGTACGGAGAATGTCATAGTAGAGTTTTTTGTAACCATAGGCATTTAGGACAGGTTCGATCGTTTCTTTAATTTCATCAACAGTCTCTTCCTCCGGCGGGATCAGGAACAGATCCCGAAGTCCGGTTATTACCGTCTTTATCGGCGTCGGCAGCATAAAGATGGACAGGGTGACGGTAATGATCTGGTCAAGATAAGGTGTTATGGGTCTGAACCATGGAAAAGGCAGCAGAACCGGAAGAAAGAAGGCAATTGCCATACCGAAAGAGGCAATACTGTCGATCTCCCAGCCTTCCATTTCCATTGTGATCAGTGGGGAATCCATCAGACGATTCTTATATTTGAGATAAATGGATACGGTAATTCCCAGAAAAAATGCAAATAATTCAAACCAGGCAATGGTATCAAAAGCGACTTTTCTGCCACCATGGATCATGATTTCGATATTGTTCAGGATCAGCCCGACGGTAACGCCAGTCATGGTAATGCCCTTGACAACGACAAACATAGATTCAATCTGCATATAACCGAACGGGTGCTTTTCATTGGATGGCTTGTAAAGTAGCGGAATCAGAAAAAGCGACGGCAGGAGCATGCAGAACTCGACTCCGTCATAGATTGCGTCCAGAAGAACTGCCTGGGAACTGGTGTAGATTGCCATGACGATCTCAACGATAACGAAAAACAGATTCCCGTACAGGGAGACAGACATGGCTTTTTTTTCTCTTTTTTGTGCTTTTCTTCCTACGTGCATAGGATACCTCCTTTTTTGACTGTAAGAAAATCCCGATAGGATTTTCTGATAAATGAAAGGCATTACGTGCCTGTAATACGCTTTTTTGTTACCATTTATCATACCCGATTTTGAAATTGATGGCAAGAAAGTAAAAGTGAACTGGCAGTATAGTTGTTCTAAACCGGGGAAAGCCCGCATACACTGTATCAGCAATCAAAGGGGGACAGTGTATGGATACATTTGATTTATACAAGGATATACAGTGCCGGACGAATGGAGAGATCTATCTGGGTGTGGTAGGACCGGTGCGGAGTGGCAAATCAACCTTTATCAAGCGTTTTATGGATGTGCTGGTGCTGCCGAAAATGACCGATGAGCATGCAAAAGAGCGGACGGTGGATGAGCTTCCGCAGTCTGCGTCAGGGAAGAGCATCATGACAACGGAGCCGAAATTTGTGCCAAAAGAAGCTGCCGAAATCCAGCTCGCAAAGGATGTGAGTGTGCTGGTGCGTCTGATCGATTGTGTGGGCTATATGGTGGAGGGAGCCGCCGGTCACATGGAAAATGGAGCAGAACGTTTGGTGAAAACGCCGTGGAACGAAAAAGAAATTCCGTTTACAAAGGCGGCAGAAATCGGGACGAAAAAGGTAATCCATGACCACTCCACGATCGGGATTGTTGTGACGACAGACGGAAGTATCGGAGAGCTTCCCAGAAACAGCTACCGGGCGGCAGAAAAGAAAACGATCCAGGAGCTGAAAAGCATTGGCAAGCCGTTCGTGGTCTTGGTCAATACCCGGAAACCGTACAGCGCAGAGGCAAAAAACGTGGCAGAAGAAATCCAGAAAGAATATCAGGTAACGGCGCTTCCGGTCAACTGTGAACAGCTCCGGGAAGAAGATATCCACCGGATCATGGAAAATGTGCTCTTTGCATTTCCGGTCACAGAAGTAAAATTTTTCCTTCCAAAATGGGTGGAAATACTTAGAGCAGATCACAAGGTCCGAGAAGAGCTGGTATCTTATGCAAGAGAAGTCATGGGCAGAATCGGAGAAATCCGGGATGCGATGGAGATCCGGAAGCCGGAGCAGAGTACCTACATAAATGCAGTAAATGTAACAGGTGTGTCCATGGATACCGGTGAGATCTCGGTTGAAATCAAGGTGGAAGATGGCTGTTATTATGAAATGTTAAGTGATCTGACCGGAACGCAGATCAGCGGGGAATATGATCTGATCCATACAGTGCGTAATCTTGCCATGCTCCAGAAAGAATATGAAAGTGTCAAAGATGCACTTGCTTCAGTTAAAATGAAAGGCTACGGTGTAGTCAGCGCGACAAGAGAAGAAATCCGGCTGGACGATCCAGTGGTAATCCGGCAGGGCAATAAATACGGAGTAAAGATCCGTTCGGAAGCACCTTCTATCCATATGATCCGAGCTAACATTGAGACCGAGATCGCACCGATCGTGGGGAGTGAGCAGCAGGCAAAGGATCTGGTAAATTATATCAACGAGGCGGCAAAGAGCCCGGATGGAGTCTGGGGAACCAATATTTTCGGAAAATCGATCGAAGAGCTGGTGATGGATGGCGTGCGAAACAAGATCGCCATGATCGGAGATGAAAGTCAGGCAAAACTGCAGGACACCATGCAGAAGATCGTCAATGACAGCAACGGAGGTATGGTTTGCATCATTATCTAAAATTTTTCTTAAATCAATTCGATTGGCGGCAGGAAACTTGCATGGCAATCCGAGAGTATGTTATACTAAAGTCTATACGTTAGGGGATACATTTTCATGGAATGAATGGTCATATAAGATACCATGAAATCTATACGTGAGGAGAAAAGAAAAGAGGGACATCTATGAAAGTAGCAATTGTATCAGCAGACACCATGATATACAGAAAACAGAAGGATGATACGTGTTCGCCAATCGTGCGAAGAGTGCTCGATCAGGTCAGCTTCAAGACAGAGCTTGTACAGCCGGTACCAAATGACAGGGAGGTTATCCGCAAGATCCTTGCGAAGATCGCGGATGCACAGATGGCAGATCTGATCCTTACGATCGGTGGGATCGGATGCAGAGAAGAGGACTGTGTTCCGGAAGCGACAAAGGCAGTGGTCGATAAGGAGATTCCGGGGATCGGAGAGTCGATGCGTCTTTTTATGACACGGACCAGAAAAAGGGCAATGCTGACGAGAGGAACAGCAGGTATCCGGGGTAAATCCCTGATCGTCAATCTTCCGGGAAGTCCGAAGATCATTAAAGAGTGTCTGGAATATGTTCTTCCGGAGATTGTTTATGCGACAGAGACGGCAGCCGGTGAACATGATGATGTTGAGGAGTAGGCAGACAGATGAGGGTGACGTATATCGGACACAGCGGATTTTCGGTGGAACTGGAATCCCATATTCTATTATTTGACTATTATGAAGGAACGATGCCGGAGTTTGATCCAGCGAAGAAGCTGTTGGTGTTTGCCAGCCATTCCCATCCGGATCATTTTAACAGAGAGATCCTGAAGCTTGCGGATGTGTATCCGGATGTGGAATATATTTTCCCGAAGGATATCAGAATTGCGAAAAAGGAGCAGCGTGAATCGGAACATTTCATGCGAAAAAGGGATGAGATTACTGTCGGGGATACAAAGGTAAAAAGTCTGCGCTCAACCGATGAAGGGGTTGCCTTTCTGGTAAGATGCGAAGACAGGATCATTTATCATGCAGGGGATCTGAACTGGTGGCACTGGGAAGAGGAAGATGATGCGTATAACCGGATGATGCGCGGCGATTATCAAAAGGAGATTGAAACGCTGGCCGGTGAGAAGATCGATCTTGCATTTGTCGTGCTTGACCCGAGACAGGAAGAGCAGTTTTACTTGGGCTTTGACAAGTATATGCGGGATAAGGATACGAAGATTGTATTTCCGATGCATATGTGGAAGCAGTACGAGGTGCAGGACCGGCTTATCGGAATGGAAGTATCAGAACCATACCGGGAGAAGATCATGCGGGTCCGGAAAAAGGGACAGGTATTTGAACTATAAGGAGACAATTTATGAAAGTCAGTATTTATACAGATGGAGCGGCAAGAGGTAATCCGGACGGACCGGGCGGTTATGGAGTCGTTCTGGAATATGTAGACCCGAAGGGAGAACTTCACGTTAAAGAGCTTTCCGGCGGCTATGTGCGGACAACCAATAACCGGATGGAGCTGATGGCTGTCATCCGGGGGCTGGAAGCGCTCAACAGACCTTGCGAGGTAGAGCTTTATTCTGATTCCCAATATGTGGTCAATGCATTCAATCAGCACTGGATTGAGGGATGGATCAAAAAGGGCTGGAAGCGTGGGAAGAATGAGCCGGTCAAGAATACCGACCTGTGGAAGCGTCTTCTGGAAGCGAAAAAGCCGCACCAGGTGAACTTCAATTGGGTAAAAGGGCATGATGGACACCCGCAGAATGAACGTTGTGATACTCTTGCGACAACGGCCGCAGACGGAAATGAGCTGCAGGTTGATCCGGGAGTGTAGAAGAAATCCTTTACACTGATAAAAAAATGTGATAAAGTATCTAAGGCAAGTAAGACAGACGTTCGCGGATGCAGGTGCCGAAAGGCCGCAGACGAGGAAAGTCCGGGCTTCACAGGGCAGGATGCCGGATAACGTCCGGTAGAGGTGACTCTAAGGATAGTGCAACAGAAATATACCGCCTGCAGATGCAGGTAAGGTTGGAAGGGCAGTGTAAGAGACTACCGCCTGGGTGGTAACACACAGGGCATATGTAAACCCCATCCGAAGCAAGACCGAAAAGAAGTGGTATGGCGGCCCGTCATGCTTCAGGTTGGTCGCTTGAGTCTGCTGGCAACAGCAGAACTGGATAGATGAACGTCCACGACATAACCCGGCTTATCGTTTTGCTTGCTTTTTTATTTTTAATTGAGAAATTTTGAAAAGAATCTGTATTCATATTCATGAAGGATATAGATTCTTTTTTTGTTGCGGTGCCATTTAAAAAACTTTAATTTTTATGATATTGTAGTATTGTGTGAATGATTTTTTGAGTGGAATGAAAAATAAAAAAACGTGATAATCCGTTTGACAATCGTTTGGAAAATATGGTAGTTTTAGGAGGATTAAAGTTATGTAGGAGTGTCAAATGAGGAATGATTGTTTTCAAAGTCGGGAAAGAGGAAATGTAGCATATTACCATCTTCCGGGCTTGTTTGAATTTTATGAACTGTACAGACTTTTTTTGCCGCTGTTTTATACACACAGGGAGTATTTCTATGACTGGTGTGAGATTGGTTCCATTTATGGAACCCCGGAAGACTGCCTGTGGGGCGGAGGACGTGTGGAAGCAGGAGAAGCTGAGCCGGAAGAAGTGCTTGCACTTATGCAGAAGTACGGGATTTCTGCCCGTCTGACCTTTAGTAATTCTCTGCTCAGGAAAGAGCACCTTGCGGATCAGAGATGCAATATGCTTTGTCAGTTATTTGAGAAAAGCACAGGTGTGAAAAACGGTGTGATCGTGCACTCAGAGCTGCTGGTGGATTATCTGAAAAAGAAGTATCCGGGGTTCTATCTGGTCTCATCTACCACGAAAGTGTTGACCGAATTTCAGGAGTGTCTGCGGGAAATCCAGAGAGAAGATTTTCAATATGTCGTGCCGGATTTCCGTCTGAATAAGATGTTGGATAAATGGAATACATTATCAGAAGGTCAGAAGGATAAAGTTGAATTCCTGTGTAATGAGTGTTGTTGGTTCGGCTGCAGGGACCGGAAAGCCTGTTATGAGGATGTGAGCCGGAAGAATCTCGGAGAAGATGGAGAGGAACACCGGTGTACTGCGCCAAATGCAAAGGAAGGCTATCGTTTTTCAAAAGCAATGACAAATCCGGGATTTATCAGTGTAGATGATATCAAAAATATCTATTTGCCGATGGGATTTACAAATTTTAAGATCGAAGGCAGGGGACTTGGAAGTGCGCTGATCCTGGAATTTCTGCTGTATTATATGACAAAGCCGGAATATCAGCTGCATGTAAGAGAGGAATTGTATCTGGATAATATGCTGGATTTGTTTTAAATCAAGGGAAAGATTTTTATGGACAAATACCAGAAGTTTCGAAGACATATTCGCTTTTGTTTTTCTGCGTCTATAGGAGGTATTTTTTATGTTATTAAGTATTGCGCTGATCCTGCTTGTTGGAATGTGTATGAGTTGGATCTGTCAGGACTGAAGAAAATAGGAAGATCCGCAGTGATGATGTGCTTTGTCCCTGCAAGCCTATGACTGCATTCTGTCAATATCCACTGTATGCTGTGCCGGACAAACATACTGCAGAAAACAGGACGAGCAATGCCAAGATCTCCTTTCTTACTGTACGAAGGAGACAAAAAATAAAGGACGCATGAAAAAATTTTCTTTTTTCATGCGTCCTTTGCGTGGCACCTGTCCGCCTAGTCCAACAAGCCGACGCTAGCCCCGCTTTCTGTTGTATTTCTCTTCACAGTATTTACATCTATACACTTCGTTCTCCGGATCAGTCAGTACAAACACATGATCCAGTCCCTGTTCAATCGAAGTAATACATCTCGGATTGTGGCATCTGATCACATTCTTGATTTCAGATGGCAGTTTCAGTTCTTTTTTCTCAACAATCTTGGAATCTTCGATAATGTTTACCGTGATATTATGATCGATAAAACCAAGGATATCCAGATCAATGATATCGATCGGGCATTCAATCTTGATGATATCCTTTTTACCCATCTTGTTACTTTTGGCATTCTTGATGATGGCTACGCAGCAGTCAAGCTGATCAAGTTTCAGATATTTGTAGATATCCATGCTTTTTCCTGCTTTGATGTGATCCAGTACGAAGCCCTCTGAAATTTTCCCAATGTTCAGTGTATTTTCAACCATGTCTTTCGCCTCCCTTAATCTACATGAATATCCAAAAGTGTCAGGATCAGTGCCATACGGATATAGACACCATACTGTACCTGCTTGAAATAAACAGCTCTTGGATCATCATCAACTTCAACAGAAATTTCGTTGACACGCGGAAGTGGATGGAGAACCAGCATATCTTTTGGTGCAAGTTCCATTTTCCCTTTGTCCAGGATGTAGAAATCTTTCATACGGATATAATCTTCCTCGTTGAAGAAACGTTCCTTCTGAACACGTGTCATATAAAGGATATCGAGATCCGGAAGGGCATCCTCCAGGCGTTCTACTTCTGTATATGGGATATTTTTCTTATCCAGTACGTCTTTGCGTACATAACTTGGCAGACGGAGTTCCTCCGGTGAAATAAGTACAAACTCGATGTTCTCATAACGCACCAGGGCATTGATCAGAGAATGTACGGTACGACCGAATTTGAGGTCTCCACAGAGTCCGATCTTCAGATTATTCAGACGTCCTTTTAAAGAACGGATGGTTAAAAGGTCAGTCAGTGTCTGTGTAGGATGCTGATGTCCGCCATCACCTGCGTTGATCACCGGGATTGAAGAGTGCTGCGCTGCAACCATCGGTGCACCTTCTTTTGGATGTCTGATCGCACAGATATCTGCATAGCAGGAAACCATACGGATCGTATCTGCTACGCTTTCCCCTTTGGTAGCAGAGCTGGAAGCTGCCGAAGAAAAGCCAAGTACATTACCACCGAGATTCATCATTGCTGCTTCATGACTCAGTCGGGTACGGGTACTTGGCTCATAGAATAAAGTGGCAAGCTTTTTGCCTGCGCAAGCATGTGCATATTTTTCTGGATGAGCTTCGATATCACCTGCAAGATCCATAAGCTTATCGAGCTCTTCCACAGAAAAATCTAAAGGACTCATTAAATGTCTCATAAGAAACCTCCTTAAAAATAACCGCAAAATATGTGCGGGTTCATATATTCTTTATCTATAATATAACAAAAACATGGTTATTTCAACAAAGTTTTACATGTTTTTTCTGATCGGGTTTGCGAAGAAATGTAGATTTTACAGAAAAAATATATTATAATGAAAAATTAGTAACGTCAGCGTAAGAAGACATAAGGATAAAACGATAAGGAGTGGGACAATGCAGAGTCTGGAAGAGATGAGAAAAGAGCTGGATGTGATCGATGACCAGATCACCACGCTTTATGAGAGACGTATGAAGGTCTGCGAAGGAGTTGCAGAATATAAGATAAAGAACGGACGAAAGGTATTTGATAAGACAAGAGAGAACGAGAAACTGGCAGCAGTAGCAGAAAAGGTGTCCACAGATTTTAACAAAAAAGGGATCCGGGAGCTTTTTGAACAGCTGATGAGCATGAGCAGAAAGCTGCAGTACCAGCGTCTTTCTGAGGAAGGAGTTCTGGGAAGACTTCCCTTTATCGGACTGGATCAGCTGGATCTTGATGGTGCACGTGTGGTCTTCCAGGGAGTGGAAGGAGCCAACAACCAGGCAGCTATGTTAAAATATTTTGGGAAAAATGTGAAAAACTTCCATGTACCGTCATTCCGTGATGCAATGGAAGCAATTGAAGAGGGAAGCGCAGATTATGCAGTCCTTCCAATTGAAAATTCTTCCGCAGGTCCGGTGACACAGGTGTATGACCTTCTGGTGGAATTTGAAAATTACATTGTAGGAGAGACGGTCCTTCCGATTAAGCATATGCTTGCCGGAGTGAAAGGAACTACACTTTCCAGCATTGAAAGAGTGTATTCACATCCACAAGGACTGATGCAGACATCCCATTTCCTGGATGAACACGGAACCTGGCAGCAGATCAGTGTTGCCAATACTTCTATGGCGGCCAAGAAGATGATGGAAGACCAGGATACCACGCAGGCAGCTGTCTGCAACGAATATGCAGCAGAGCTTTACGGACTGGATATCCTGGCAAGAGAGATCAATGACGAATCTGACAACAGTACAAGATTTATCATTGTCACGAATCAGAAGGTATTCCTGAAAAATGCATCCAAGATCAGTATTTGCTTTGAAATACCGCATGAGAGTGGATCGTTGTACCATCTGCTTTCCCATTTTATTTACAATGACCTGAACATGACAAAGATCGAATCCCGGCCGGTAGAAGGAAAAAGCTGGGAATATCGTTTCTTTGTGGACTTTGAAGGAAATCTGGCAGATGCCGCAGTGAAAAATGCGATCCGTGGACTGAGGGAAGAAGCACTGAATCTGAAAATCCTTGGAAATTATTAGACTGAAAAAGAGAGGACACGTCTATGAGAACAAATGAACTGATATTATATCGTTATATGGAACATGAAGATCTTCTTCGGGACATGACATTTCTGATCGACAATGCAGATAATGATTATTACAACAAAGAGGATTTGAAGAGCCTTCTTTTCGAAAATTTAAATGAGCTGATCGAGCTGGCTGCAAACTATGGATTCGAGGGGAACCTCTGGCATACCTTCCTGACGTTCCTGCTTGCCAACAGTGAGAATGCTTACAGCACAGCCTGTGAAGTGGTAGGAGAGGTAGAGGGAAGCGTCAATAAAGCAGCCCTTCATGATTTTCAGATTTTCAAAGAACTGTTCGAATATGATCTGAAAGAGATGGGTGAAAAGCTCGGTACAGACAGTCTGGAACTGATTGAGGACTATCATCCGGTCAATGCCAAGGGACATGTATTTAACAAGAGGATTCGCGACCGGATCTGCGACTTAAGCAAAGCTCTTGCGCAGACAGATGATGCAGAAGAATTTAAGACAACTGTAACCCAGTTCTACAAAGAATTCGGAGTGGGAACTTTCGGACTTCACAAGGCATTCCGTATTGAGCATACGGAAGAAGGAGCACAGATCGTGCCGATCACCAAGATCGCACACGTCCATCTGGATGATTTGGTGGGCTATGACATTGCCAAGAAGAAACTGATCGATAATACCGAGGCATTTGTAAAGGGTAAAAAAGCTAATAACTGTCTGCTTTTTGGTGATGCCGGAACCGGTAAATCTTCTTCGATCAAGGCAATCCTGAACCAGTATTATGATCAGGGACTTCGTATGATCGAAGTCTATAAGCATCAGTTCCAGGATTTGAATGATGTTATTGCTCAGATCAAGAACCGTAATTACAAGTTCATTATCTATATGGACGACCTGTCATTTGAAGAATTTGAGATCGAGTATAAATATCTAAAAGCCGTAATCGAAGGCGGATTGGAGAAGAAGCCGGACAATGTGCTGATCTATGCGACATCTAACCGCAGACATCTGATCAAAGAGACATTCAAGGACAAGGAAGACAGAGACGAAGAACTGCACACCAATGACACCGTACAGGAGAAGCTGTCGCTGGTAGCAAGATTCGGCGTGACGATCTTCTTTGGCAAACCGGATAAAAAGCAGTTCCAGGAGATCGTGCGTCAGCTTGCGTCAAGAACAGAGCTTGAGATTACAGAAGAAGAACTGATGTTAGAAGCCAATAAATGGGAACTGTCACATGGCGGTATGTCCGGAAGGGCAGCACAACAGTTCGTGGATTATCTGCTGGGAACAAGATTATAAAAAATATTATTAAGAAGAAGGTGAATTATATCCGGAGGAGCATTGCCTGAAAGCGCCGGAACTGCTGAGAGAAGCAGGTGTGGGCGAGGATAGCAGCAGTGATTGCCAATAAGGCAACGCCGAAAGCCTTGAACAGAATGACTGGTGTAATCCTGGTGGTACTTGGAATTGTCATTATGCTGTTCAATGTTCTGACGTAAAAGAATTTATACAAAGACGAAATGAAGCAGGAGCAAGTAACATATCGTGCCTCCTGCGATGGATATCAGCATGTTGCGTTTCCAACAATGAAGCACGCTTGTGACGAGGATAGCGATTCCTTCCGGGAGTCCGTGGGTTCCGTGGAACAGACTTACATTCTTCGGACAATAGATAACGAGCATGCCGAATACGGCTGATGGGAGGAATTTTCCGAGATATTGTACGAATTCGGGAGTCCTCCTTTTTTCATTAAATATTATAAACGGAAGAAAGCGGGTAGCCATGGTTCCGAGTACGCACATGGCAATGGTGATAATCTGTTGTGTGAGTGTCATGGTGAATCCTCCTGTTCTTTCTTATCGAGTCGCGGCTTTAACAGTGCCAGCAGCACAACGATCAGAATCATAGTTGGGATAAGAAATGCGTCAGCACCGCAGCAAATCAGACAAATAACGGAAATCAGTAGCCCAAGAATGGAGGCTGTGTGATTCGTTTCTTTCATCCATTGCTCCAGAAAGATTACAACAAACATGGCTGTCATGACGAAGCTGATTCCTTCAGTATTTATATGAAGAAGCGATCCGGCAAGGGCTCCAAGTGTTGCGGAACCGGCCCAGTAGAGTTGATTTAACAGTGTGACGAAGAACATGAACCATCCGCTGTCGACATCCTCAGGGATGTCGACCGAGCAGTTGATGGAAAATGTCTCATCGCACATACCGAAGATCAGGTAGTATTTCTTCCAGCCGAGCCCTTTGAATTTATCCAACATAGAAAGACCATAGAACAGATGCCTTGCCTGGATCAACAGAGCCATAATCAGTACCTGTACCGGTGCGAATGGACTTAAGAGTATCTCTACGGTTACAAATTCCAGAGAACCACCATAGATCAGCAGACTCATGAACATCGGATATAAAAATGAAAAGCCGGAAGCATTGGCGTAAATGCCGTATGCCATGCCTAAG
>OLOI01001571.1_pt1 | contig 18825 bp, 21 predicted proteins | sample 1672131 | NCBI WGS metagenome assembly OLOI01 (sample SAMEA3136651, study PRJEB25190) | human gut metagenome | reverse complement strand
TTTTATATGGTGCTGTCTGCACGAATAAGTGCAGCCCACCGGCTGCTTTTTTGTTAAAGCAATACCGCAAATGCAGGAGGTGTTTTTTTGTATCAGGTGTTATATCGCAAGTGGAGACCTCAGACCTTTGACGATGTGTCGGGTCAGGAGCATATTACCACAACTCTGCAAAACGAGGTTTCGTCAGGCAGGCTAAATCACGCCTATCTGTTCACGGGTTCCCGTGGAACAGGCAAGACTACCTGTGCAAAAATTCTTGCAAAAGCGGCTAACTGTCTGAATCCTCAGAACGGAAATCCCTGCGGTGAATGTGAAATCTGCAAGGGCATTGACAACGGCAGTGTGCTTGATGTTGTTGAAATGGACGCCGCTTCAAACCGAGGTATAGCCGATGTGCGTTCAATTATTGACGAGGTGCAGTTCAAGCCTGCAAATCCCGAATGTAAGTACAGGGTTTATATCGTCGATGAGGTGCATATGCTCACAAGTGAGGCTTTTAATGCGCTTTTAAAAACGCTTGAAGAACCGCCCGAGCACGTTATTTTTATCCTCGCAACAACCGAGGTGCACAAGCTTCCGCAGACAATTTTGTCGAGGTGTCAGCGGTTTGATTTTCACCGCATTCCTACAAGGGTGATTGCTGACAGACTTCTTTATGTTGCACAGCAGGAGGATGTTGTGCTTGCGGACAGTGCCGCAGTTCTGATTGCGTCTGTTGCCGACGGAGCGCTCAGAGATGCGCTTTCACTGCTCGACAGGTGCATTGCAATGAGTACGAACATTGACGACGAGGTTGTACGCAATGCGGCAGGACTTGCACGCAAGACCTACCTTTATGACCTTGCGGCGGCTGTTATTAACAAAAATACTGAAAAGTCGCTTGATATTATCGACAGGCTTTACGCTGAGTCAAAGGATATGTCAAGACTTTGCGAGGAGCTGCTTTCGCACTTCAGAGCTTTAATGCTGATAAAATCCGTGCGAAATCCCCGTGATATTCTTGTAATGTCGGATGAGGAATTTGAAGAGGCTCAGACTCAGGCTGACTATTTGTCGCTTGCGGATATTGTATATTATATGGATGTGCTTTCCCGTTCTTATCAGCGAATGGGGCACGGTACAGGAGACAGAACCGAGTTTGAAATGGCAATGGTAAAGTTGTCATCAGCCGAGCTTGACGGTACAACCGAGGCGCTTACTGCAAGACTTACAGCACTTGAAAAAGCCGTAAAGCGTGGTATAAAAGTAAGCACGGAACCGCTTGTAACGCCTGTAAGGCAAGCAGAGCAGTCGGATGAAACGATAACAGTTACAAAACAGCCTGCAAAGGAGAAATCCGGACAGGTTGATGATATAGAAGAGCCAAAGCAGGAAACAGCACAGGAACATAAACCTGCACCTGTTACAAAGCCTGCTCCGAAAGTTACAAGTCAGCCTGCGGTAAATAGCAGTGCAAATCTTGAAGAAATTTATCGCAACGCAAAGCCTTTCCCCGAATGGGTTGATGTTGTGGGCAATCTGAAGGATATTTCCCGTGCCATTGCGGCGGCATTTGCAGGTTCGTCTGCGTATGTGAGCGGAAATTACCTGCTGATTGACACTTCAAACGAAATGGCATTTGAACTGCTCAGACAGGGCAAAAGGCGTGAAGAAGTAAAGAAAATTATCCTTGAAACCACCGGCAGAGCGTACAGTCTTGGACCGTACAAGCGTGTGAGCAAGGAAGAAAAAAAGGAAGATTCCCTTGAAGTTTTCAAGAAAAGTCTTGAAGGCACAGGGGTTGAAATTATAGAAGAATAAATTTGAAAGGAATTTTATATTATGAAAGCAAGATTACCAAAGGGTTACGGAAACGGCGGAGCAAACAACATTCAGCAGCTTGCCCGTCAGGCACAGAAGTTACAGGATGATATGGAAGCAGCTTCAGCAGAGCTTGAAGTAAAAGAATATGAAGCAGCAGCAGGCGGCGGTGCTGTAAAGGTTACAGTTACAGGAAAAATGGAGCTTACAAAGGTTGAAATTTCTCCTGAGGTTGTTGATCCTGAGGATGTAGAAATGCTTTCCGACCTTATTATGGCTGCGGCAAATGAGGCTCTCAGAGCAGCTGCAAAGGAAAAGGAAGAAAAAATGGAGTCCATCTCAGGCGGACTTAACATTCCGGGAATGTTTTAATTATGGCACAATACAACGTTGCTCCACTGGAAAATCTGGTGGAGCATTTTGAAAGAATGCCGGGTATAGGTCACAAAACCGCTCAAAGACTTGCATATTATGTGCTTAATCTGTCAAAAACAGAGGCAGAGGAACTTGCCGGAGCAGTTATGGACGCACACACTAAAATTCACTATTGCTCAAGGTGCTGTAATCTTACAGATAAGGAGCTTTGTCCTGTGTGCGCAAGTCCCGTGCGTGACAATTCGGTCATCTGCGTAGTGGAAACTCCGAGAGATGCAACAGCGGTTGAAAATACTCACGAGTTCAAGGGTGTATATCACGTTCTGCACGGCGCAATTTCTCCGCTCAATGACATTGGACCCGATAATCTTACGATTAAACAGCTGATTTCAAGGCTTGGTGACGATACCGTAAAAGAGGTTATTATGGCGACCAATCCGACTGTTGAGGGCGACGCAACAGCACTTTATATTTCAAAGCTGTTAAAGCCAATGGGGGTAAAGGTGACAAGGCTTGCCTATGGTATTCCTGTTGGCGGTGACCTTGAATATGCCGACGAATACACGCTGGCGAAAGCACTTGAGGGCAGAAACGAAATTTAGAATTTCAACATTTTCTGCTTGACAAGTGGGTACTGCGGTGTTATACTTGTAATCTTCACAAATGTATAAGCTTTCAGAAAGGGGGATATGCAGTGGCAAATTTAAAGACTATCGCACAGAACAAAAAGGCACATCACGATTACTTTATTGAAGAATCGTATGAAGCAGGAATTGAACTTTGCGGAACTGAGGTCAAGTCAATCAGAAGCGGCAGAGTAAATCTAAAAGACAGCTGGTGTTCTATTGTTGACGGCGAAATATTTGTAAACGGTATGCATATTTCTCCTTATGAACATGGCAATATTTTTAACCGTGACCCTATGCGTGTGCGCAGACTTCTTATGCATAAAAAGGAAATTGCACGGCTTTACGGCACGGTTAAGCAGACAGGATATTCGCTTATCCCGATTAGCTTGTACTTTAAGGATAGCAGGGTAAAAATCCAGATTGGGCTCTGCAAAGGTAAAAAGCTCTATGACAAGCGTGAGGATATGGCAAAACGCAGCGCTAAGCGTGATATGGAGCGTGCTGTCAAGGAGCAGCGCAGAGGATAAGTTGCTATGGATTTGAGATATACCTTTAATGAGGATGTTAAAAATTATGACAGCATCAGACCTCGGTATCCTGCAAAGATGTTTGAAGATATTTTTAAATATTCAAGGATTTCACCCGACAGCAATGTGCTTGAAATTGGAATTGGTACAGGTCAGGCGACAAAGCCGTTTCTTGACAAAGGCGGTAAATTGACTGCTGTTGAGCTTGGCGAAAATCTTGCTGACTATTGTAAGGTGAAGTTTGAGAATTATAAAAATATAAGCATTATGAATGATGACTTTTTAAAGTACGATTTGCCCGAGAACAGCTTTGATTTAATCTATTCTGCAACTGCATTTCATTGGATTCCACAGCCAAGCGGTTATGAAAAGGTAAAAAGACTGCTTTCAAAAAACGGAATTCTTGCCTTGTTTTGGAATCATCCGTTTGTCAGCAGATATGATGATAAAACGAATGTCGCAAGTATGGCGGTTTATAAAAAATACAGACCGAGCGACAAAAAACAGGTTGAATTTTGTGAAGACGATTATAAAATAAAACTCAGGGAGTTAAAGGATAACAACTTTGACATTGTGTTTTCCGATGTTTATAAGCGTGTACGCAGATTAAGTTCCGATGAATACATTGATTTACTCAACACATATTCCGACCACAGGACTTTGTCCAAAGATATAAAGCAAAGCTTTGAAGAGGATATGAAAAATTCACTTGATGCTGTCGGAGGATATATCAATATATATGACACAATAGATTTGTATCTGTTAAAATAATTAATTTTAATATAATATACGGGGGTGTAAAGGTTTCGACGGGGATTGTAAACCTTGGTAAGCGAGCGGCGGTGCGGAACCGCCTTAAAATCCGCAACTTAAAAATAACTGACAAAAATACAGTTGAATTAGCAGCTGCCTAAGGCACTGCTCGTCCTGTCTGAGAGCACCACGGCTTAGATAAGGGCGTCGATTAGTGGTAAATGTGAATGAAGGAGTGCCTCGACCTTTGTCACACATAAGAGGCTGCCGAACTGCAAAGCCTGTCGGTGGGCGTTGCAGTAAGGGAGATTAAAAACATTGACTGCGCTCGGAGAAAACCTTGGCAAGCGATTTTCGGACAGGGGTTCGACTCCCCTCACCTCCACCACACAAATATTACACAAAACCCTACTACTATGTAGGCGGCTTCGCCGTTACGGTTTGAATGTAATACAATAACAAGAAAAACCAGAGAGTTTTCGTGACTCTCTGGTTTTTGTTTAGAGTATAAACAACATTATTGTTTTTGGTTATTTAAGTATTCTTCTTTGACTTTATCAATTGTTTTGCCGCCAATGCCAAAATTTTTATCTGGCAATTCTTTAATTGTGGTAACAAAAAATTCTTGTGGTACTTTCATAATTTCAGAAGATACTTCTGTTAAACGCTTAATTAGCAGTTCCTTTTGTTCGTCTGAAAGTACACCGCTTTCAACTGTAATATACGGCATTTTTATTTTCCTCGCTTTCAATTAATGAATAATATTTTTGATGGTATTATAGCTGTAATGCTTAGCATTTTATATTAAACTCGTTTTAAGCTTTACGGAAAAAAGCCGAGAAGAATGGAGAAATAGTGAAATACACTGCCTGCGATGGTAAACAGATGCCATACCGAGTGGAAATATCTTATTTTTTTGACGGCATAAAATATTATTCCGAGTGTATATAAAATACCGCCTATTATCAGAAATACCAACGACACGGAACTCATACTTGCAACCAGAGGTTTTATTGCAAAAATAATAACCCAGCCCATTGCAATATAACAGAAAATGGAGGGTATTCGTGCTTTTTCAAGGTTTACTGAATTAATGATTATGCCGAAAACAGTTGCCCCCCATACGACAGAAAAAAGCACCCATCCCGTAACTCCGCCAAGAAAATAAAGCGTAATCGGCGTATATGTGCCTGCAATCAGCAGAAAAATGGTGTTGTGATCCATAATCCTGAAAAACGATTTTGCCTTTTCATTCGTAAGAGAATGATACAGCGTTGACATAGTGTATAGAATTATCAGTGTTGCGCCGTATATGCAGGAACTTACAACTCCCCAAGCATTGGTATGTATTGCAGCGGCAACAATCAGAACTACTGTTCCGGCAACAGAAAGTCCTGCGCCTACTCCGTGCGATACTGAATTGAATATTTCTTCGCCAAGTGTATATTTCCTTTTTTTGGACATATTTCCTCCCTTAAATCTTGTTGCATTATATTAAGATAGATACAGCCCATCGGCTGTTTATTACTTTTATATTAAAATAGTTTTTGCAAGCCGTCGGGCATAGAAGTGATTTTTATATGGTGTTATCTGCCCGAGAAGGTGCAGCCCACTGGCTGCTTATAATTATATCACTGATAATTTACATAACAAGGGGATAAATACCGAACAGCCTAAAATGTTAATAAACGGTATAGCAAGGTAGCTTTCAAGTACATTCATACCGCTGCCCCATGATACAAAGTAGCACGGATTATGGTAGCCAGCCGAATCTATACCATAGTTTAAAATTGAAAATGCTTCATATCCTGCAAATGCCTCATCCTGATTCAGTCCGGAGGGAATTGCACAGAATTCAAAAATCCGGACAAAAGCGCCGATTATAATCAGCATAACTGCAAACACGAGTTTTTTATCTTGTTTATTAATAAACTTCAAAATAATCCCCTTCAAAAATGCGCACAATAATGTACTTTCTTGTTTACATTTTAATCACTTTTTATCCGAAAGTCAATCCTTGTAGTGAATGTGGTGTTACTGCAACTCATTGTCAGATGACCGTCATACTTTTTAAGTATCTTTTTGACAGAATACAGACCTATGCCGTGGTCGTCTTTATTGTCTTTTGTGGTAGTGACTGAATTGTTGTTGATTATGACTTTTTCTGTTACGGGATTCATAAAGCTTATAAAAAGATAGTCCTGCTGAGGTGTTAAGAAAATTTCAATGTTTTTAATGTGTGTTTCCGGAAGTTTAAGGCAAGCCTCAATAGTATTATCAACAAGGTTGCCGAAAACAACGCATAAGTCAGCGGTGTTCATTGGATTTTCCGGGAATACTCCGTTAAAATTCAATGTAATGTTTGTGTCTTTAACCTGACTCAGTTTGTCAAACAGCAGGGAATCAATTACAGTGTTGCCCGTATGGAACATCACATCCGAGTTGCTTACCATACTGTTGCAGTCGTTAAGAAATTTAATTGCTTCGTCAATGTTACCTTCCTTAAGCTGAGTGAGCAGACCGATTTGCAGATTTTTATAATCGTGCCTGAATTTTCGCAGATCATCATTGTATTGTGACAGACGGTTGTAGTAATTAATCTGTTCTTCAATATTTTTCTCAACTTGCTTATTAATGCTCTGATAATGAATTGATTTCATATTTTTTGAAATTAAAAGGAAGAAAGTTATAAAAGAAATTACCATTGAAAGAACAATTAATATTGATACAAGCGTTGCAATCTGGGCATGAGGATAGGACATAAACAGGGCAGTCAGTGCAGTAATCAGCAGAAGTAATTCCCATATGTATATATCAATAACTATAAATATTCTTTTTGAATTTTTATACAGTAGTCTAAAGCCGGATATTATGTTTTTATTCAGTGAAAGCAAGACTATACATAGAATCACAAAAAGGTTAATGATGATATGGCATAAAGTATATATTAAGTCGGGAAGCTCTGTAAGTGAAAGAGTAAAATTTGACATCATATTAATAAGGGATAAAACTCCTGAAATTCCGACCATAATCGATAAATATTTTTTCGATTTTATAATTATGATGGGCAACAAGAAATATAAAGTCAAATAAGTGATGAAAAATAGAATATCGGAATAATTATTTGTTTCCAAGAGTACAATTAATACTGCTGTAACAGTGGGGCATAATATGAATTTTTTGTTCATATTATGCCCTAAATACTTGTATATAAAGTAATAAATTGAAAATTCAGTGGCTATTATCTCAACTATATTATTTATATTCATTCTAATCACCTGATTAAATCATTTAAGAAATTATAATATTTGCGCTTAAAAGTTGTTAAATAATTTCTGCTTATTGGGATTGAAAGATTATAGTTTTTGAGATAAATATCATTTCCGTTCCGTCTTGCAATATATGAAAAATTTACAACATACGCCTTGTGCACTTTGTAAAAGTGTGTTTTCGGAAGTTTTCCGTAAAGTGATAACAAACTTGTCTTGGTTTCAATTACCTTGCCTGTATTCATATGTAAATAGCAGATTTTGTCGACCACTTCTATAAATACAATATCACTTGAATTTAAGGATACCTGTTCTCCGTCAACCTTTACACAAAGAGTTATATCATACGATTGTATATTTCTGAAATCATCCAGAGCCTTTGTTAATCCATCGTCAATGTTGTCTTTTAATACAAACCTGTATGTGTCCACATCATAAGCGGGAATTGCAATTTCGGGAAAGCTTGTAAGAAAAATTATGCAGGCTTGACTGTTGTGTCCTTTACGCAGCAGCTTTGCAGTTTCAAGTCCGTCAATTTCATTCATCTGATAATCAAGAATAACAATGTTGTATTTTGTCTTGGATTTTAATAATTCATTTCCGTTGTCGAAGGTATCTATAACTGATTCCCAGTTATGAATGTTTGAGTAATCGTATAATTTTCTTTTAATCAAATCAAGCATATGACGTTCATCGTCGCAAACAGCAATTCTCATTTATATCACCTCATACACTTTATGCGACACGAAAATCACACCACACGCTCTGTTTCCTCAAAACCATTTCTCTATGTGGTAAATAAGGGAAACGGGGGTGATTTTAATGTGTAATGGTCTTCTTCAGTTGTTCTTACATCTCTTTTTCTAATCAAAAATATTTATTATTTTTTTAATTTTTCAAAGTCGTTTTGTGAACAGTTTATGGTATTCAGAATTTCAATCAGCAAAGATTTTTGTTGAGGGGTCCAATCCCTTATAAGCTCAAATATTTCATCATTACCATATGTTTTTGAATTGGTGCTGCAGTCAGTAAGAAGGTCGGCAACACTGATGTTAAGTATAGATGAAATTTCGTCGAGCCGTGCTAATGAAACCTTGGTAACTCCTCGTTCAATGGCACTTACATAGTTAGGTGTAACATCAAGTTTTTCTGCTAATTGAAATTGTGTCAGGTTGATTCTTTGACGGTATAATTTAATTTTTCTTCCGATAGCTTTAGAATCAATCATAGTATCACCTAATTCCATTTTACAAGTAATAAGTTCATAGTAAACAAATTGATAAATTATTTATGAACCAATAAATTCAATTTGTATCTTTAATGTAACATTTACCAAAAATATGTTTACAATTATTATTTGTGGGGTTTTATGTGTGTAAAATATAATATTTCATAACCTTTGAAAACGGTTAAAAAATTTAAAGTTTTGCTTTTGCTAAAGCAATCAGAAAAAGAAAACAAATTGTAGAAAGGCAGTCTTTATCGGCTGCCTTTTTGACTTTATAGGAAATTGCTCGGATAAGTGCAGGTAACTGCCTGCCTTTTTGATGTTATTGAGATTTGTTAGGACAGGGGATTGTTGACAATCTGTCCCGATTAAAGTAAAATCAAAACAGGCATAAAAAGAAAATTTAATCGTTTAGGAATTATTTCGGAGGCTATTATGGGACCGTATTATTACAGAGTAAACCGCATTGACGGCGACTATGCTTATCTTGTGCGTACAGATATTGACGATGAAGATGAAATGATAGTGGCTATGGCGCTTTTGCCTCAGGATATTGATTTGGGTACAAATCTTAAATGGGAAAACCTTGTTTATACAATTTGTTAGTTCAAATTATGCATAACATTGACATATAATGTCGAATTGTGTATAATACTGTCTGTAATTATATTTTATCAGTATTTTACAGTATTTACAAGCGGAATAATGATAAAATTATTTTAATATATCGGCATAATATGTCAAAATGATTTAGTCAGTGCTTCCATAAGTGTTTATGATGTTTATTATACATTATGAATGTACGCTATGGGGAGGATAGTTTAACGAAAATGAACTTAATACTGAGTACCCCCCTGTTTTTGACAGGGGGGGACTTTATGAATGTGAATGGAAGAGGATTTATGAAAGAGCAAAACGTACAGCCAAATATTCTTGGCACAGAAAAAATCGGCAGGCTTCTTGCTAAGTTTGCAATTCCGGGTATTATTTCAATGGTGGTTAATTCGCTCTATAACATTATTGACCAGATTTTTATTGGTCAGGGCGTCGGCTATCTTGGCAACGGAGCGACCTCTGTTGTGTTTCCGCTTACAGTATTTGCAATATCACTTGCACTTTTGCTTGGCGACGGTGCCGCAAGTTTTATGAGCCTTAAGCTGGGCGAGGGTGATGAAAATACTGCGGCACGCGGTATGGCTTCGGGCATTGTGGGAATAATAATATCGGGTGTGATTGTCGGCACAATATATGTGATTTTTATTGAACCGCTTTGTGCATTGTTCGGTGCAACGGAACAAATTATGCCGTATGCAAAGGATTACGGACTTATATCTTCAATCGGTGTCCCGTTTTTGGCGGTTGCCTGCGGTTTTTCAAGTATAATCCGTGCAGACGGAAGTCCTAAATTCAATATGGCAGGCTTGCTTGCCGGATGTGTTATCAACCTGATTTTTGACCCGATATTTATCTTTGTCCTCGGCTGGGGAGTAAAAGGTGCGGCTCTTGCTACAATAATGGGACAGATTGTCAACGCAATTATGAACCTTGTTTATGTAAGCAAGTTTACAAAAACAATTAAGCTTACAGAATATGATTTTTCGGGTTGGATTAAGATGCTTCCTCGCATTATGAGGCTCGGTATTTCAAGCTTTATCACGCAGTTCTCACTCGTTGTTGCAATAGCAACACGCAACAATGTGCTTGTTACTTACGGTGCAGAAAGTAAATATGGCTCTGATATTCCTGTTACAACGCTTGGAATTACAATGAAAGTTTTCAATATACTGATGTCCATTGTAATGGGCCTTGGCAGCGGCGCACAGCCTATCTTCGGATATAACTACGGCAGCCGTCAGTTTGACAGGGTAAAAAAGACGTTTCGCTATACAGTCGGAATAGCAACAGGTGTTTTTATAGTTGCTTTCCTTATTGCACAGCTTCAGCCTATGGCAGTCATAAGTATTTTCGGTTCTGACAGTGACCTCTATAATGAGTTTGCAATAAAATGTATGCGAATTTATCTTATGCTTATCCCTCTTGCTGGAATTAATATGATTAGCGGTGTGTTCTTTCAGGCTACGGGCTATCCGTTGCAATCGTCGCTCATATCGCTTTCAAAGCAGATTATATTCCAACTTCCGGCAACACTTATAATTCCGATATTTGTAGGAGTTGAGGGTGCATTGTGGGCAGGTCCTGTGTCGGATATTATGGCTCTTGCAATGACGATATTCTTACTTGTATTCTATTGGAAGAAAATTTTTAAAACAGATGAACAACCTAAGCTTAGCGGTGTCTGATGAATTATGAATTATAAAAATATAAATTTTGAAGAGGCTTGGAATATTATAAATTCCGACCCTGAGTGCATTGTCCTTGATGTAAGAGAGGACTTTGAATATGCCACGGGTCACGCCGCAAATGCGGTGCTTTTCCCGATTGACGATATTAACGAAAGGTCAGCGGCAGAGATTCTGCCCGACAAAAACATCGCTATACTGATTTATTGCCGTACAGGCAACCGAAGTCGTGAGGCGGCAGAGTATCTGTCGGGAATAGGATATACAAATATTTATGATATTGGCAGTCTGACCGGTTGGCCTTACGGCTTGGAATACGGATTGGATTAGCAGGCAACCGGTTGGTTGCGTATATTCGGGCAGATAGGTTCATATAAATGTGCACTTCTATGCCGGATTGCTTAATAGCAATTTTTGAATAATTTAAAAATCGTCTTGCACAAACGCAGGGCGATTTTTTGTTTATTTTGCATATTGATTTTATTCACTGATTGTGCTATAAATTGTATAGATGAAGGTGGTTTAATGAATAAAAGACAAACTAAAATGCTAATGGTATTAGTTTTATCTTGTGTTTTGTTGCTATCTTCAATATATAAAGGATATTCTGTAACATATGAAGAAGTTATTCATTCTTCTAATGAAACAAATACCAATGCAAATAGTAATTATGACGGTATGGATTTAACAGATATTGAGTGTTACGGAGAAATTGATGATGGTATTGAAAGGCTGGTTTTTCCGTTTAGCAGTGATACCGAAATAATTTTGGATTTTAATAATGATATGTCAAGAACAGTTATTGTAAACCCTAAAGCAAAGATTACAGGAGTACAGGTAACTGGGGAATATGTTGTAGGAAAAGAGCTTACTGCGGATGTTGAAGCTGATTTAATAAAGGAAAATTACGATATTGAATACCAATGGCAAAGCTCGCCAAATGGTACGGATTGGTATGATATAAATCATGCAAATGAAAAGCAATATATAATTACTAATAATGAATTATTAAGATATATAAGAATAGTTATAAAATCAGCGAATAAATATGGTAATGTTGAATATCCGTGTTTAGTAACCTCTGAAGCTGGCAGAACAAAGTGTGTTGTTTTAGGCGATACAGATTTGGATGGTTATGTTAATATTGATGATGCAACAAATGTTCAAAAATATTTAGTATCCTTAGAAGAATTTAACGTAGAGCAAAAAGTTGCGGCTGATGTCAATGAAGATGGTAATATAGCTATAGATGACGCTACAGCTATACAAAAAATGATTGTACAAGAAATTTAAAAATTAGGTGAGTATTATGAAAAAATTTATTTCGGTTATTCTTTTTACAATAGCAATAATATATTGTACAGTACCGTTCGTTGCTTATGCGGAAGAAAATGTTAGTGAAATCTCAAAAAGAGATGAATTAAATGAGCTATATGATGAGGTTTTGCATAGTATTGACATTGTTGGATATCCCACTAAGTATTCAGATAATTCGCGCAATATGTTATACAATGCTATTAGTTTTACAGACAATCTTTTAAATAAAGAATCGGATTATGTATCAGATACGGAATATCAGAATTGCTTAGATATGTTAAGTTTTGCTTATAATAATTTGTGCATTGATGTGTTCTATGCTAAAGAAACTTATGTTTTGTCACTCAATGAGCACAATGAAAATAATTTTTATGATGAGAATGATTGGAATAAATTTTCTGAAAAGCGTGATGCTTTGAGAGATTCTTTTAAAACAAATAATGAATATGTAATTAGCTATACTTTTTTTGAGCTTATTGATTCATTTGTTAATATGACCTCAAAATATACGCTTTCCGGTGATGTCAATAATGATGGCATAGTCAATATTGATGATGCAACCTTGGTTCAGAAATATATCGCCAATTCAGAAAATCTAACAGAGGTTCAAAAAGTATTGGCATCATTAAACGGAGGATGTTTTACAGTAGTGCCGGCATTGAATATTGACACTGTTACAGAATTACAAATGTATTTTGCAGATTTATATAAATCAGGCACAAAGCATTGTTCATATGGCGAAACATATGTAGATAATTTTGGCAATACATTTAATACAATGATTACAATGTATTGGGAATTTACTGATGACAGATATGAATATGTTGATGCCAAGGTTAAAGAATTGGAACTTGAGGGAGTAATTTAATTATATTAAAGTAACAAAACGCTCGCTGTATTTGAAGTGAGCGTTTTGTTATTTTATAGGAAACTGCCCGTAAACAGTAGGGCACAGAAGTAAGTTTTATATGATGATGTCTACACGAGCAGGTGCAGCCCGCCGGCGGCTTTTTATATTGTAATAAAAAAATATTTTTTCCATAAGAATATTATCGGAGGGATATTTTTATGGATAAAGTTAAAGTGAGAAATTATCAGATAGCAAGCAGTATTTTTGTAAGTATATTAGGAACTTTATTACATTTTACATACAAGCTTTTAGGCGAAAATATCTTTATAGCATCATTTTCTGCTGTTAATGAAAGTGTATGGGAGCATTTAAAATTACTATTTTTCCCTATGTTACTTACTACAATAATTGGTTGTTTTTATATAGCAAAATATGTGCCTAATTTTTTATGCACAAAGACAATAGGGATAATTACATCTATGTTATTTATCATTATATTTTTCTATACCTATACAGGAATTATAGGTAAAAGTATTGTTTTTATTGATATAGCTTCATTTTTCGTTGCAGTTATATTAGGTGAATACTTAGCTTATAGACTGATGATTAGTAATTTCAAGTGTAATAATATAATAGCAATCATTATTCTAACAATTATATTAATATCTTTTATCGTGTTTACTTTCTTTACTCCTCAAATAGAAATTTTCAAAGATCCGGTAACAAATCAATATGGGATTATAAAAAATATAAATACATAAAATAAACAACTCCCTGACTTAACATCAGAGGAGTTGTTGTTTTACCTTATAGAAAAATGTTCGGTTGAATGTAACCCACCGACTGCTTATTCCTTCTCAGCTCTGTTGATTGCGTTAAGCACACCGAGGACGGATGCTACATTGACATTTGAGTCAATGCCGATTCCGAAAATGTTCTTTCCGTCTGGCTTTTTCAATTCAATATATGAAACTGCCTTTGAGTCTGAACCCTGAGAAATTGCGTGCTGACTGTATGAAATAAATTCATATTTGTCAAGACCAACTGCCTTAATCGCATTGAAGAATGCGTCAATCGGACCGTTGCCAACGCCGTTAAGCTGGATTTTGTCACTGCTGCCGTCAATTATCATTTTACCCTTGAAGTGAACATAGTCATTGCCGTTCTCGCTTTCCTCATAAATTTTGCGGCTTGTAAGAGTGTACTTCTGAGGGTGGTTAAGGTAGTTTTGCTCAAATACGTCATAAAGTTCCTTTGGAACAAGCTCTCTTTCGAGTTCTTCACATTTTGCCTGAACGAGTTTTGAAAATTCAGGATGCATACGCTTTGGCAAGTCATAACCAAAATTGTTGCTCATTACGAATGCGGCTCCGCCCTTGCCTGACTGAGAGTTTATACGGATAATCGGTTCGTACTCTCTGCCGACATCAGCAGGGTCAATCGGAAGATACGGGATTTCCCAATAATCTGTTCCGCTTTCACGCATATACTGCATACCCTTGTTGATAGCGTCCTGATGTGAGCCTGAAAATGCGGTAAACACAAGCTCGCCGATATATGGCTGACGAGGGTCAATCTTCATATTTGTACAACGCTCGTAAATTTCACGGAGCTTAGGAAGATTCTTAAAGTTCAACTCAGGGTCAACGCCCTGCGTAAACATATTAAGTCCCATTGTAACAATGTCCATATTACCTGTTCTCTCACCGTTGCCGAACAATGTGCCCTCAACTCTTTCTGCACCTGCAAGCAATGCAAGCTCGCCTGCTGCAACGCCGCAGCCTCTGTCATTGTGAGGATGAACGCTGATTATTGCAGCGTCACGATTTTTGAGATGACGGATAAAATATTCAATCTGATCGGCATATGTGTTAGGTGTGCACATTTCAACGGTGTTCGGCAGATTAAGAATAACAGGATTTTCTTTTGTAGAGCCGAGAGCCTCCATAACCTTGTCGCAAATGTCAACGGCATTGTCCATCTCAGTTCCGCTGAAACTTTCTGGAGAATATTCAAAGCGAATATTTGTATCGCCTGTGTATTCGTCAGTAAGCTTTTTTATCAGCTTTGCGCCGTCAATAGCAATCTGAGTAACACCCTCCATATCTGTTTTAAAAACAACCTTGCGCTGGAGAGTTGATGTTGAATTGTAAAAATGTACAATTACATTCTTTGCTCCCTCAATAGCTTCAAAGGTCTTGCGGATGAGGTGCTCACGAGCCTGCACAAGAACTTGAATTGTAACATCATCAGGAATATGATTTTTTTCAATCAACTCACGGCAGATTTCATACTCGGTCTCTGATGCACTCGGAAAGCCGATTTCAATTTCTTTAAAGCCCATATCGCAAAGAGCGTGGAAAAATTCGAGCTTCTCCTCAAGGTTCATCGGGTCAATCAAAGCCTGATTGCCGTCACGCAGGTCAACACTGCACCACACGGGTGCTTTTGTTATTGTGTTGTTCGGCCATTTTCTGTCGGGAATGTCAATTTGTTTGAAAGGAATGTACTTTTCAAATGACGGTTTCATAATATATACCTCCGTTAGTGTAGAATAGCACAAAAAAATCGCCCCTAAAAAGGGACGAATAAAATCCGTGGTACCACCCAAATTCAGACACACATCACTATGTGCCCCTTACAGACTTCCAACAAAGTCCTGACTGATAACGCTGTCCGGCGTTTCGCATTACATAACTTCACACGAAAAACTCGGGGATGAGCTATACATATAATCTGCCGCTCCGACTTACACCGACCGTCGGTTCTCTGTACCGGCTTAGATTACATCTTATTCCCGTCACTGTTTTTAAGGGGATTGATTTGTTAAAACTATTATATATATACAAATTCAACTTGTCAAGGTTTTTATTATAATTATAAAATATTAATCATAAAATATTTTTTTGGGGGGTCTTCTCAAAAACGGTCAACGGTGTATAATGGAAATTGACTGATGCAGTCAACGGAGGTTTCATTATGAATGATAAATTTTTTTCTCTGCCTGATGAAAAACAGTACGCAATAATCAATGCAGGATACAGAGTGTTTTCACAAAATTCTTACAAGAAAAGTCCTATGAGTGAGATTGCGGCTGAAGCAGGAATAAGCAAATCGCTTTTATTTCATTATTTTAAAAATAAAAAGGAATTGTATATGTTTTTGTGGCACAAATGTGCACAGATTAGTATACAATATCTAAAAAAGTGCGGCTGTTATGAAAAGACGGATTTGTTTGATGCGATGTACAGCGGTATGAAAGCGAAAATCCGCATAATAAAAAGCTATCCAAATATCGGAAATTTCGTCATAAGGGCATACTATGAAAAAAATCCTGAGGTTTGTTCGGAAATTCAGGCAAGCTACAGAAAATATGCAAAAATGAAATCAACCGGATTCTGGAAAAATATTGATACAGATAAATTTATTGACGGAGTTGACGTCAATATGATATATAAGGAAATTTACTGGGCTTCCGAGGGGTATCTTTGGGAAGTGTTCTCAAAACAGCTTGAATATACTATTGATGTTGAAAAAATGGGAAAAGAATTTGAGGAAATGATAAAATTCTGGAAGAAAATTTATCTGAAAGACGGAGGGGCAAATGGAAGCAATAAGGCTTGAAAAGGTTACAAAGTATTACGGCAGGTCAAGGGGAGTTATAGAAATTGATTTATCGGTGAAGAAGGGTGAGTTTTTTGGATTTATTGGTCCGAACGGTGCAGGAAAAAGTACCACGATTCGCTCGCTTGTCGGATTAATAGGTATAGACAGCGGAAGAGGTGAGATTTTTGGTAAAGAGATTGGAAAGGGGAAACCTGAAATATTAGAAAATATAGGGTATCTGCCATCCGAAACACTGTTTTATCCGGGAATGAAAGTCAAAGATGTAATAAAGCTGTCCGCTGCTCTGCACCGTAAGGATTGCAGAGCTGAGGCGAACCTTCTTTGCGAGCGGCTTATGCTTGACACCGCAAAGAAGGTAGAGGAGCTTTCGTTCGGAAACAGGAAAAAGCTTGGAATCGTGTGCGCTCTTCAGCATAACCCTCGTCTTTGCATTCTTGATGAGCCGACTTCCGGACTTGACCCGCTTATGCAGAAAGAATTTTTCTCCATATTGAGAGAAAAGAACGAGAAAGGTACGACAATTTTCCTTTCATCTCATATTTTATCCGAAATCAAAAACAACTGCAGCCGTTCAGCAATCATTCGTGAAGGCAGAATCATAGCCTGTGACAGCATTGAAAATCTATCTCAGACCAATACAAAGCATGTTACAGTCAAGGGCAGGGTTGATTTGTCAAAATTACAGGGAGTATATGATTTGCAGTACAGCGGCGATATGATGAACTTCCTTTTCGACGGAGATATAGGAGAGCTTATTGCTCTGCTGAGCAAAACAGAGATTTCCGATTTAACAATTTCGGAGCCTGAACTCGAAACAATCTTTATGAATTATTATCTTGACGGAGGTGAGAAGTGATGACGTTGATAAAGCATGAATTAAGGCAGGGCAGAAATTCACTGATAATATGGACTGCTGCTATTGGATTTTTAATAGCTGCTTGTGTTTTTATGTTCCCGGAAATGAAGGGAGAAATGAGTTCTGTAAGTGATATGTTTGCCTCAATGGGCGGATTTTCACAGGCGTTTGGAATGGATAAAATAAGTTTTGGTACATTAAGCGGTTTTTACGCAATTGAGTGTGGAAATATACTTGGATTAGGCGGAGCTTTTTTTGCTGCAATATGTGCCGCTTCAATACTATCAAAAGAGGAAAAAGATAAGACTGCTGAGTTTCTTCTTACACATCCGATAAAGAGGTTTAATATAGTATCAAGCAAGCTTATTGCAGTAATATTTCAGATAACAGTTATGAATATCGCAGTGTGTGCATTGTCAATTTTTTCGGTAAAGGCTATCGGCGAGGACGTGCCGCTCAAAGAAATGCTGCTTATTCACATTGCCTACTATTGTATGCAGCTTGAAATAGCAGGAATTTGCTTTGGGATCTCATCATTCCTACGAAATGGAAGTATTGGTATTGGACTTGGTGTTGCTGCATTTATGTATTTTCTTAATATAATTGCAAATATAGCTGAGAGTGCAGAGTTTTTGAATTACATAACTCCTTTTGGTTATGCCAACGGCTCGGACATAATTGCAGACTTAAGTATTGACGGCATGCTTGTGTTGCCCGGTCTTTTATACGGAGCAGTTGGTATGATTGTGGCATATATTAAATATTGTAAAAAGGATATTGCCTGAGTAATGCAGAAAAAATAAAAAACTTTAAAAAAGTAGTTGACAAAAGAAGAAGGATGCGATATAATAGCAAAGCTGTCTGAGAGAGAGCAAAGAAAAACTCCTGAAATTGAATAAACAAAACTTGATTCGAGAAAATAAACTTGAAAAAAGTTTTAAAAAAATTCAAAAAAGGGGTTGACAAATAAAAACAGCTGATGTATAATAACAAAGCTGTCCGCGAGACGGAAAGCTTTGGAAACAAAAGCTTGACTCTTTGAAAAAGACAGCGTAGGACCTTGAAAATTAAACAACGAAAATAAAAAGAAACCCGTAATGACTTTGAGGAAAGCTCAAAGAATTACAGTGAGATGTACACTAAGAATACATCAGGAAATTCACGGATAAGTCGCAAAGCGAAATATTCTGAATGAGCGATTAAGCTCTGAAATTGATTTGAACACCGAAAGGTGTTGAGATACAAATTTTAGAGAGTTTGATCCTGGCTCAGGACGAACGCTGGCGGCGTGCCT
>OLOI01001560.1_pt1 | contig 18924 bp, 21 predicted proteins | sample 1672131 | NCBI WGS metagenome assembly OLOI01 (sample SAMEA3136651, study PRJEB25190) | human gut metagenome | reverse complement strand
ACTTCTGCATCCTGTCCCTGATTTCCTTCGATTACAGCATCAGCCATCTTGGAAACGATTAATTTAACTGCACGAATAGCATCATCGTTACCTGGGATAACGTAATCTAATTCTTCTGGGTCACAGTTTGTATCACAGATACCAACTAAAGGAATACCAAGAGTTTCTGCTTCCTGAATACAGATTCTTTCTTTTCTAGGGTCTACAACAAAGATCATGTCAGGGATATCCTGCATCTCTTTAATACCGCCTAAGTTCTTCTCTAATTTTTCCTGCTGTTTCTTGAGGTCAATTACTTCTTTCTTAGGAAGTACATCAAATGTTCCGTCTGCTTCCATAGCTTCAATCTTCTTTAACTGGGCAATACGGCTCTGAATAGTCTTGAAGTTTGTGAGCATACCACCTAACCATCTCTGGTTTACATAGTACATTCCACATCTCTCAGCTTCGTTCTTGATAGAATCCTGAGCCTGTTTCTTAGTACCAACGAAAAGAATCTTTCCTCCGTTAGCAACACAGTCTCTGATTGCGTTATAAGCTTCGTCAACCTTACCTACAGATTTCTGTAAGTCGATAATGTAGATACCATTACGCTCTGTGTAGATGTAAGGAGCCATTTTAGGGTTCCATCTTCTTGTCTGATGTCCAAAATGAACACCTGCTTCGAGTAACTGTTTCATTGAAATTACACTCATGTCAAATCTCCTTTTTGTTTGTTCTTCCGCTGCTTTCTCATTCCTCAGCCACCTTTGTTCAGGCACTTCGACCGACAGAATCCGGCAACGTGTTTTTTATAACTTAATTTACCGAACGAATTATATCATGCTTTATGTTATATTGCAAGAAAAATTTCAAATAATCGCTTAAATAATTTGTTTTCTCTTAAATTACTATTTATTTCAATTATGACATCCTCCCCCACCTCGCAAGTTCGGTTCTCGTCCGATAACACTACTGTGCTAAGCATAAGCGAGCTATCCCCGTGTGTCCCACGGTTGTGTTATATTGTATAAATAGTATGATCTGCTTCCTTCCGTAAATTATTAATAGTATTTTATTCTACAAATCATTTGTGAAGTTTTATATTATTAAAGTGTTTTGTAAAACTCCTTAATCTCCAATGCCATCTGTTTCCGACGATCTGCTAAAATTTTAGTAACATCTTTTTCTCCGGCAGTAAATATCTTTTCCGTAAGACCATTTTCCTGTAAGGAAGCTGTAATTGACTCTCTTCCGATTATCTCTTCTAATTTTTTTCTATAATCAGCTGGTGCTTTTCTTTTTACGATATCCTTTGTCTCTTTTGAAATGTAAGTAAGGTTTGCAACCTGTCCGTAGATTTCTCTTGTTTTATATCCACATTTGGCAAGATAGGTTTTCGGGAGAATCTGATAGGACTCTGTTTTATTTTTATAAAGTTCTTCTATTGTTACATCACTGTAAAGAGAATGGACTCCTCTTGCGCACTGTGTTGCAACATAAACAAGGAATGGTGCAGTACGTGCTGTTGTGGAAGCAAACTTATCTGGAAGAATACTGTCGTAGAATTCTTCTGTAAGCTTTAACTCTTCTATCTGTGCTAAATAAGAAGCAAAACCTTCTTCTGTAGCATTAGCATAGTCTTTAAGTACAGTTCCCTCTCCACCACTTTGGTAGTGTCCGGTAAGCATCACCATAGTCATCCATCTTGCTAAAAGAGATTCCTTTTCTTCTTCACCGATTCCCTGTCGATCCATAAGAAGGTACATTGCGTAGCAGTAATTTAAAACAGACTGTGAATACAGCAGACGGCTACAACAATATCCCGCTTTCTTTAATGCCTTTTGGAATCCTTTAAAATTCTTCTCACAGACAAAAGCCTTTACACCAGCACCAAGTTTTTCAAAAGATTCTTCTGAAAGCTTCTTGGATATTTCTTTTTTGGTAAGTCCCTTTTTCTCTCCGGTTCTTCCGGATAAAAGATGAACTAAATCTCCAATTCGTACCTTTCCAAAATAGGAAATGAGTACAACTTTTAACACATCTGCATAAGACGGAATATAAAGATTCTTTTCCCCATTCTGGCACCATGCAACAGCCTGTCCATACTCAGAATTAAAAAAGTCTGTTTCATTTTGCTGTAATACCTGATAAAAGGATGGCTCTCTAAGTAAATGACAGAAATAATCAATACAATTTCTTATGTAGTCCCCGCCATACTCTTCATTGACAGAAATCTTAGACATAACAAAGTCTTCCTGATTCAGTGGTTTTCCCTGTAAATTAATACGAATAAAAATCTCTGAAACAACATCAATATCTAAAAGGAAAGAAAGTTCGATGACACCTACCTGATGTTTTACAATTTCTTTTAATGTATCCACGGCTTCTTCCAAAGGTGTGAAATCTTCTCCTGGATTCGCCTCTTTATATTCTTTTTCAAACTGTCTAAAAGAAAAATCTCTTCTAAAAAAGATAGAAATGTCTGGAATCCATTTGCTATCCTGTTCATGCTTTTCATCACAGACTGCAAAACGCTCATCACCTGTCTGCGCTAACGGGTTAAATGCAATACGGATTCGGCAAGACTGATACTGTTCATCTAACACTTCTTTTCCAAGAAGCGCTGCCATTAAAGCAGTGACTCTCTGTTGTCCGTCAATCAGAATCTTTTTTGTACCGCCCTTTCCAAATCCACGGACACGTACCTGAGAATTCTGCCATACAATTAAATATCCAATCGGGTATCCTTCATATAAAGAGTCGATCAATGCTCTGACTTCCTCTCCCTTCCATACAAATGGTCTTTGTATTTCAGGAATGGCAATCTGGGAATTCTCGACATAGTTAAGGATACTACTGACTGAATATTGTGTTATTTTATAGTTATCCGACTTCATAAATAAATCCTTTCGTATATCGCGGGCAAATGCCAACTACCTTCAGGCAGCAGAGATAGCCCTGTCAATCTTTTGAAGTATTGTTCTGCTTTATTACAAATTCATATTCTCTGTTATCTTATGAGAATATTTGTTGGAACACGTTTTAGTGTGCTGTCTTATTAATGAAATGTCAGCAGGACAGTACATTAGTGTTTCATTTTCTTTAATTCATCAAAAACTACATCATTCAGCACTTTAATATAAGTTCCCTTCATACCGGAAGAACGAGATTCAATAACTCCGGCACTCTCAAACTTCCGAAGTGCGTTCACAATAACAGAACGGGTAATCCCCACTCTGTCTGCTATCTTGCTGGCTACAAGAATTCCCTCCGAGCCATCTAATTCATCAAAAATATGCTGAATTGCTTCTAATTCTGAGAAAGATAAGGTGGAAATCGCAGACTTTACAATGGAAACTTTTCTTGTCTCTTCTGCATTCTCCTCATTAACAGAACGCATCATTTCAAGACCAACAACGGTTGTTCCATACTCTACAAGAATAATATCATCAATTTCGTAATGGTGTTCCTTTCTGTACATAAATACCGTACCAAGTCTTTCTCCTGCAATATCAATCGGAGTAATAATTGCCTGATAACGGTCAATCTCTGTATGTTCAAAGCCCAGTGTCTCGAGATTTACATTCTCTTTTGTGGAAAGAACACCTAATAAACGCTCATTAAGAAGTGTGTCAATGTAACCGCCCACCTCATTATTGATTAATTCATCAATCACTTCGATATCCTGGCGGTTCTTAATACCAAGCACCTTACCTTTACGACTGATTACCAGAACATTCGATAAAAGAATATTACTTAACACCTCGCAGATATCATTAAATACTACCTTGTGTGAATTATTATTGTGCAACAATTTATTTATTTTTCTTGTTTTATCAAGCAATTGAACACTCATAAATACCTCCATCTCAATTGTTAAAATTAACAGACAATTCTTCACCTTTTATCATTTTAACATATCTTCCTGGCAACCACAACGGTATTATCTAATATTTTTACCACTTTTTTAAATTAATTTATAATTTCGTACAATTCCAATAATTTAGGAAAACAAAATAGGAATTTGCCGCAGGCAAAAAGACGCCCCGAAGAGAGTCTAACCCCTATATTTGTGACTTTAGTCACAGATATAGGGGTTATTCTCTCCGGGGTTCGTCTGTCTGCTTCACCCCGGCAAATTCCTATTTAACTTCTTCTTTGTCCATTACGAAGCCGCATTCCTTATCTGCACATACAAGCTTCTTACCCTTTTCCACCATATATCCCCCGCATTGTTTACAGCGAATATTGGAAGGCTTCTGCCAGCTCATAAAATCACATTCCGGATTATCGATGCAGCCGTAGTATTTTCTACCTTTTTTTGTCTTTTTAAGAACAACATCTTTGCCGCACTTTGGACAACTTACACCAATCTTTTCGTAATATGGCTTTGTGTTTCGACAGTCAGGGAAGCCTGGACAAGCAAGGAACTTTCCGTGTGGTCCATATTTTACTACCATATTTCGTCCACATTCCTCGCAGACTTCTTCGGAAACCTCGTCTTCAATTTTTACTTCTTCTAATTCCTTTTCTGCCTTTTCAACAGCCTGCATCATATCTGGATAGAAGTTTTCGACAATTGTTTTCCACTTTACTTTTCCCTCTTCCACTCCATCTAAAAGAGATTCCATATTCGCAGTAAAATTCACATCAACAATGGTAGGGAAGCCATCCTCCATCATATCGTTTACAGCCTCTCCCAACTCTGTAATATAAAGATTCTTACTTTCTTTTACAATATATCTTCTTGCTAAAAGAGTAGTAATTGTTGGCGCATAGGTGCTTGGACGACCTATTCCTAATTCTTCTAAGGTTTTTACAAGAGAAGCTTCTGTAAAATGTGCTGGCGGCTGTGTAAAATGCTGCTGAGGATCTAATCCAGATAACGTAATCTCTGTATCCTTCGTAATTTTTTTCATTGCGGCATTCATTGTTGATTTTTCACTATCATAGCTATATACCGTCATAAATCCATCAAACTTGACTTTAGATGCTGCAACATTAAAACGGTAATCTCCAGCTCCAATTTTAACAGATGTTGTCTCATATACTGCTTCTGCCATCCGGCTTGCTAAAAATCTCGTCCAGATCAACTGATACAAACGGAACAAATCTCTTGGAAGCTGTTCTTTAAGCATTGCTGGTGAAAGACTGCTGTCAGTTGGACGGATTGCTTCATGTGCATCCTGAATCTTTCCTGTTTTTGATGACTTTACTGCCGTTTTATCTCCAACAAACTGTTCTCCATACTGCTGTGCGATATACTCTCGGCAACTTGCATCTGCTTCTTCTGAAATACGTGTAGAGTCTGTTCGAAGATAAGTGATAAGACCAACACTTCCCTTTCCTTTTAATGTAACTCCCTCATAAAGTTCCTGTGCAAGACGCATTGTCTTTTGTGTAGACATATTCAGACGCTTCGATGCTTCCTGCTGTAAAGTACTTGTTGTAAATGGCAGTGGCGGCTTCTTTCTTCTCTCTCCATTCTTTACTGACAATACCTCAAACTTCTCTTTTTGTAATTTCTCTACCAGAGCATCTACTTCTTTTTGTGAATGAAGTTCAATCTTACCATTTTTATCTCCAGCAAAATGAGCCTCCAGAGTTTTTTTCGCTCCTGGCACTAAAATGTTTGCGATAAGGCTCCAATATTCCTGTGAAATGTATTCATCAATTTCCTTTTCTCTGTCACAGATGATACGAAGCGCAACAGACTGTACACGGCCTGCTGAAAGCCCTCTTTTAATCTTTGACCAGAGAATCGGACTAATCTTATATCCTACAATTCGATCTAATACCCTTCTCGCCTGCTGTGCATCCACAAGATTCATATCAATATCACGGGAATTTTTAATGGATTTCTTTACGGCATCCTTTGTAATCTCATTAAAGGTAATGCGACTGCACTTCTTGTTCTCAAGTTTTAATGCATAATACAGATGCCATGAAATAGCCTCTCCTTCTCGGTCAGGGTCAGTTGCAAGATATACTTTATCTGCTTTCTTTACTTCTTTACGAAGCTGAGCTAAAATATCTCCCTTTCCTCGAATTGTGATATACTTTGGTTCAAAATCATTCTCAACGTCTATCCCCAGTGTACTTTTTGGCAAATCTCTTACATGGCCGTTTGAGGCAATAACCTTATATGACTTTCCCAGAAATTTCTGAATTGTTTTAGCCTTGGCCGGCGATTCAACAATAACTAAGTTTGCTGACATTCCCCAAAACACTCCTAACTTTTAAATATTATATTGCAATTTATTGTATTTTATCACTATCACATATTTGAAAAAATACCATTAGCAAGATATGCGTTACATTTATGGAATAATTTTTCAAATACACTTTGCTGAACTGTCTTAATTAACATTTATAATTCGCATAAAGAAAAGATTCTATAAGGAAATTATATTAAATATCAATAAGACAATACTCGAAATCAAAAACAATAAATGTACTCTTTCATAAAACAATTATACATCATACACTATTTCGTTTTGCCACGCAAGCAGAAAATTTCACACTTTTCTTAAATAGACATTTTGTTCTATCTGATAAATTATGTTTTTTAGTTCAAATTTCATCAGGATATGTTGCAATTCAAAGGCAGAAAAACCGCTATTTTCCAAAAGATTTTCAAAAGTCATGGGATGAATTTCATCTAAGAGCGAATATACTTTTTCTTCTTTTTTATTTTCACAAAAAAATTTTTGTTCTTTGAAAAATTTTTCTCTGTTTACATCCATATTTTTCTTTTTATTTCCTGTTTTCCCCTCTTTTACAATTATATCTATAATGTCTTCTGGAGAACGAACCAGGACAGCTCCCTGACTGATTAAATCATTACATCCTCTGCTCATACAATCCGTAATTCTTCCCGGAAGTGCAAAAATATCTTTTCCTTGTTCCAGTCCTTGATCAGCAGTAATTAATGAACCACTTCTCGCCCCCGCCTCCGTGACAAAAATCCCATCGGAAAGCCCGCTGATAATCCGATTTCTCATAGGAAACAATCCTTTTTGAGGAGAAATACCCATATTATATTCCGAAAGAACTCCGCCCATCTGATACACCTGTTGATATAAATTAAAATTCTCTACTGGATAAATCGTATCAATCCCGCCTCCAAGAACCCCAAGCGTATATCCATTCGCATCTAACGCTCCCTTATGCCCCGCAGCATCCACTCCGGCCGCCATGCCACTCACAATCTGAATACCACATTCTGCTAGTCTTTTTGCAAATTCTCTCGCCATTTTTCTTCCATATATAGTTGCCCTTCTCGCACCGACAATTGCAAGAATTGGCTTTGAAAAATTCGGAAGTCTTCCTATATAATATAGCAAATTTGGCGGTTCATATAACTGTGCAAGTCTTTCTGGATATTCCTGTGACTCCCTGTGAAAAAAATAAATTTCTCGTTTTTCTAATTTTCGTATAGAAGCTTCTATTTTTTTCTGATTTTTCGACGCTATAACCTCTTTACATTGCCCAGTCGTAAGAATTCCTTTTATCTCACTTTCCGGAGCATTATATATTGTAGATGGATGTCCAAAGTGTTCTAGAAGTTTTTTCTGTGTCTTTACACCAATTCCTGCAATATTCGTAAACCAATACCAGTAAAAATCATTGTTCGTCATCTCACCTTAACCCTCCCTTCTCCCTTTTGTCTAAAATATAGTGCTTCCTCTACATGACGGCTTTTTATATCGTAACTACCCTCTAAATCTGCGATGGTTCTTGCCACTTTTAAAATCTTAAAATAAGAACGCCCTGTAAGCTGGAAAACAGAAAAAGCTTCTTTCATAAGCTGCTGTCCTTCTCCATCTAGTTTGCAATAGATTTCCACCTCATTCTTATTCATTCTGCCATTAAACAATGTAGTACTTTGTGCAAAACGTTCTTTTTGTATCTCCCATGCTTTGCTTACCCTTTTCCGAATATCCGCAGAACTTTCTTCTTTAGAGTTCGAAGTCAGCGCTTCGTATCCTATCTCCTCACAACGAACAAACAAATCAATTCGGTCAAGAATCGGGCCACTTATTCTATTCTGGTACTTTACAATCTGACGATAGGTACAGCGGCATTTATCCATTGGATAATATCCGCATGGGCAGGAGTTTGTCACTGTTTTATTATTCCAAGTATGACCATAAGTTGTTGTAGCTCCATCAGACTCGTAGATTGCTGTATGAGTATCTTTTTTCTTGTTTACCATTTTGTTTTTCCTTTTTAGTAAATTGTTTATTATTGGTTTCTAACTGGGATATGATTACTCCTTTCTTTTTACTCCCATCATCTTTAAAATCGTTACATATAAAGTATGAAAGAGTTGGCAAAAAATAAAAAAGACTGTTCATTGACAGTCTTTTAAATAATATAGTTGTCTATCAGATTAGGCAGAGCACTACGTCCATGGCAACTGTGTACTGCATGAAGTGAAGGCTTCATCCAGAAGAGTGTAGAGACTTTACGTTCCTTTTTCAATATACAATCTTATTTTTTTCACCTTAATTCCTTATGATTTCACTTTGGTGAACCCTCCCCGCCCAAACGCAAGCGTTATAGACGAGGCTTCCCATCGCATCAGTCCAAAGATGTTACAAATCAAGAGATAAAGCGAAGGTCTTAAAAGAAATATTCATATCATGTACTACCCGAAGAAACTTATATCCAAATCCATAAATATGACAATACCTTTCCCAATTTGTTTCATTTTTCTTCATCTTTTCCAACTGAATATTCACAACAGCTTCCCATTTATTTTCATAAAAATCCTTAACACTTTCCGTTTTAAAACTAGAAACATTATAACATTTATGGATAAACGACTTGGGTTTTTCTAGCAGCCAGCATTCTCCAGAATATATCGCATCGGGAACATATTCTTGTACTTCCCATGGAAACATATACTTTGTACTTTGGAATTCATACACATGCAAAACAGAATCAAACCCATGACTAACTATTCTTTGCAGTACCTCTCCTGCACATGGAGATGCATTTAATGTATGTATCACATCATCCTGCAAACTTCCTTTTGACAGAATGCAACAGATGCGTTTCTTGATTGCATCTTCATCTTTTGCTCTGTTTGAAGGAATTCTTGGCTCGAAGTCTGAAACAGGATCAAAGCTCACATGGATAAATTTTTGTTTTCTCATTTTGCTCACTGCATGGTTTTCTTGACCGGGGCAAAATCTTCTTTTTGCACCTCAATTTTTAAAAGCCGCTCCCACTTAATGAAGCGAAATTCTACTTTTGATTCTGAGCCATTTTCCTGATCAATTAAAACTCTATCGTTTACCGCCATGATAACAGGCTTACCTTCAGCCAGTTTCAGAAACTGTTGCTGCAGATTGATTGGGGCTACGATTGCAATAATATCGCATTCATCAATCTCATCTTTCAGTTCATATGCAGAATTGATTGTTTTATTAATTTGCATAATCTCAACATCCCCAAGCGCAAGTTTCTGCTCCGGTGTCATTTTATGTCTGGAAAACCATAATATTTTTTTCATTTTAAATCCTCCTATAATTTAAATATTTTCTACAACCAGTTATGAGACGACCACTATATTCTATCCTCCTTTCCATCAATAAATCATCTCGTATGTTTAGTATGAAATATTCGGAGCAAAACAAAAAAGCCGTCATACTGACGACTTTCTGCAAATGTATCATTTTCTTTCATGCAATATCTAATAATTCTTTTACCATCTTTTTATAAACAGTATTAGATTTAATTGCTACTCTGGGACGGCTCCCGTCAGGGCGAATTTCTACAACAGATGTGACTGAATATCCCTTACATTCATTCTGTGCAATGTAAACAGCTAATTCATTTTCATCAGTACACTCAACAAACCTTTTACATCCTGAATAATAAGTAACACAATACATTCTTTGGTTAATTTCTCGTAACATATCTATATCCTCGCTTTTCCATTATTTTATTCTCAAATTATTCCTGCAGATTTGGTATCCAGTTTTCCGAAGCCGCTTTAAGCTTTCCTTTCGGCACACAATCGTTGAGTGCAGAACGATCAGCGGTAGCCATATCGATAAGCCAGAAATCATTTCCATTCTGCATGATATCAAGAGACCATTGTCCCGTAAGATTAATATCTGGAAGTATCTTTTTAACCTTGTTCACCACGATTTCTTTATTTTCGTTGTAACGAGACATTAAGATTTCTTCATGCATTTGATAAATGATATAATCATGTTTCATATCTGCAGTATCGGCATCAGATCCCTGACTAAATCTCTGCTTCATGATATCCGACCGCCAATATGGAGAAATCCCTAAAACCTCATCCGTATCACAATCAATGAATACACGATACTCTGTATGAAGCGGCATACCATGATAAATACATGGATTATTCTCTTTATCCTCAATGTATTCTCGGATGCACCATTCATTTGTAGTCGATACACCGTAAAAGCATGTAGATGCCAATGTAGAAGCCATCATTAAAGCTTGGAAGTGAATAAAAAGCAAATAAGAACCCAGCTCTCGGACCTCTTTAGGTGTCGTTACTTTTGCGTTTCTAAAATCATATTTGCTGGAATATGTTCCAGTTTTAATGAAATAGGTTTTATTTTCATCCAACTCAAACGCTTCATACGCCCAACGATTTACAATGTCAATGGTTGTCGGTGTAAGACTCATGTAATCACATCGTGTAAGCTGCAGTAAGGGAAGCGGCACTTTCACAATTTTCGTATCCGGCACTTGGAAGAAATCCTGGTTTTCAGTAGCAGCCTTCAATGCTGGAAACCAATATCCAATAGAGTTTCGATTCATTCCTATTATCTCATATGTAATTGGATCGAGATCTAAGATGTCTAATCCTTGCCGGAACATATGATATGCTGTCATATCACCGGTTCTTTGATATCGCTTTAACATGTCAAGCAGGGCAAAATAACTCGGTTGTTTCAGGTCTGTTTTCATTAAATGTCCCGTCAACTGTGGGCGCACATCTTCCGGTACCGAATGAATATCTTCTAGCGTTACAGTTTCTGCATTGTTAGAAGGTAAACATTTTCTCTTTGTCTGATAAAGAAGTTCATTAACAATACGAGAAACCAGAATCTCTACTTTTTCGTCTATTTCTGTTGTATTTTCCAGTAAGGCAGTTACTGCCTGTCTGGAATTCACATCAAAAAGATTATCCGAGTTCTCTTGCTCGTCGTCCGATGCTTCCTGATAAGCTTTTTCAAAGGCATCCAACGCCTCTGGTGTTACCTTTAACATCTCCGCAATCTCATCTTTTAAATTCTTATTATTGAATTTTTCTTTAAAAAATGATAGTAAATTCATGTGTTCTCCTTTTCTCAATATAATATCTTCTGTTTTTCCATATTGCACCATACGCCGCCTCTAAGAGACAGCGTATGATGTTTTCTAATGACAATTCATGCTATTTCTTGTAATGAATTGCTTCGAAATACATTGCCGACCAATTTATCCATGTATTCTTTGGTACGATATCCTCGCATTGTAATCCCGACACATTTTAAAATATTAACTAATTCCGGCAATTTATCTTCTGGTGTTTTACACCATATCAATTGAATACCTGCATCATATTCTTTGCGGAGATCTTCCATATGTGTATCCGTGATAAAATCAAATTTTAGAAAATCACACTTCTTTGTATTGAGTTCTGTTAGCATTGGAACGATTTCATTGTATGAAGCCTCCACGCCCATGCGGTGCCGTAGCTCCTATGGACGTGGTACTCTGCCTAAATTGATAGACTCTCAATGTAATCCAAACTTGGTATTGCGTATATTTTTTTTAATTTTTCCTGCATATTTCTTGTCCTTTCATGGCTCCTACATTTTTACAACTAATAACATTTTAATGATTATTGGATTTCCAGCCTATTGGTTAATCGAATAATTTATCAGCAATATGATTTACTTCACGATAAATATCCCGTACTAACCCTTTTTCATTTGCCGAATCAATATTATCCTCGCACCAGATTTCGAAATCTGTGAATCCATTTGTTTTACAGTATTCCAAGTAGTTTTCCAATAAACCATAAATCTTTATCTGCGCTTTATCCATGATATTCTCCTTCATTTTCTTTATTTAACATATTTCTTACCTGCCTTTCAGATTATCCTGTTTTCTCTTACATCGCTTTACTATCAATTTTCGTGCTCAATCTATCGTATTCTTCCCTTAAGTTATTAATAGCTTTATTAACAGAAAAATATGAGGATTGAAACAGCCAGTTTTTGTCTTTTACATAGTTTTCAAACTGTCTTATATAATCGCCAAAAGATTTCATGTTATTTACTTCAACATCTGTTATACTGGTTATCCCAGAATCTGAGATCATCTGTTTTTTCACTTCATCATATTTGTTACTTACTAAGAGAAAATCCCGTAATGCATTTTCATTATTTTTGATATATTCTCGCAGATTTTTCATCACTCCCGTTTCAGTTCTTGCTGGCTGGACAGATAAGGGGATACGAATATAAGGCAACTGAATCGCAACTCTCCACTTCCCAAATTCCAGTGAAGCAATAAATTTAATCTCATTCGCAATATCTTTAAATTTCAAAAACTTAAGGTAAGCTGGAGCATCCGAACGATGCCATACATCCATCGTATGATTATCACTTAAATCCATATAACTGTACCTTTTTACAGGAAAAACAATATCCACCGCTTTTATTCCAGCATCTAACTGTTTTTGCAGGTAACGATATACTGAAAACTCCTTTGAATACTCATGTCTGAGCTTTTTATCAGAATATAACAATGAATCATTGATCAAATGTTCATTATCACATAAATATACCCACTCTGTAGCAGTCTCTCTGGTTATCGTGATAAATAATTTGCCATAGTTATATACCTTAAGAAGATTCCCTTTTAATACATATCCATATTCCTGTACATGTGCATCTTTTTCTGATTTCTTCGTAATACGATACCATTCCGGACAAATATATTGATCTAAATCTTCTCTTTGTTTCTCATCCATTTCCTGTCGCAGTTTTTTCATGTACGCTTTTTCTTCACCTTTGGCAAAAGCTTCGATGATACAACGTCCAATACCGGATAAATACGCATCTGACTTGATCTTTGCACCGTAAATCTTTTTTCCTTTTTCTTCTACAAAATATCCTCTTGTCATTTTTTCTCCACCTTACTGATAATTTCTGAGTCTTTTTTACATTTATTTGTTAAACAAAAATTTCCCTACGCTTTTGTATAGACTTTTTTGAACAAAAACATTATTCTTTCATCCATTCTGCCAGTGTATCACTGCATCTAAAATCCCCGACAATGCGCTTATAAATCCGAACCCAGTCGGAATTTTTAAATGCGTCCGGAATATTATTGTCCTCAAGATACGCATTGAAAGATTGAATATCAGTAGCAGATAAAACTCCTTTTATACCGCTGCGGCATTTGACGATATTTTGCAAACAAACGTCATCAATATGTCCATATTGACAAAGATCTCGCGCCATCATCATATCGCTATAAAGCTGCAGAATATTTTCTTTATTTTCTTGTTCTTCAGTCTGTCTATATAAAGCATTACATATGCCTACAAGATCATCCTTACTTAACCTTACAAGAACTTCACCTTTTTCTTTTGATATATTTTCTATATTCATTCTTATTTCTCCTTTTCTTCTGTGATAGTAACTTCCACGATTTGTTTTAATCCACAGTCGCTATAAAAATAACGACTGACATGTCGTATTTATGGCGACATGACTTAACCTCTTGTCAGTAGGGGATACCGTTTCCTCCGCCTGCCACTGCCGTTAGTTAATTACTCAATTCATCTCACTGCCTAAGAGGCAGGAGAATCCTTGCTTTTTATAAAATCCTTTTACCTTTCATATATAGTATGTCAGGAATTTGGCTGGTTCGATTTTTCTGTATAAGTATTTCTAATTTCTTACCGGTCGGTCGGATTTTATGAAAAGATTTTCTGTTAAACTTTCCTTTTTCTTATATAATCCCTTCTTCCTTGATTGATTCGAGATATTGACATGAAATATTTTCCCTCCTTTTCGTCAATAAATTATCTCAAAAATAGAATGTCAGACTGTGGAACATAATAAAAAATACCCCTATGCTTTTGCATAGAGGTATTTTCAAATGATCTCAAGATATCTACTATTATTTTTTTATGATACGATATGCAGTTTCCAGATATGAACAACCAGTTTCTGTGCCCCTGCGCAGCGGGGCACGATTGTAAGATTGTGCTACGCTGAGATTACACAAGCCAGGGAGAAGCGATACGCCCAGATCGCATCGTAGTGGCCAACGGTGCCACTAGCACCCACATACCAAGTGTTACCAGCGGGGCCAAGATTCGCGCTACGCGTCCAGTACCAGTCTGTTTCTCCTTTTTTGTTCGCTTTCACGCAATCACGCTCGGTTTTAACAAATTCATAATAGCCGTCTTCCAGTTCTTCTTTTGACAGCAAGAAGAAGATATCTTCTGTATCTGCTCTATCGCCGTTTCTTTTGTAAACCGGGCTAAGTAATTCTCTAAATCCTGGCTCAAAGCGCTCAACGAATGCATCGCTGTTGATATGCTTGCGAAGGCTTGAGTTTTCCCATCTATTGCTGTCCTCTTCGTCAAATGCCATTTCATCAAAGAGCAAATCGCGCATCCATAGCGTCATGCTGTGCTTGCTATCTTTGTCTACAAGCTTCTCGCTGTCGTATCCGATGATGTCAAAGATAACTGTTCCTATTTCTTCTACTTCGACAGAGATGCTTCCAACTCCACCAAAAAGTTCTCTTGCTGTTCCGTTTGAAAGAGCTTTTTTGATTTCTGTAAATGTAGTTTCTTTTTCCAAAGTTGTTATAATTTTCATTTCTTAACTCCTCTTTGTGTTCTATTAATAGATTTCTTTTATTTTTTTATAATAGTTTCTCTTTTTATTGCTAATTCTTTTTCCTGCATTTTTATCTCCTTTTATCATTAATATTTTCTACTTCCTATACAGTTTTCGGATACTTCGATATCCACCTTTACTTTCTTAATTGCGTCGTTTATCGTTAACCCTCTGGCACACCACCGCAGGCACATCATCTGGTATTTGGCATCAATAAAGTTATCGCAGATCAAATGCCATACATCGTCTGGATATTCTCTTTCATTCATGATATATTCCTTTTTCTTCCTAGACCAGAAATTCTATCCGTCCGTGCGAAGCTCAATATAATCCCGGAATATTACATGATATCCTTTCGTTTTTTGTTTTGTTTTAATCCGCTGTCAGTCATTTCCTCCATTTTCCTATATTTTGCAGCCATATAAGCGATATCTTTTTCATCAAATACACTTGTATTTATCGCAAAATTCAAAGAAACGATCGCATCTAAAAGCCGGCTTTTTGCTTCTCTCGTTTTAAGGTAGCCGTTTGCTTGTGCCATTTGCAGTGCTGCAATGGATACCTCGCTCGCATCCATCGCAATTTTCATTAATCTACATTCCTTGTCCGTCATCATCTTATTCCCCTCCTACACATAAAAGCGTATCTGTTGGTATATCTAATACTTTTGCGATAGTTGTTTTAATCCATAGCCGGTATCCTTTATGCAGAGGCTGAATGCCGGCATTTCTTCCGGCAGGGATTAACTTCATGTCAGTGGGGGATACCGTTTCTCCGCCCACCACTGACGTTACACGAATTTTGTAATTCATCCCACAGCCTAAAGAGGCAGGGGAATTCTTGTTTTTTTTATAAAGTCTGTCCTCCTTTCTTATATAGTATGACAGAAATCTCGCTTATTCGATTTTTCTGTAGAAATATTTTTTATCTAATCTCTTGAGAAGATCGGACAGATTTTATAAAAGATTTTTTGTTAAAAAAGCTCCTATTGTCGGCAGCATTCTTCCATCTATATATTGATATATCGTTGATACAGAAATACCGGTCTGAAGAGCCAGTTCTTTTTCTTTCATATTCCTTTTAATCATTACCTGTTTTAATTTTTGCGGGAATATATCTACACTCGTATTCGTTTTTCTTTTAGGCTCATTTGTTAAGTTAAACAAATAATCTGTTGATACATCCAGCGCTGTCGCAATGCTTACGGCAGCATTGAGACGAAGAGAATGCTTGCCATGTAAAAAATTACTGATCGTCTGTCTCGTTATACCGGTTTCATCCGCTAATTTTGTTTGAGACATATTCTTTTCTCTAAGACATTCAAATACCCTTACTCTCATACCCATCTTTTTTCTCCTACTCAACCTCTCGCGTTTCTGCAATCAGAGCATCTAAATCCTCTAAAGAGTGCTTCTGTACATACTCTTCCGTTTTCTTTCCATATCTTCGATAAAGCCTCTCTGCTCCATCATCCGGAAATGTACAAAAATGGAAATACTTTTTGATATTCTCTATTTCTATCTGTTCTTTTGCTGAGAAAGGACTGATATTAACATAGAGTTTTAACAGATCGGTTCCATTCATAACTGTTAAATATTCTACCTTTTGATGTCCATACGGTGGAAATACAGAATTATAATCATCTACAAATCCTTTCCAGAGACAATGTTCATTTCCACTAAAAGAATGCTGGTTATAGTGTTCAATCCCGACAATCTCTACTTTTGTATTTCCACCAGTGCGATATAAGAGATCTTTTACTGTTAGTGCTTTATTCTCATCTTTTCCCATATCATCTGTTTTATCAGGCTTTGCATAGATGAGTCTTCTTGTTAATACTTCCCACTTATTATTTTCTTCGTTATACAGATATTTCAAATGGGAATGATCTTCATCAACATAAGCTAGCTCACCTTCTTTTATATAGGGAAGGATTGTATTAAGGATATCCAACAGATCCGACTCACTCCAATACGATGTTTTTTCATGTAAATACAAAGTAGTATCATTTACAATCTCATATGTTAAATTCATATCCTTGCTCGATACTTGCCTTGAAATCAGACTTTCCACTTCATTTACCATATCTTTTTCTTTAACAGTTACCGTTCCTTCTACATTAACAATAGCTCTCATTTCATTTCCTCCTCGTTTGTCATTCTGCTTCTGTTTTGTCTCCATAAAGCGTGTATATTTTTCTTCTACAAATCTTATGTTTGGCTAAATCGTACACATGAGGATTTGCGATAGATAGATATACTTCAGCCAATTGCTTACATTGCTCTAGTGTTTTTTGACATTGCCCCACAGGACTATATTCTTCTTTTTCCTTATTCCAGATAAGAAGCTGATATTCGTCAGTTACGTTGTCTATATCTGAGTTTTCCAGATCATGACATTCATCCAGGATAATACCAGAGTCATGCAGCCATGCAAACTCTGAGACCACTTTAGTAGTCTCATCACCCTCTTTAACTTCATTTAATACATCTTCATCAACGGAGAGTATTGCTATAACTTTCATTTTTTCCTTCTTTCTTTATTTTGTTTTTTTCAGAGATAATCTTGATCTTTAAACCTCCTTCTCATCATTTTTTTATCTCGGTAGTAGAATGATATTTTTGTTGACAACATAAAAAACTCCATATCAAAATGATATGGAGTCTTAAAATATAGAGCTATTTGGTGGCAATAGATTCAGCCCGAACTTAGTCTCTCTCTCCGCAGAAAGAGAAACTACATTCAGGTCAACGATAGACAGGTGTGGGGGCATCGCCGCCACGGACAGGAATTTTGCCTGGGAGTTTTTCTCTTAGTTTCCAACGGTCATACTCTCGGGTTGTCGTATGAATATTTATCATATTGCTAACATTATTTTTTAATATTTTTGGCATTTTTTCTTTCTACCTTTTTACATCTGTTGCAAATGCGTACAGCTTTAGTGTTCTTGTTAAATAATGTTTTTGTATCAATTTTCCACTTCGACCATTTATGACCTAAAGGCTTACCAACTCTTTCTGTGTAAGACTTACCGCAATATTTACACTTGTGATATACAAACTGGGGCGTTGTACAAGTAGGCTTGTAATTTGTTAAATAATAAAGATGGTCAGTTTTTTTGATCTTCTTTGTTTTTAAACTCTTCCCACAATTTTTACAGACTTTAATCTTTTTACCCTCTTTTTTACATGTTGCCTTTTGAATAGTTTTCCATGTAGTGTTTTTGTGAGAACATTTAGCCAAAGTCGATACTGGGGTAAAAAGACTAAGACACATCATAAAACACAAAAATACCACAAATGTCTGTTTAAAATTTTTTAACTTTGACTTTAACATTTTCATTTTCTCCTTTTCTTGATGATTGTTGATTTGTTGTAAGATACCAAACAGGAATTCTCATCCATTCGATGACCGAGATGAAAGCGTTTAAGGTGATATCTTTTCCTTTTGCTTATCTCACTGAGTAACTGTTTGTTTTTAGAATTACAAAATCCTATACACTATTAGGATGACAGAATCAAAAAATTTTTGCAGAAAAAAAAGATCAGATAAAACTGACCTTTCTTTTACTTATTTTGTTATTTAAATTTCCTTTCCTACTTTCATTGCATTATTAGAAAAATATTCTGCAAATCGAACATGCTAGGTGATTGTAGGAATATCTAATCCGCCATATCGTTCATATTCTTCAAATACTTCTAGCACAACCGGTCCAAAATCCCATGCCTCTATCGGTTCTTCCCAAAGAAAAAAGATGCTTTCCCTAATATATAAATTCTGCTGTTGCAGTCAGTAATACGTCAGAAGATGAGTTCAGGGCTGTCTTACAAGAATCCTGAATTACACCGATGATAAATCCTACACCTACTACCTGCATGGCAATATCATTGGAGATTCCGAAAAGGGAACATGCTACAGGGATTAACAGGAGAGAACCTCCGGCGATTCCTGATGCTCCACATGCGGAAAGTGTTGCTAAGATACTTAATACGATTGCTGTTGGAATGCTTACGCTGATTCCAAGTGTATGTGC
>OLOI01001557.1_pt1 | contig 18937 bp, 17 predicted proteins | sample 1672131 | NCBI WGS metagenome assembly OLOI01 (sample SAMEA3136651, study PRJEB25190) | human gut metagenome | reverse complement strand
TATTGGGCAAAATGGAGCGTTTAGCACAACGGAACAAAATCAATAAATTTTTTAGGGCTTCTTCCTGTTAATCTTCTGGCAATCCGATTGTTTGTTCTTCTATAAAGGCGTCTCCTTTGCCTGCGGCAACTCAGAATTTTTATTCATAATCCTGTCCATCAAATCTTTCATCCCCTGACAGGCGGTTAATAAACTTTGGATGGTATTTAGAGTAGACAATAATCTGTTCTTTGTACAAACCATGATAGCCGGAAAGCATATAGCTGATGGAGATGGCAATTAAGATATAGGAAACACCTTCAAATCCAAACAATTCAAATCCAATAAGCATTGAAGCAATCGGACAGTTTGTCACACCGCAAAATAAGGCGAGCATTCCGGTTGCAGCGCAAAGAGAGGGAGATATGCCAAAGATATGTCCAAACAGACAGCCAAAGGTTGCTCCGGTGAAGAAAGCAGGGACAATCTCGCCGCCCTTATATCCGGCAGCAAGCGTGAGTGCAGTAAGAAGCATTTTTATTAAAAAGGCATAGGCAGGGACATTTCCCTCGATAGCTCTTGCAATCATGTCAGTTCCTGCTCCGTTGTAATCATAATTGCCGATTAGGAGGGTGATTGCAATAACAAGCAGACCGCCGACAATGATTCGCATGTAAGGTTTTTTAAAAAACTTATTGTAAAATAAACCAGCTCCCTTTAAAAATATACAAAATACAACGCTTAATCCAGCACAGAAAATGCCGAGCAGTACGATTTTAGCGCAACTTGTGAAGGTGAGTTCTGGTATCCCGTGGATAGTAAATGCTTCCGGGTTGATTCCCATATTGACAGCAAAACGATTTGCTACAATAGAAGAAAATACGCAGGGAACTAAAGCGGCATAATGCATGATTCCGACACTGATCATTTCCATTGGGAAAATAGCTGCCGCAAGAGGAGTTCCAAATACGGCAGAAAAGGCGGCACTCATTCCGCTCATGACAAGAAGCTTTCGATCCCCCTCGTCAAATTTGAAAAGCCGTCCGATTGTATTTCCAATACTTCCTCCCATTTGGAGAGCCGCTCCCTCACGTCCGGCAGAGCCACCGAATAAGTGAGTGATAATTGTTGCTGCAAAGATAAGTGGAGCCATATATGCAGGCACATCCTGATTTTTTCCATGTACAGCAGTCATAATGATGTTCGTTCCCTTATCCTGCCTTACCCCACAAAGATGATATAAAAATACGATAACGACACCACCAATCGGCAGAAAATATAACAAAAATGGATATTGACCGCGAAGTGTGGTTACTTTTTTTAAGCAAAAAGAAAAGGCACTACTAAATGCCCCGACAGCAACCCCGGTCAATACTGCCATAAAAAGCCATAACGCACAAGTCTTTAAATTGTAGTAGATCTTTCTTAGATAGCGTTTTATGATTTCTTCCATGATATTTCTCTCCCTTGTGTATTTCAAAAAAATTTTTGTCATTTTCCAATGTTTAGAAAAAGCATTTTTTCATTCCTTCTTAATATCAGAAAAAATTACGAGATTTATTTGGTTGCATCAAGAATGCCGGGGCATTCTTGAAACCATATTAAGAAGAGAGAAAATTCGATTTCTTTAGACATTGGATTTCTTTGTACATTGGATTTTTGAATACATTTTGTTTCTTAAAAAGAGTGTACTCTATTCGAATTCATATTGTCAAGTTCTGCCGAAAAAAGAATTGACATCCTTTTTATTTCGTGATAAATTAAATGCTATAAATGCGATGAAGAGGAATAGTAGAATGATGAAAGCATCCAGAGAGCTGCTGGTCGGTGCGAAGCAGTAGTGGACATGATTTGAACTCGCCTCTGAGCAGCCTGTTGAACCGCATGATTGCAGTAGGCAGCGCCGGAAACCTGACCGTTACAGCAGGAGGATATAAGGCTTTTTAAGTCCGTATCTGTAATGAGTGCATACCTTACTTTTTATGTATCGTATGAATAAGAGTGGTACCGCGGAATTATTTTCTCCGTCTCTTTTCGGCATCTGCCTTTTGGTATTTGCCATTAAAGAGACGGAGTTTTTTATTTTACAGGATATATTTCTTGTAATATGTTGTTTTCAACTTAAGGAGGATTTTCTATTATGAAGTATGCAGATAAGTATAAACCAATGTATTTCCCAGCTCCAGCTGGATATAATAAATGGATGGAGAAAGACCATATCGAACAGCCACCTATCTGGTGTTCTGTTGACTTACGTGATGGTAATCAGGCTCTTATCATCCCTATGAGTTTAGAAGAAAAAATCGAATTCTTTAAATTATTAGTTGATGTTGGTTTTAAAGAAATCGAGGTTGGTTTCCCAGCTGCTTCTGAGACAGAATATGAATTCTGCCGTACATTGATTGAACGGAATCTGATTCCGGATGATGTAACGATTCAGGTTCTGACTCAGGCAAGAGAACATATCATTAAAAAGACATTTGAAGCCATTGAGGGTGCTAAAAACGTAATCGTTCATCTGTACAACTCCACTTCTGTTGCACAGCGTGAGCAGGTATTTAAAAAAGATAAAGAACATATTATTCAGATTGCTGTAGAAGGTGCTGAATTATTACAGAAACTGATGGAAGAAAATGGAGGAAAATACCGTTTTGAATATTCTCCAGAAAGTTTTACTGGAACAGAGATGGATTTTGCATTAGAAATCTGTAATGCTGTATTAGATGTATGGAAACCAAAGAAAGAATTACCTGCCATCATCAATCTTCCTGCTACTGTTTCCCACTCTCTGCCTCATGTTTACGCAAGCCAGATTGAGTTTATGAGAGAGAACTTAAAATACAGAGATAATGTTGTGTTATCTGTTCATCCTCATAACGATCGTGGAACAGGTGTTGCCGATACAGAATTAGCTGTTCTTGCAGGAGCCGATCGTGTGGAAGGAACATTATTTGGTAATGGAGAACGTACAGGTAATGTAGATATCATTACATTAGCTTTAAATATGTATGCTCATGGTGTAGAGCCAAACTTAGACTTTACAGACTTGCCACATATCGTAAAAGTATATGAAAAAGTAACAAGAATGCATGTATATGAAAGACAGCCATATGCAGGAAAGCTTGTATTTGCTGCCTTCTCCGGTTCTCATCAGGATGCTATCGCCAAAGGTATGCTGTGGCGTGAAACACATGACTGCGATAAATGGACTGTACCATATCTGCCAATTGATCCAAAAGATCTTGGAAGAGAATACGAAGCAGATGTTATCCGTATCAACAGCCAGTCTGGAAAAGGCGGTATCGGATTCCTTCTGGAAAAAACATATGGTATTCGTATTCCAACTAAAATGCGTGAAGAAGTTGGTTATTCTGTAAAAGATGTTTCCGACCATACACATAAAGAATTACAGCCAAAAGAAGTATTAAAAGTATTCAACGAAAAATATGTTAATATTTGTGATCCAATTGAATTACTCGAAGTACACTTCAAACAGGAACACGGTGGAATTTCAACAGAAATTATCCTGAACAAATATGGCGTACACAAAGTATACCACGGAAAAGGAAATGGTCGTCTTGATGCCGTAAGTAACGCATTAAAACGCCACTCCAACTTAGATTACACAATCTCCACATATGAAGAACATGCTCTGAAAATGGGTTCAAATTCCCAGGCATGTGCTTATGTTGCTATCTATGGAAGCGATGGAAATACATATTGGGGAGTTGGAATTGATGACGATATCATCAATGCTTCAGTGAAAGCGCTGATTAGTTCTGTAAATCGCTATGAGAGGTGCGAAGACGGCAAGGAAGATTAATTTCTGATTTGCCGCAGGCAACGGGACGCCCTTAAAGAAAGCCTATCCCCTATATTTGTGACTTTAGTCGCGGCGGTTTGAATACTCGCTTATACATGCTCGTATCCAAACCTTGCTCCGAGGCCACAAATATAGGGGATAGGCTTTCTTTAAGGGCTGTTTATTGGATGCAAGAGCAAAATCAGACTCCTTTATTACACTCTCCACATTTTACGCAGAAAAAACTCAAAACGATTCTTTGTCCAGTTCTCATCCTTGCTGACACAGGAGATTCCATTAAAAGAGAACATATTCGCTGAATCAGTTATCAAATACTAAAAAGCTATCTTGTTTTCATAAAGGGACAACACATCTTGATTTTTATAAAAAATGGAATGCTATTATTCTTTTATAAAAAGATTTATAAAAGAGAGAGAAGCACTTTAAAAAAGAAAGTTTTGTTTCAACAATATGACCAATTAACGAAACAGTACTTATAAAAAATCAGTATATTTCAGATATTGACAGTAAAAAAATAATTGTGTAAAATAATGTTAGACTAAGAGGGATTTCCTATTTGATAAATATTGATAAATATATTAGAGCGTGTTTTAAATATGCGCTGAAACATAAATTTTATATTTGGGTAAAACTGTCGAAAGGCAGCGACACAAAGCCAAATGGGTCTAAGGTTCATTTTTTAAGAGAATTATGACAGCCGGTTGCATCAAGTTATTGATTATTTTAATGAGTAATTTCTGCTCATTTTATGCCGTCTGTGTAAGGGTTATCTTCACAGGCGGCTTTTTTAATGCTTAAAAAATGGAAGATTCTAAAATTATAATTGGAGATAGAAAATGAAGTTAAAGTGGAGAGGGTTACAATTTGAACATTATATATTGGGAATTTTACTGGCAGTAGAGTGGATTATGTCATTTACTTTTTTGGGATATATTCATATACCTCCTATTTCCATTACTACAGCGCATATTCCTATCGTAGTTATCGCATGCCTTTTCGGGCCAGTGGAATCCTCAGTTGCAGGATTATTTTTTGGACTGGGAAGTATGTATAAAGCATCCGCATTGTATGTTATGCTGGGTGACAGAATATTTTCTCCATTTCAGACAGATTTTCCGATAGGAAGTATCTTGTTAAGTGTAGGAACAAGAGTATTATTTGGATTTTTAATGGGATGTATATTTAAAATTGTAAATAAAAGCCGTTATAAATGGGCCGGCAAAAGCCTTGCAGCATTAATAGCAACTCCGTTACATGCTTTGCTTGTGTACGGAGCAATGGGAATCCTTTTCCCAGAAAGTGGATTTAATTATAAGTATTCTTTTAGATGGGGAGTAAATGATTATGTTATAGCCGCAATCTGTATTTTGGCGGTAATACTATCAGATATTATTTATCATAGCTCTTTTGTAACACATTATAAAAATGTGATCAATGATTCGGAATTAAGACAGCACTGGTCAGTTAAAATGAAAATAAGTTTGTTCATTATTATAATATTTGTATTCTGCATAGCAGCTTTTTCCACAATATATTTTGCAAGCCGGACAGAATATATGTTTGGTGTATATGGTATCAAGGTAACGAAGAAAATAGCACAGGACATTCTTCATTTGCAGGTACAATTTCTGGCAGCTATGATTTCACTGAACTTTATTCTGATAGTTATCATTTTGATGATCTATAATTACATGAAACATAGAGAATATATGGGCGAGATGGATGCCCTTACAAATGTTATGGGAAGAAGACTATTTTTAAATTATTGTACGAAATGTCAGAATGATAGAGATGATATAGATAACAAATCGAAAAGAAAAGGCTGGTTTTTATTTATAGATATTGATTGGTTTAAGCAGATTAACGATACATTGGGCCATACGGTCGGCGATGAAACATTAAAGCAGATTGCAGAAAGCTTAAAAAATATATTCAGCAGCTATGGAGCCGTTGGCCGGGTAGGAGGAGACGAATTTGCAGTAATCATCAATGAGAAAATGACGAAAGAACAATTAGAGGAACAACTAAAAAAGTTCCTCTTAGATATTTCAGCCATTTTACCAGAAAGAACCGTTAGCTGTAGCATTGGTGTTTATCATTTCGGATTTCCCAAAAGTCAGAAAGAACTTCTTACGAGAACAGATGATGCATTGTATAAGGCAAAAGAAAAGGGAAGAGCCTGCTATGTGATATTGGATGAATAGGAATTTGCCGGAGGCAAAAGAGGGGATAGAAAGTAAAAGACAATCTGGTATTGATCATGGTGTTTACGGAGCAAAATATATTTATGATTTATCAGGAAAGTACGGACCGAATGGAAGGATAGTGGGTGAACTACTCGCAAATGTTATTGCTATCATCATGGAGGACTCCCGGATGCAGAAGATTTTAATGGAGACAGCCCATTGTTGATGAGACTTCAGGATGAAAACAGACTTACTGATTATGAGCAGGTAAAAGTAGCTTTTTTTAAGGATTTACAGATTACGGAACAGGAGATAGAACAGCTTTTTAAGAAATCTGTTGAAGAGATAAAGCTGCTCATTCTGAAATCTTCTACAGGAAGTGAGGCAAAAAATAAGAGAAAATCTAATTTCGTCTATCTGTCTGTCCACCCAACGAATTAAACGGCAAACACCCCATCAAATAGTCTCTTTTGTATAAAAAAATTAAAATTATCGTGAATGTTGCAAAAAAATACAGTCCATGATAAATTTTTGCAAAAAAATGACGGAAAAATATAGCATTTTTTATTTATTTGTGCTATACTCATATTGCGCGTGAGGAAAGCGCATAAAGTAATGTTGATAGTTAATTGAAGGAGGAACACAACAATGGCAAAATGGGTATATCTGTTTACAGAAGGCGATGCCACAATGAGAAATCTTCTTGGTGGTAAAGGAGCCAATCTGGCTGAGATGACAAATATTGGATTACCTGTACCACAGGGATTCACAATTACAACAGAGGCTTGTACTCAGTATTATGAAGATGGTCGTGAGATTAACGATGAGATTCAGGGACAGATTAATGAGTATATCGTAAAGATGGAAGAGATTACAGGAAAGAAATTCGGAGATAAAGAGAATCCGCTTCTTGTATCAGTTCGTTCAGGTGCCCGTGCTTCCATGCCAGGTATGATGGATACTATCCTTAACTTAGGTCTTAATGAGACAGTAGTTGAAACTATTGCCGCTAAATCCGGAAACCCACGTTGGGCTTGGGATTGCTACAGAAGATTTATTCAGATGTATTCTGATGTAGTTATGGAAGTTGGTAAAAAGTATTTTGAAGAATTAATCGATGAGATGAAAGCTAAAAAAGGTGTAAGTCAGGACGTTGATCTTACAGCAGAAGATTTAAAAGAGCTTGCATCTCAGTTTAAGGCTGAATATAAAGAGAAAATCGGCGAAGATTTCCCAGATGATCCTAAGAAACAGTTAATGGGAGCTATCAAAGCCGTATTCCGTTCATGGGATAACCCACGTGCTAATGTTTACCGTCGTGACAACGATATCCCTTATAGCTGGGGTACTGCTGTTAACGTACAGAGTATGGCATTTGGTAACATGGGAGATGACTGTGGTACTGGTGTTGCATTTACTCGTGATCCTGCTACAGGTGAGAAGAAGCTTATGGGAGAATTCCTTACAAACGCACAGGGCGAGGACGTAGTTGCCGGTGTTCGTACACCAATGCCAATCGCTCAGATGGAAGAGAAGTTCCCAGAAGCATTCGAACAGTTCAAACAGGTTTGTAAAACTCTTGAAGATCATTATAGAGATATGCAGGACATGGAGTTTACTGTTGAGAATAAGAAGTTATACATGCTTCAGACACGTAATGGTAAGAGAACAGCACAGGCTGCTTTAAAGATTGCCTGTGATTTAGTAGATGAGGGAATGAGAACAGAAGAAGAGGCTGTTGCAATGATTGACCCTCGTAACCTTGATACATTATTACATCCACAGTTTGATGCTGCTGCATTAAAGGCTGCAACACCAATGGGTAAAGCACTTGGAGCTTCTCCTGGAGCTGCTTGTGGTAAGATTGTCTTCACTGCTGAAGATGCTAAAGCTTGGGCAGAGAGAGGGGAAAAAGTTGTTCTTGTTCGTCTTGAGACATCCCCAGAAGATATCGAAGGTATGAAGAGCGCTCAGGGTATCCTGACAGTTCGTGGTGGTATGACATCTCACGCAGCAGTAGTTGCTCGTGGTATGGGTACTTGTTGTGTATCTGGATGTGGTGACATCGTAATGGATGAAGAGAACAAAAAATTCACATTAGCTGGAAAGGAATTCCACGAAGGAGATGCCATTTCTCTTGATGGTTCTACAGGTAACATCTACGATGGAATTATCCCTACAGTAGACGCTACAATCGCTGGTGAGTTCGGCCGTATCATGGCTTGGGCAGATAAATACAGAACAATGGGTGTTCGTACGAACGCTGATACACCTTCAGATGCTAAGAAGGCTCGTGAGCTTGGTGCAGAAGGTATCGGACTTTGCCGTACAGAGCATATGTTCTTCGAAGGTAACAGAATTGATGCATTCCGTGAAATGATCTGTTCTGATACAGTAGAAGAAAGAGAAGCTGCACTTGATAAGATTCTTCCATATCAGCAGGGAGACTTTGAGCAGTTATTTGAAGCTATGGAAGGTAATCCTGTAACAATTCGTTTCTTAGATCCACCACTGCATGAGTTCGTACCTCAGACAGAAGAAGATATTAAGAAACTTGCGGATGCACAGGGTAAATCAGTAGAAACTATTAAAGCTATTATTGAAAGCCTGAAAGAGTTCAACCCTATGATGGGACATCGTGGATGCCGTCTGACAGTAACATATCCAGAAATCGCTGTTATGCAGACAAAAGCAGTTATCCGTGCAGCATTAGCTGTACAGGCTAAACATGCTGACTGGACAATCGTTCCAGAAATCATGATTCCATTAGTAGGTGAAGAAAAAGAATTAAAATACGTTAAGAAGATTGTTGTTAAGACAGCAGACGAAGAAATCAAAGCTGCTGGTTCTGACATGAAATACGAAGTTGGTACTATGATTGAGATTCCACGTGCAGCATTATTAGCTGACGAAATCGCTAAAGAAGCTGAGTTCTTCTGCTTCGGTACAAACGACTTAACACAGATGACATTCGGTTTCTCACGAGATGATGCTGGTAAGTTCTTAGACGCTTACTATGATGCTAAGATTTTCGAGAACGATCCATTTGCTAAACTTGACCAGAATGGTGTTGGTAAGTTAATGGATATGGCAGTTAAATTAGGAAAAGGTCAGAGACCTGGATTACACTGTGGTATCTGTGGAGAACATGGTGGAGATCCATCATCCGTAGAATTCTGTCATAGAATTGGATTAGATTACGTTTCCTGTTCACCATTCCGTGTACCTATCGCAAGATTAGCAGCAGCACAGGCAGCGATTGCCGAAGGAGGAAAATAGACAAGCGTAAATATTTTTATTTCACAACGCTGATTGTTACACGGGATGATGTAAATGAATACATGAAATATCATGCTGAGTATACAAAGGCAAATCGTTTTAAAGATATTGTTTGCAAAATCTATATATAGTTCGAGAGGGAAGCATTTGCTTCCCTTTCTTTTATCTCTCGATTAGGACTAAATCCCTGAAATAAAAAAGGATTTAGTCCTTTTTTTATATAAAAATATTTTAAAGGAGATTGATTATGAAAGTATATGTAGTAGCAAATTTAAAAGGTGGCGTTGGAAAAACCACCACAACAGTAAACGTAGCTTATACATTTTCGGAAATGGGTGGAAGAGTATTAGTTATCGACTTGGATCCACAATGTAACTGTACAAGATTTTTTGCAAAGGTAAACGGATACAGTAAAACGGTAAGAGATGTTCTTGAAAATCCGAAAGCAATAAACAGTGCAGTCTATCGTACAAAATACCAGGATATAGATATTGTGAAAGGCTCTGTTAAGATCACAGAGCAAAAAACTCCGTGGAGACTGAAAGAAGCGTTAGGATATTTAAAGAAAGACTATGATGTCTGCCTGATTGATACCCGCCCTGTATTTGATATGCTGACAATGAATGCATTGTATGCTGCGGATGTGTTCCTTATCCCAGTGAAATTTGATAACTTCTGCCGGGATAATCTTACAATGGTGGAAGATGCTTACCATGAGATCTTGGAAAACAATCCAGATTTGGAATGGAAGATATTCGCAAACATGGTGTCGAACACCAAAGCACAGAAATTATCTTCAGAGGATCTGATCGCTAAGCATGATTATCCGTTTTTACAGTCATGTATCAGCCGTACAGCGATTGTTGATAATGCGTTATCCCTTTATAAGCCGATGGCAAAGCATCGTGTTATGAGTAATGTAGCACAGGATTTTGTAGATCTGGTGGAAGAACTTCTTGAGGATTAGGGGGTATCGGTTATGGCAAAGCTTGGGAATATATTTAATAAGGAAGAGATAAAAAAAGAAGAGCAGCATCCACGAAGAACGATCAAATGGATCCATTACTCTAAATTGAAAACAAATCCAGATCAGTATTGCCCTACAAGAGATAAGGAAGAGATAGAATCCCTTGCAGATCTGATTGAAGCTGCGGGAGAAGTCATTGAAAATCTGTCCGTAAGTAAATCAGATACGGATGAATACCGGATTATTGCCGGACATAAAAGATGCGAGGCATGCAGGTTACTTGTAGAAGAGAGAGGACTGAAACAGTTTGAATTTCTCCCATGCATTGTAAATAATGTTAGAGTAGTACAGGAAAGTTTCCGTGTACTGGCTTCCAATGGCTATCATACGAAAAAGCCATATGAGCTGATGCATGAGATTACAGAGATGGAGAGACTTTTACGGGAACATCCAGAAGAATTCCCCCCTTCTTTACAGAAAGGTAGAATGGTAGAACGCTTATCAAAAAAAATGGGGATTGCAAGGGCTACGGTACAGGAGTACCAGCAAATCTCCAGAAATTTACTTCCAGAGGCAATGGAAAAATTTAAGGAAGGGGAGATAGAAAAATCTGCCGCACTCACTCTGGCGAGGCTGCCGGAAAAGATGCAGAAGGAAGTGATCGAACAGGGGATCACAAAAAATGTGGATATAGAAGAATATAAACAGAAGAATTTAGAACCGGGTGCGGTAGAGATACGGGTATCGTACCGGCTGTTGGGTATAGATGAATATGACAGGTCTACTGTCTCCAGAAAAGCACTCGTAAAGTTCTTAAGAGGGAGATATGGGAGTACTTCATATGAAATATCACAAGGGGAGATCAGGATCTCCTGCTCGGATAAAAACATCAGTATCTCAGAGAGATCCATTACATGGGAACGGTATGTGACCCTGCTTGACCAGTACTGCCCAAAAGAAGAAAAAGAAGAGCCAGAGCCTGTAGAAAGGAGGGAAGAACAAAGAGATATGGTATCAGAAATAGAAACAGAAGATACAGACTGCAAAGAGCCTGCCGGAAAGTCGGACAGGGAAGGAAGGGAAGTTTCTGTCTCGATGGATGAGTTAGTGGAAGAAGGAAGGGAAGAAACAGCTGGATTAACCCGTCAGGAATATATGAATTCTTTAGATATAAAAGGGGTTTCCAGTTATATCAGCCACTTTCTTTCCGAAGAGATCCTGCGGTGTCCAGCATTGATTGAAAAATGGCTAAAGGACTGCGTAAACGAAGAAGGACAGTCCGTATAAAAAATCAGTGTTACATACATTCTGCCTGCCGGATGGAGAAGACCATGCCGTAGCTGCAAAAGCACAGGCAGAATTCGCACACTATTTGTGTGCAGCATATACTTTCATGTAAGGGGGATCCCTTTCCAGGATATTCCCCTTTACATTGGAAAAGAGAAGAGAGGAGAAAAAAAGATGAGATTGGACTATTTTTACAATACAGAGGGAGAAAATTTCCGCTTTTACCAGATTCCGGCATTGCTTTTGGAGGAAGAGGAGTACAGGGGGATCAGTGATACTGCGAAAATATTATATGGAGTATTATTATCCAGGCTGGCATTATCCAGAAAAAATAGCTGGATCGAAAAAGATACTGGTCGTTTATATATCACATACAATCTGAAACAACTGGTAGAAAAACTGGGACGCAGTGATCGTACAATCAGCAAAGCAATGAAACAGCTTTCCGAAGTTGGACTGATCGAGAAGAAAAAAAGAGGACAGGGTAAGCCGGACATTATTTATGTGATGAATTTTACGGTTGTCCATAAAGAAGGTGCAAAAGAGACTGTCCCTGAAGAACAGATGGAGCAGAACCTACCTGAAGATAAGATGCAAGAAAATAAAAGAGAAGAAACTATAGCAGAGACAAGCATTACGGGAAAGGAAGACCAAAGGGGAGATTTCAGAAGCGAAGAAATTACGATTCTGGAAAAAAGACATGCAAGAGAGTTTTACAGAAAAAAGATACGGCATCAGTTAGAATATGAAATACTGATGCAACGGCACAAAACGGATAAAAATATAATAGATGCTATGATAGAGATAATGGCAAATGTTTATATCTCAGACAGGGATACATATAAAATATCAGGGGAAGAAATCCCAGTAAATGAGGTGCAAAACCGGATAAAGACATTAAATGTACAACATATAGAGTATATCATAGAATGCCTTAACCGGAATACAAGAGAAATCCGAAAGCCGGATAATTACCTGTTAGCATCGCTGTATAATGCCCCACTGACAATAGGGCTTTATTATAAAGCACAGGTACAGCATGATTTTAAAATGGAGAATACGGTAGTTTAGTGTTCCGGTATTTTTCAAGAGCGAAAAAATTACGGTTTCAGAAGCGAAGAAATTGCGATTCTAAAAGCGAAGAGATTACGGTTCCAGAAACGAAAGAGTTACCTGCAAAATATATAGAGCCAGATATATAAAATAATATATATAATAACCTATCCATCTATCTGGTTTGAGGTGGATATGATGGGATAAAAAAAACAGACCGTTTTTGAAACGGTCTGCGAGATTGGATCATGCTGAAAATTTTTCAGGAAATAGATAATATAGATGGCTATGATATGTATGATGATAATTTATGGAAAGAGAATAGGAATGGAACACAAAAAGTATTAAATCATATAAAAAAATAGGAAGTTATTCATATCAAGATGATGACATAACTTCAAGGGTAGGAATAGGAATAGTTGCAACAGATATACCTAAAATTGTACCAAGAGAATTAAATAGGGGATATTTTTGTAATGTGACTTATTGTTTTGTGAGCAATAGAACAGCACATGATAACACAAATTATAAAGTCTATGTAAATAGTGGAAAAACCATTTGTACTCAAATGGATTTGTTTATTAATCCAGAGGATACTTATTTAATTATTAATGCTAATGAAAATTGTTTAACACCAAAATATACTTATGATGTGATTAAAAAAAGTGAGGTAAGAAAAGTACATCCGGCTGTATGGCAGCATCCAGTAATATTTGGTAAAGTTCATAACGAGTTATGCCGTTTTAAGTGTAAATTATCGAATACTGGGGCTGCATGGAGCAGTTCTGATCCATCTATAGTTTCTGTAGATTCCAATAGAGAACAATGGGACTCATCAGGAGACATTATTGATTGCTTTAGACGATATTCTAGTGAGATATCACCAGAAGAACAGGAAGAGATTATAAAAGGCATTGAAGAAGGTATGACTGATCAGGATGTAAAACGATACTTTACACTGGTAGGTGCAGAAAAAATGCGGCAGTATCGGAGAGTGTTGATGGTCGCAAAAATAAGAGATGAGGATAATTAAATATTATTTTTGCATCAGGTATCTATACCTGTTAGGCATAATGCGTGGACTGAATTAAAAAAATATAGTATAATCTGTATTAGAAATGATGTCGTGAAATCGGAATTTGTCTGCGAAAAGTCCGTAAATAAGCGGATGTTAATATGTGTTGCTTGTGGCAATGGCTCTTTTGAATGTAGAGTTGAATTATCAAAATCAAGGAGGAAAAGATTATGTTAAGTAATAATCTTAAAAGAATTAGAAAGTCAAAAGGACTATCACAAGAAGAACTTGCAATTAAACTGAACGTAGTAAGACAGACTGTATCAAAATGGGAGAATGGTTTATCAGTTCCAGATTCGGATATGTTAATTACATTGGCAGATGAATTGGATACTTCTGTAAGCGTATTGCTTGGAGAAACTGTAATGGAGCCGATGACAGATGACCTAAAAGCAATCTCTGAAAAATTAGAGGTAATTAATTTACAGCTGGCAAAGAGAAATATGTTCAAAGTAAAAACGATTCGTTGGATACTTATCACGTTATGTGCGTTTATAGTGCTTGCTTTTATTGCTTTTGCAGTTATGCAAAGTTTTTATCTAAGGTGGGATTATAATAACCCAGAGTTTGCAGTTGCAGGAACCATATTACATGGATTTGAATTTGTCTTTGTGAGATTAGCACCACTTGCTTTTATTGCTTCTATTATTGGAATCGTAATTACCTATAAGAAAAGATAAATTCTAGTTTGATGGAGAAAGCAAAAATCAGTCATGCCCTTTATCATATAGTTTCTGTATATTTTTTGGAAGTTTGTCAGGCAACATGGCATTTATAGCATCTTCGTTACCATCTTTCATTGCTGTTTCGTAATACCAGCACTTGAATTTTAAGAGGGAGAGAGTTTTTTGAAGTTCCTGAATTTCAGTTTCAACAGCTGATTTTCTGGTTTCAAATAATTCTTTCCTTTTTTCATAGCTGGAGCTGCCTTCAGATACCCAGATAAAAAATTGCTTTATATCTTTTATCTCAAGACCGGATTTCTTCAGACATTCAATGATACGAAGTGCTTCTAATTCATTATCGCTGAAATAACGGATATTTCCCTTGCGTTCCAGATTAGGGAAAAAGCCTTCCTTGTCATAATACCTTAATGTAGAAACAGGAAGATTAAACATTGCAGAGACCTGACCGATTGTATACATAAAAAACCTTCTTTCAAATTTATGCTTGACCTAAAGTTAACTTTAGGTTGTAAGATATTTATATCATATACTATTGTTAGTGTAATTACAAGAAATTTTGCATATGGAGGATGTTAAATATGTTAAAAACAGAAAAATTAAAGCTGGTATCTGAATGGGATAAAACTTTTCCACAGAGTGAAAAAGTAGACCATAAGAAAGTGACATTTGTAAATCGTTATGGAATCACACTTGCCGCAGATTTGTATAAACCGAAAAATGCATCTGGGAAATATCCTGCGATTGCCGTAAGCGGACCATTTGGGGCAGTCAAAGAACAGTGTTCCGGATTATATGCACAGACAATGGCTGAAAGAGGATATTTAACAATTGCATTTGACCCTTCTTTTACGGGGGAAAGTGGAGGCTATCCAAGATTTATGGCTTCTCCAGATATTAATACAGAAGATTTTATGGCTGCTGTTGATTTCCTTTCTGTTCGGGAAGATGTGGATCCGGATAAAATAGGAATCATTGGAATCTGCGGCTGGGGTGGAATGGCTCTTAACGCAGCTGCGTTGGATACAAGAATAAAAGCAACCGTTGCTTCTACCATGTATGATATGACAAGAGTAAATGCGAATGGATACTTTGATTCTGAGGACAGTGAAGAAGCACGTTATGCAAAGAAACAGTCACTGAATACCCTCAGGACAGAAGAATACCGTAAAGGCGAATATTCAAGAGGCGGTGGTTGTGTTCCCCTTCCGGTTCCGGAAGATGCACCTTTCTTCGTAAAAGATTACAGTGAGTATTATAAAGGCAGATGTTATCATAAAAGGAGCCTGAATTCAAATGATGGCTGGAACAGTATTGGATGTATGTCATTTATGAATCAGCCAATATTAAAGTACAGTAATGAAATCAGAAGTGCAGTCCTTATCGTTCATGGAGAAAAAGCACACAGCTATTATTTTGGAAAAGATGCTTATGAAAATATGATCAAGAACAGCAAGTACACATCCAATAAAGAACTGCTGACAATTCCGGGAGCTGTTCATACAGATCTATACGATAATCCGGATGTGATCCCATTTGACAAAATTCAGAAATTTTTTAAAGAAAACGGAGTTGGTTAATTATGACGTGTGAAGAATATTTGAGTAATATGAAGCCCGGATATATCGTAGATGGTGGAAGTGAAGAACATCTGGTTATGCATGAGCTGTCTCAAAGGGCATTAAAGATAACGATGGAGCTGAATAACAAATATCATACAAAAGAAGAAATTATACAGCTTATGTCGGAACTTACCGGACAAAAAATAGATGAAAGTTTTGGAATGTTTCCTCCGTTTTATACAGACTGCGGACGAAATATCCATATAGGTAAAAATGTTTTTATTAATGCAGGATGTAAGTTTCAGGATCAGGGTGGTATTTATATAGAGGATGGAGTCCTGATTGGACATAATGCAGTATTGGCAACGATCAATCATATGGAAGATCCCGAGAAAAGAGCAGGTATGATATTTCAGCCGATTCACATCGAAAAAAAAGTGTGGCTTGGAGCAAATGTAACGGTTCTTCCGGGGGTTACGATTGGTGAAGGTTCGGTCATTGCAGCCGGAGCAGTTGTAACAAAAGATGTTCCGGCCAATATGATTGCGGCAGGAGTGCCTGCGAAAGTTATACGGAAGGTTAAAAAAGACACTGAAAAAGGAGAAATTTAATCATGGCAAAAAAAGTATTGATCATATCGACAAGTCTTCGAGGAGGCAGCAATTCTGATATACTTGCAAATGAGTGTGCAAAGGGAGCAAAAGAAGCCGGGCATGATGTGGAACTTCTTTCTTTGAAAGGAAAAGATATAAAATATTGTATCGGTTGTCTATCCTGTCAGAGGAATGGGATGTGTGTACTAAAGGATGATGTTGCAGATATTATGGCAAAAGTAAAGGATGCGGAGGTCATTGTCTATGCAACACCAATTTATTACTATGAGATGTGTGGCCAGATGAAAACACTTCTTGATAGATTGAATCCTTTATATTCGACAGATTATTCATTCAGAGATATTTATATGATTGCAACTGCCGCTGAGAATGATGAAAGTGCGTTTGAAAAAGCCTACAATGGTCTGCAAGGCTGGGTAGACTGTTTTGAAAAGGCTTCCTTAAAAGGCATGGTCGGTGGCGGTGGAATTGATGACGCAAATACAGCGGCTGATCATGTGGATGCGATGAAAAAAGCATATGACCTTGGAAAGGAATTATAAATTTGAAAAGAGCACTATTACTTAGTCTTTGTGTGTTAGTTTTATTTGGGCTTGTAGGATGTAGAGAAAAAGAAATTACCGGCAAATCGACAACTGATGATGAGAAAGAATGCATGAAGTTATATTTTAATGACATTGAAATCCCAATTATATGGGAAGATAATCAGACTGTACAAGAACTTATGAAAGAAGCTGGCAAAGGAGATGTCGTTGTGCAGATGTCTATGTATAGTGGCAATGAGCAGGTTGGTTCTCTGGGAAAAAGTTATACAAAAAATGATGAACAGATAACTACTCATAGCGGAGATATAGTTCTATACAGTGGAGATAAAATAGTAGTGTTTTATGGATCAAATTCATGGGCATATACCAGACTGGGGAAAATGAATATTCCAGAAGGTGATGTGACAGAACTTTTGTCAAATGGGGATATCACTTTGAAAATAGTAATTGCGAAATAGTAAGTAAATCAGAATGTTGTTTTCTATTGCAAGGAAATCGACAACTTCAAGTTTGCAGAAATATATTTCTAACTTTCCCTATTTTACAGGCTTTCCAGCCTGTGCATTAGCGAAACGATATGTATTTTCCCTTATTTTTGCCCTTATGAGATAATCGTAAGGGAAATAAGGGAAAGTTTTATTTAGTCGTTGCCTACCACTTTATCAAGTAACTTTGCGGATTCCCGTTTGGCTTTTCTCGTGGAGTGGGCGTAGACATTCATTGTGGTACTGACATCTGAGTGTCCTAACAGTTCCTGCACATCCTTTGGTGCTGCTCCGTTTGCCAGAAGGTTGCTTGTATAGGTGTGTCGCAGCTGGTGAAAATGAAATCCTTCAAATCCATCCAGTTTCTGAGCAATCTTCCTGCAAACAATTCCTAACGTGCTTGGCAGTTCCAAACTTCCATCCGGTCTTAAGCAGACAAAGGATATTTCCTTATAATCCTCTGGAACATTCTCTGTTCCGTCCAGATGATAGAACTCATAGTAAACTCTGTTTTTGTCTTTTACTTCTCTGTAGTAGTTTTTGTGGTAAAGTTCTCCGTACTGCATTCGGTTTTTAAGTTGTTCCTTTCGGGCATTGCGAAGAATCTCTGCCAGTGTATCTCCAAAATCAACAATCCTTACCTTTTTTCGTTTGGTTGGTCCGATGATATTCTTGTGCCTTGAACCATCATATCGGATACTGCGTCTGATTGTAAGGCACTGTTCTTCAAGATTTACATCCTGCCATGCCAGACCACAGGCTTCACCGATACGAAGTCCTGCATAATAAGCTATCTGGATTGGAAGAATTGCCGGTGGATTGTAATCCTGTAGAAATTCAATCAGTCTTTCATAATCCTCTCGTGGAATTGGCTGTATATCGCCATCCATGTCATCATCAGAAAACAGGTCAACCTCATCCGTCTGGTATTTCAGCTTAATATACTGCATCGGATTGAAAGTGATATATTGCTTTGGTGATACTGCAAACCGGAATGACTGCTGTAATACTGCCGAGAAAGAACGAATGTAATCTTTGCTGTAACCTTTTCTTTCTGAACCATCTGGATAAGTGCCACCAAAGGAAAGCAGATCGAAGAAGGCTTGTAAATGCTCAGATGTTACATTTTTCAACTTTCTCTCTGAAATTGGATGCTTCTTGATGTTGGTAATAGCACCGAGGTAATTCTGGACCGTTCCATTACTGAGAGTACCGGTCTTTAATTCTTCCTCTGCCCATATATCAAGTAATTCTCCAACTGTAATATTTTCCGACTTTGCAATGAATTTCTTGCTTTCGTAATCGTCCATTGCCTGACGGAGCAGTTTTTCCGTTTCACTCTTGCTTTCTGTTCCAGCGTATTCTTTCTGAACCAGATTGCCGCTTGCATCTTCTACAT
>OLOI01001556.1_pt1 | contig 18952 bp, 18 predicted proteins | sample 1672131 | NCBI WGS metagenome assembly OLOI01 (sample SAMEA3136651, study PRJEB25190) | human gut metagenome | reverse complement strand
GCGTTCGGTTCGCATCCGAGAGGTCGAGAGTTCGAGTCTCTTCAGGTCCACCAAACATAAGAAATCCGAACCTTAGATCGCAATCGGTCGGAGGTTCGGATTTCTTGTTTTTCCCAATGATAGCCGCGACGGTTGGCAGACAAGGCGGGCAGGCACTGGTTGTGCCTGCCCGTTTGTATGGATTTGGAGATTTCCCTTACGGCTTTGTGAGAATGGCGCTCACGTCTGCCGTGCTTTCGCCCAGGGTGAAGGTGACGGCCTTGGTGTCGTGGGTTAGACGGTAGGCTTCGCCGCTTTCGCCCTTGCTCAGCAAATCGGAGAGCGGGAACGCGGACGCTGCGCCTTTGGTGACAAAGACGATTTTCTCCACGCCCTGCGACCTGAGGGTGCGGATGCCGCTGAGCTTGCCCGTGAGAATGGCGAAGTCCTCGTCAACGGTGACGGTCAGCACGCCGCCCGTTTGCTCCGCCGTGTAGGCGATGTCCCTGCCGTCCCTGTCGGTCACGCGGTAGAGGGGGAGTTTTAACCGGCTTCCCTCATCCGGTACGGTGTGGGTTTCCCCGCACTGGTCATACCGCACACACTTTGCGGTTTTCGTGCCGTCGCGCGCATAGGTCGCATCGTTGTTGGAAATATAGTCCTCAAAGAGATGCCCCAGCTTGCTGTCCGTGTCCGTTACCGTGTCTGTTGCCATACAGCCGCCTTCGCCGTAGCGCACGCACTTAGCTGTCTTGGTGCCGTCCTGTTCGCAGGTGGCATCGTTGTTGGAAACATAGTCCTCAAAGAAATGCCCCAGCTTGCTGTCCGTGTCCGTTACCGTGTCTGTTGCCGTACAGCCGCCTGTGCCGTAGCGCACGCACTTGACCGTCTTGGTGCCGTCCTGTTCGCAGGTGGCGTTGTTGTCGGAAACATACGCCTGCCCTGCAAAGCTGTGGTTCAGGGCGGGGATATCCTCGGTTCTTGTATGGGTGGAGCCGGTACAGGTGTACGTCCTAACTCCCTTTTCCGTGCAAGTGGCGGGCTTCGTCACCCTGCCGCCGTCCCATATATAGTCTCCGGTGGGGTTGGTGACCGTTTTGTTGGGAGTTCCCGACATGGAACTGCGGGGCGCGTAATATTCGATTTTTCCGCCGGGGTTCAGCGCGCAAATATCCGGCTCCACCTCTGCGCCGTCGGTGCCATAGCTGCCGCCGCCGCCGATGCCTGCGCCCGTTCCGTAATCTCCGTGGACACTGCCGCCCCGCACCTTCAACTGTGCATTGCCGGAAACGGTGATGCCTTCTCCCTTGCCATATACTCCGCCGCCGATGCCCGCACCGTTCTCGCCGCCGCTGGCATTGACCTCGCCGCCGGAGATGATGATGTCGCTGCCATCTCCTGTGTGGCCGCCGCCGATGCCCGCACCGCTATTGCCGCCGATGGCGTTGACCTCGCCGCCGGAGATAGTGATGTTGCTGCCGCTGCCGTGCTGTCCGCCGCCGATGCCTGCGCCGTTGAGGCCGTTGGTGGCCCCGACCTTGCCGCCGGAAATGGTGATGTTGCTGCCGTTGCCGCCGAGGCCGCCGCCGATGCCTGCGGCGGCGAGGCCGCCGATGGCGTTGACCCCGCCGCCGGTGATGAAGATGTTGCTGCCGTCCTTTCCGCTTCCGCCGCCGATGCCCGCACCTTGTTGGCCGCCCCAGGCGGTCAGCTTGCCGTTCTTGTCCTCGTCCGCAATGGTCAGGCTGCCGCCGTTGTTCTTTTCAAGGCCGGCATGCTCATAGCCACTCCTGAGCGTGCTTCCGCCGTTCAGCTCGATGCTGACATTGCCCTCGCCGGTGGTGGAAACGGCGGCCTTGCCCTTATCGCGCACGTCGATGTTCACACCGGAGAGTGTGACGCTTGCGGTCTGACCGCTTTCCGCGTTGATGGTGACGTTGTTTTCCTTAGAGGTTCCCGTAATGACGGGCGCGCTGTCCGGTACAGCGGCTCCGTCTCCCTGCCTGACCGTCTGCCCGCCGCTCTCGGCGTTTACGGTGATGTCGCCCTTGCTGATGTCCCATGTCGCCGCAAGCGCCGACATGGGCATGCTGACGAGAAGCAGCAGCGCAAGGAGCGTTGATACGATGATTCTTCCCTTCATGTGCAAATGCCTCCTTTGTTGTTTTGATCGATCGCCTCGATTCCTTTTTTACGTACACACTGTTATGTTATCAGACAATTCGGATATTTGCAAGAGCCTGTTCGGGCAAAAATCTGCTTTTGATGCTCTCGCCGGATGCCTGCCAGTTTGCTGCTGGTATGTATAGAATTGCTCCTTTGTCATTTTTGCACCTCTTTTCGTTTCCTGCCCATATCACGCCGGAAAAGGGACGTTTCGGAGAATTACTTTCAAAACTTCCTATAAAGTTCGGAAATAAAGAAAAATCTGCCTTTTTACCGTATAGTTGTCTCGATATAATCCAACTGGGGATGAAGAAAAGGACGGCGGTAATTTACCGTCGTCCTTTTCTGGTAATTCCAAATTGCAGAGTAAAACCAAGCGCGGAGCCATGGAAAAGGAAAACGCCGAAATCCTTTAGAGATTTCAGCGTTTTTCCTATTTTGGTCGGAGTGTCGGGATTCGAACCCGAGGCCTCTTGGACCCGAACCAAGCGCGATACCAAGCTTCGCCACACCCCGTTAACTCTGGTATTATAATGAATTATTTCCCCATTGTCAAGTGCCAACCGCCGCTTTTTCCGCCTGTCCGTATTTTTGTCACGCCGCGTTCATACACTCTCCCGAGGTGGTTTACATGAGTTACCGGGTAGAGTACTCTTCTTCCGGAATCAAAAGAACGCAAATCCGGCAGAGAAACGGCAGAGCCTTGCTGCTGACGGCAGTCTGCTTTCTGATTTTCCTGCTGATCGTCGGCGGATTCTGGCCGAGAGGAGCGCAGGCGCTTCGGGAGATACTTCTCCCCGGCGACAGCGCGGTGACGGCGGCCGCGTGGGCAGAATTGACCCATGAGCTGCACGCCGGGGCGCCGGTGGGCAGCGCGGTGGAAAACTTCTGCCGGGAAGTTTTTGCGAATGCGGGACTTTGTCCGGGTTGACGTTTCCGCCTGCCTGATGGGCGCGTTTCTGCTGCTGACGCTGCCGCTGAACTGGCTCCTGTCCGCGCTGGCAGCGGCGGCGTTTCATGAGCTGTGCCACGGGGCGGCTATTCTGCTCCTTGGCGGGCGGATCTGGGGCGTTCGCATCGGCGCGGGCGGGGCGGTGATGGAGACGGAACCATTAAGCAGCGGCAAAGAGCTGGTCTGCGCTCTGGCAGGCCCCGCAGGAAGTCTGCTGCTGGTGCTTATGTTTCGGGTGTTCCCACGAGTGGCGGTCTGCGCACTGGTGCAGGCGGCTTTCAATCTGCTGCCGGTGTTCCCACTGGACGGCGGGCGGGCGCTGCGCTGCGCTCTGACGCGGTTTTGCCCAAAATGGGCAAATCGCATTGCAATCTGGGCAGAATGGGGAACAATAGGGATATTGGGCGCTCTCGCGCTGACATTCACTTTTTATTGGAAGCTGGGGATGCTGCCCCTGACGGCGGTAACTTTGCTGGCGATCAAGGCATTCCTGCGAAAAAGACCTTGCAAACTGACACGGTTCGGGGTACAATAGGCGGAGAACTTTTTAATGAGGTATCACTATGACCGAACTGATGCAGCGCATTCTCCCCACCGTGCAGAAGCCGGCACGCTACACCGGCGGAGAATGGGGCGAGATCAAAAAGGATTTGAAGGACGTCCGGGTACGCGTGGCCTTCTGCTTCCCGGACACCTACGAGATCGGCATGTCCAATCTGGGAATGCGTATCCTCTACGGCGTCATGAACGGGATGGACGGCGTGTGGTGCGAGCGTGTGTTTGCCCCATGGGGGGACATGGAGCAGGCTATGCGGGATAATTCCCTGCCCCTGTGGGCGCTGGAAAGCCAGACTCCCGTCCGGGAGTTCGACATGATTGCCTTTACCATCGGCTATGAAATGGCGTACTCCAACATCTTAAATATGCTGAATCTGGCAGGCGTCCCCCTTCGCTCCAAAGACCGGCAGGGACTGAAAAACATTGTATTCGCCGGGGGCGTCTGTGCCTTCAACCCGGAGCCGCTGGCGGACTTTATCGACTTTTTTTCCTTGGGCGAGGGCGAGGACATCACCGTGGAGATTTTGCAGCTCTACGACCGGGCAAAGGCCGAGGGGTGGAGCAAGGATGTTTTTCTCCATGAAGCCGCGAAAATCCCCGGCGTGTACGTCCCCAGCTTCTACCGCCACGAATACAACGCCGACGGCACCCTCGCCGCCATCGTGCCGTTGGAGGGCGTACCTCAAACGGTGACAAAGCGCATCATCGAAGACCTGGACAACGCCTATTTCCCCACCAAAATGATCGTTCCCTCCACGGAGATTGTTCACGACCGGGCGAATCTGGAGGTGTTCCGGGGCTGCATCCGGGGCTGCCGGTTCTGTCAGGCGGGCTTCTCCTGCCGCCCGGTACGGAAGAAAAGCCCGGAAGTGTTGTACCGTCAGGCGGTGGAGACCCTTCGCGCTTCCGGAAACAACGAGATCACCATTTCCAGCCTGTCAACCTCTGATTACCGGGGGCTGAAAGAGCTGACGGACAAGCTGATCCCCTACTGCACGGAGAATAAGGTCAGCCTCTCCGTTCCTTCCCTCCGGGCGGACAATTTTTCCCGCGACCTGATGGAGCGGCTTCAGGCGGGCGGCCGGAAAAGCAGCCTGACCTTCGCCCCGGAGGCGGGAACCCAGCGCCTGCGTGACGTCATCAACAAGAATCTGACCGAGGACGAAATTCTGACGACCTGCGCCAACGCCTTCTCCGGCGGCTGGAACAATGTCAAGCTCTATTTCATGCTGGGTCTGCCCACGGAAACGGACGAGGACGTGCTCGGCATCGCGGAGCTGGTGTACAAGGTGATCCTGACGTGGAAGGAACACGCCGTGAACAAGAAACGGGGCCTTCGCGTTCACGTCGCCACGGCGTACTTTGTCCCCAAGCCCCACACGCCTTTCCAGTGGGAAAAGCAGATCACGCCTCAGGAATATCTGCGCCGCTGCCGCCTGCTGAAATCCCATTTCTATTCCAAGTCCATCGAATACGACTATCACGCGCCGGATTTGAGCCAGCTGGAAGCGGTCTTTGCCCGTGGCGACCGGCGTTTGGGTTCGGTGATCGAGGAAGCCGTGAAAAACGGCGCACGGCTGGACGGCTGGGACGAATATTTTGACTACGCCAAATGGCAGGACGCCTTCCGCGAATGCGGCGTGGACGTGGACTTCTACACCGTCCGCGGCTACGGCGAGGACGAGCTGCTGCCCTGGGACACCATCGACGTGGGCGTGACAAAGAAATTCCTGAAGCTGGAGCGAAAACGTGCCTACGAGTCGAAGATCACCCCGGACTGCCGCCACGGCTGCGCGGGCTGCGGCGCGGAAAGACTGCTGCGGGAGGTGTCGTGCGATGCTTAGAGCGCTGTTTCAGAAAACGGGCAACGCCGTGTATCTCTCCCACCTCGACCTGATGCGGCTGTTCCAGCGGGCATTCAAGCGGGCAGGACTGCCCCTGACCCACACGCAGGGCTTCAACCCCCGCCCCTCGGTGTCCATCGCCCTGCCCCTGAGCCTTGGCGTGGAAAGCCAGTGCGAGCTGCTGGATTTTGAGTTGGAAACGGACACGTTTTCAAACGAGGATATCTGCACCCGGCTGAATCAGGCGCTTGTGGAGGGCGTACACGTCCTCTCGGTGTACGCCGGCGGCGGAAAAATCAAGAATCTGGCGTATCTCGACTGCGCCGTGCTGCTGGAGTACGACGCGGGCGTGCCGCAGAACGCGGCGGAACAGATCGAAGCCCTGTTTTCCCGTGAGGAAGTGACCGTGGAAAAAAAGGGTAAAAAAGGCGTTGTGGAGCAGAACATCATCCCCATGATACGAAAGATTTCTGCCGCACCGGTGTCGGGCAACGTTGTAAAGCTTGAGGCGCGGGTCTGCTGCCAGAATCCATCCCTGAATCCCATGCTGCTGGGCGCCGCCGTAAACAAATACCTCCCCGACCTCGCGCCGGATTTTATCCGGTACAGCCGGGTGGAAATCTATGATACCAACGAAACCATTTTCAGATAAGGAGTAACGTCAAATGGAAGAATATATTCTGGAAGAATGCCCCATCTGCCGGGGCGCGGGTCTGCTCATGCACGAGGGCGGCTGGAACGTACAGGTGGAGTGCGCGGATTGCAGCGCCCACACCGTGTACGTGGAATACGAGGACGAGGACGAGAAGGCCGAAGCCGAGCGGAAGGTCATCCATCTGTGGAACATCGGTAAGGTAATCACCAGTGAGCGCGGCGAGTGAGACTGCGGCGCTCCTACGCCGCCGGATCGCACAGGTCAGTGAGTTTGCCCCCGGCTCCATTGGGGACATGCTGCACTTTGAACTGCTGGACTGCGACCCGGAAGCGGGGGACTATTTGCTCTCCTGCCGGACGGAAAGATGGATGCGCAACCCCGCGGGGACGCTTCACGGCGGTCTCGGCGCGACGGTGCTGGATCAGGCGATGGGACTGATCCCCTACTGCCTGAAAACAGGAGCCGGGATCGCGCCCACCGTGCAGCTCAGCGTGAACTACCATCGCCCTCTGAATCCGGGGGCAGAGGTCATAATCAAGGTGCATGTGGTTTCCGTATCCAGAAGCCTGATAACCCTGTCGGCAGAGGCCTGGTCAAAGGAAAACCCGGAAAAACTGTGCCTGTCCGGCACGGGACTGTACCTCTGGAAACCGGCGCAATGAGGTCGCTCAGACGCCGCCGCGAAAAAATAATAAAAAAAGGAAAAATAATGGTTGCATTTTTCAAGAAGGTGTGCTAGTATATTCAGGCAGTCGAGAGACGCAATCAAAAATCCGGGTGTGGCGAAGTTTGGTATCGCGCTTGAATGGGGTTCAAGAGGCCTCGAGTTCGAATCTCGACACTCGGACCAGAATGCCGTGAAATTCGTATGAATTTCACGGCATTTTTCCATCTTTTCCAATCTATCCAAAAAGCGCAGAAGTCGAATTCTGACTTCTGCGCTTTATTTTTTGATGTGTCCCGTCCGGCGCTGCCTTGAATACCGGGCAGCTTCCGGTTATTGTTTATTTTCCGCCCCATACAGCCCGCAGTTGTGCAGAAAGGCAAGAACCATTCTTTCATACTCCGTCCGCGCCATAACGATAGACCGGGCGTGGTCTGCATTCTCGAAAAGATGCAGCTCGCTGTTGGGATTTACGCAGGCTTTGTGCAGCATTTCACTGTGGGTATACGGAATTAAATTGTCGCTTTTTCCGTGCATCAGGCAGATCGGTACGTTTTTTCCTTGCACCGCCGCAATCGGGCAGACGGATTCGACGTCGTAGTCGTATTTTCGCTTTGCGCGGCGGCGCAGAATCGGCCAGATCAGGCCAATGGGAATGTGCAGATTGCGCTTTAACCACTGGGCAAAAAGCAGCTTGCTGTCCGCGAAGGGACAGTCCGCGATCACAAAATCCGGCGTCTCGTACTTGAGCGTCAGAAGCGCGGTGGCCGCGCCCATGGATTCGCCGTGCAGGCCGATGACGCAGTCCTGACCGAATATCTGCCTGACATAGGCGATGATGGCGGCCACGTCCCGCGCTTCGTTCTGCCCAAGGGTGCAGAAGTCTCCCGTGGATTCGCCGAAATAGCGTTCGTCAAAAATCACGGTGCTGAACCCGGCGCGGTAGAAAATATCCGCATATTTGAGGTCGGAATACCGGTTTACGGTGTGCCCATGACAGATGATCGCCACCTTGCGGGGCGTTCCGGAGTCGGCCGGATTCATCATGTACTCGCCGGAGATGTCCGCGCCCGCACAGTGGAGGACGAAGGGCGTCCGCTGCCATTTTGTTTCATATGCTTCGATGCAGTCGGAAAAGCCATTTGTCGTTTCCAGCGCTTTGACGTAATCGACGTCGTAGCGCACCGGATTTACGACCATCTGAAGACACTTTTCCGCAATCAGCGCCGAAAGGGCGAAAACTGCCAGCAAAAGCAGCGCCGCGATCATGCACCAAATCAACGTACCGGCTCCTTTGCTTCCCGCGCCCGGCGCTGCCGTGCGGCGAAGAACAGCGGCACAAAGGTCGCCAGAACCAGCAGTGTGGAGATCAAAAACAGGACGTGAGTGGGAAGATACGCCGCAAATCCGTTGGAATCCAGAATCTGTCCGTTGTTTTTGATGATGGGATTGGCAATGAACGGCGATACGATCCACGGAATGAGGACGAAGAAAACAATGCGGAAGCCCTCAAACTGCCCCTTGGACTCCTCCGGGAAAAGCTGCTTCATCCAGACGGAAGTCACCTGCATGAACATGATATAGCCGCATCCGAAGAAGAACAGGCCGATCAGCAGCGACCAGTTCCAGATGGTGCTGGGGTCAACGTTTTCCGGACGCCCAAAGAGACCAACGATCCCCACGCCGACAAAGCTGAGTAAGACAGCGATGGACGTGGCGAGGACAAATTTGTTTTTGCTCAGGATCTTGGAGGCGGGGATGACTGAGAGCATACCGACGATCAGAGCGATGCCCTGAATGATTCCGATGCTGTCGGCACGGAATCCCAGATAATAGATCATGTAATTTCCAATATGGGGATAGTACACGTTGAAGGCGATGAAATACACGGTCAGCACAAGGAAAACCCAGACAAGCTCTTTCATTTTGATCAGCTCACGGAAATTGAACGCGCTGAAAAGCTGCTTTCCGAAACTGCCGTTTTTGCTGGGCTTGAGCTGCGGGGCGTCCTTCATAAAGAGGATCGCCGCGATTCCGAACAGAATCACGAAACCGCCCATGACCACGAACAGGCGCATATAATTGTCGCTGCCGCCGATGAGCATACCGCCGACCACCGTGCCGACGATGGTGCCGATGATGGGCTGGGTGGCAAGGGCGGCGCCGATGGAACCGCGGTTCTGCTCGGTCATCATGTCGTTCAGCCATGCGTTGTAGCCCGCGTCATTGCCCATGGAGCCGAAGAAGGACATCAGCGCGTCGGCACAGACAACAGCCGTCGCCGCAAGCATCAGAACCTGGGCGGAACTCGCAGGCTGGCCGCCGGTGATCCATTCCGTCGTGCCGAACAGGATCGTGAAGATGCCCCAGAGAATGTATCCGATACCGATGAAATTTTTCCGCTTGCCCTTCCGGTCGGACAGCGTTCCGAACAGGAAGGTTGCAATGGTGGTGGCGATGGCCGAAATGGCGACCATCCACGAAATGATGGTGGGGTCCTTGGCGATTTTTGCGTATACGAAGGTATTGAACCATTGGTTTTCGATGTTCCAGCACAGCTGCCCCACAAGGCCGAGACCCCAGACAAGTACCCAGAAGCGGATATCCCGTGTGCGTTTTTTCTCCATTTCGGATTGCCTCTTTTCGTTTGTATGTGGGTTTATTGTATTTTATAAAAGTAAGGTTGTCAATAGATTCCTTTTTGGGCAGAATGACGTTTCTGCTTTCTACAGAATCGGGACAAAAAACGCCGGAATCACGGGGATTCCGGCGTTTTCGTCGATTTATGTAGAAGAAGCGCAGTCGGCAGGGGATTCATCCAGCTGCCTGACCGTAATGGAGGATACCCTGTGAGCATCCAGCTCGGAAACCGTGATCTCCAGATGCTTCGTGGTGAAGGACTCACCCTTGACCGGCACCTTGTTCAGCTGCTCCATGACCCAGCCGCCCACGGAAACGCTGTCGGATTTCAGTTCCACATCGAAGAACTCCATGAAGTCCTCCAGACTGACGGAGCAATCGACCCGGTAGAGGTTTTCTCCCAGCTTCTCAAAATCCTCCTCGACCTCGTCGTGTTCATCCCAGATCTCGCCCACCAGCTCCTCCAGAATGTCCTCCATCGTGACGATTCCCAGCGTGCCGCCGAAATCATCAACCACGACCGCGATGTGGGATTTCTGGTGCTGAAGCATCTTCAGAATGTCCCGGATTTTGGTGTGCTGATAGACGAACAGTGGCTCCGTCATGATCTGGGAGATGGGCTGATCGGTCATTTTGCCGTTGATATAGAAATCCTTCTGATGGAGAACGCCCACGACCTGATCGATGGTATCCCGGTAGACAAGCAGCCGGGAGAACCGGGACTGGGTAAAGGCTTTTGCGATTTCCTCGTGGCTCTCGTTGATGTCCACGGCTTCCAGCTCGATGCGATGGGTCAGAATTTCCGCCGCCGTCAGGTCGCCGAACTCCAGAGCGTTTCGCAGAAGCTCGCCCTCGTTCTCGTCAATGCCGCCGTCATGCTCCACGTCCTCCATGAAAAGAAGCAATTCCTCATGGGACATTTTGGCGCTGCCGTCCGTCTTGATGAAGCGGGAGATGAACTTTTTGCACTGGGTAAAGAGGAAATTCAGGGGCGTCAGCACCCAGATCCACAGGCGGATGAACGGCGCACTGAACATGGCAAAACGCTCCGGGACGTCCTTTGCGATGCTCTTGGGGGTGATCTCGCCAAAGAGCAGGACGACGAGGGTCACGACCACGGTGGAGATCGTCGCGCCCACGTCGCCGTAAAGCTCGACGAACAAAAGCGTACCGACGGATGCTATGGTAATGTTTACGATATTGTTTCCAATCAGAATGGTAGAGATCAGCCGGTCGTAATTCTCGGCAAGCTTAAGGGCCAGCGCCGCCCGTTTGTTTCCGTTGTCGGCGAGAACCTTCAGCCTGGTTTTGTTCAAAGAAGAGAATGCCGTTTCCGTTGCGCTGAAATAGGCAGACATGGCAAGACAGACTGCCATTGCGAAAATGCTTCCAATGTGATTCATACAAAACTCCTTTTTCTGTTCATATATTGTCGGACAAGGTCACACGCCTATACTCTGTATCGCAGGAGCGGGCGAAGATGTGCCATATAGGAACAGGGAATGCAGGAGTAATTGTCAGCACCGTCGCTGCTGTCGGATTCCACGGTCTTTCCTCCTTCCGTTATCATGAAATGAACCGCATAGGTTTGCCGTTCATTATAGCATGGTTATGGCTAGGATTTGGTAAAGAAATTTACAGCGACGCGGAATACGACGATAAAATGGGAAATGGTGGGGAATAATGGCGTTCACCCATAAAAAAGGATATGAAAAAGTTTATCTAATAAAGAAAGATCGTTTGGCTGTACACGCCGTCTTCCAGAATTTGGGATATTTGAATATTGACAAAATCGGTCTTTGCGTGTAGAATGACGACAACCGAATAGAAAAGCGATGACGAAGACGGATTTGATCGTACAGCCGATAGAGAGCCGGGGAGGGTGGAAGCCCGGTGGACTGCCTTCAAAATCCCATCCCTTCCGAGCCGGAGTTCCCCAAAGCCATGCAAGTAGGGTCTCCCGCGTGGACTGCGTAAGTGTCTAGGGCTTGTTGGAGCCTGAAAGAGGTGCGCTTGTGCGTGCAATTTGAGTGGTACCGCGGGTATTTTATGACTCGTCTCAAAGAAATTTGAGACGAGTCATTTTTATATTCAATTCAAAAAAAGAGGTACGGGAAATGAAACTGAGTAAAAAGAGTCTGCTGGTGGTCAGTGTTATGCTGTTTGCCCTGTTTTTTGGGGCGGGCAACCTGATTTTTCCGCCGTTTCTGGGACAGAACGCCGGGGAGAATACCCTTCCGGCCATGATCGGGTTTCTTGTAACGGCGGTGGTGCTGCCGGTGCTTGGCGTGGTGGTGGTCGCGCGGTTCGATGGGCTGGAAAAGCTGGGCAGGCAGGTGGGGCCGCGCTTTGCCCTGGTGTTTGCTGTGCTGATCTACCTGTCCATCGGACCGGGACTGGGAATTCCCAGAGCCGCTTCCGTTCCCTTTGAAATGGCGGTGGCGCCCTATCTGCCGGAGGGGAGCAATCCGGCGCTGTGGATGGCGGCCTATTCTCTGGGGTTTTTCCTGATCGCCCTGTGGCTGTGCCTGAATCCCGGAAAGCTGGTTGACCGGATCGGCCGGGGGCTGACCCCGGCGCTGCTGGCGCTTCTGACGCTGCTGTTCGTCAGCTTCCTGTTCCGGGGAGAGACCAGCGTCGCGGCGGCACAGGGGGGCTATCAGGAGGCGGCGCTGCTCAAGGGCTTTACCGAGGGCTACAACACCATGGACACCATTGCCGCACTGAATTTCGGGCTGGTGATCTCCGCGACCCTGGGGACCTTCGGCCTGACGGAGAAAAAGGACAAGATGCGCTATACGATTCTGGCGGGGGTGCTGGCTGGGACGATTCTGGCGGTGGTGTATGCCATGCTGTCCTACATGGGCATGTGCAGCTCCGGCGTTTACCCGGTTCAGGAAAACGGCGCGTGGACGCTGCGGTGCATCGTCTATCAGGTGTTTGGCGGCACCGGGGCAGTGCTGCTGGCGGCCATCTTTACGCTGGCCTGCCTGACCACCTGCGTAGGACTTATCAACTCCATTTCCCAGTATTTTTCTACACTTTTCCGGAAAATCTCCTATCGGGCGTGGGTGTATATCATTACGTTTTTCTCGTTCCTCGTGTGCAATCTGGGGCTGAGCATGATCCTGAGCATTTCCATCCCCATCCTGAACGCCATTTATCCCGTATCCATTGTGCTGATCCTGCTGGGACTGAGCCACGATCTGTGGAAGGGGAACCGGTTCGCCTATCCCATGACGGTGGCGGGAACCGCCGCGGTCAGCATCGCCTTTGCGCTGGGCGACGCGGGGTTGCCGCTGGGCGTTCTGGGGCAGCTGCTGCACAGGCTGCCGCTGTACCGGCTGGGCTTCGGCTGGGTCTGTGTGGCGGCGGGAATGCTGCTGCTCAGCTTCGGGGTGAACGCTCTGCTCCGCAGGGCGCACGCGGCGGAGGAATGCGTGTCAAAATAATTTGCCTGTTGGCTGGACGATGTTGACAAGAAGGGGTATTGAAGCTGCGAAAAGACAATACTCTTTCCGCAAATCAGCCTTGACATTGCGCCTAGGCGGTTGTATGATTCCCACAGATACAAAGAAAGGAGTCTTTCTTATGCCAAAATGGTTGGATAATGCTGTATTTTACGAAATTTACCCCCAGTCGTTCCTTGATACCAATGCCGACGGTATCGGCGATTTTCAGGGGATCATCAATAAGCTGGACTATATCCGGGGGCTGGGCTGCAACGCGCTGTGGATCAATCCCTGCTTCCTGTCGCCCTTCGGCGACGCGGGGTACGATGTGGCGGATTATTACCGCGTCGCGCCCCGGTACGGCACGAACGAGGATTTGAAGCGCCTGTTTGCCGAAGCACACAAGCGGGGAATGCATGTGCTGCTGGACTTGGTGCCGGGGCATACCTCTGTTGAGCATGAGTGGTTCCGGGAATCCATGAAGGCGGAGCGGAACGCCTACACCGACCGCTATGTGTGGACGGACAGCGTCTGGGAAGCGCCGGAAAATATGGGCTGTCTGCGGGGCATTTCCCAGCGAGACGGCTCCTGCGCCATCAATTTCTTCACCTGCCAGCCCGCGCTGAATTACGGCTACTACAACCGCACCCGCCCGTGGCAGCAGTCTCCCGACGACGAAGGCCCCAAGGCCACGCTGAACGCCATGATGGACGTGATGCGCTTCTGGCTGGGTCTGGGCTGCGACGGCTTCCGGGTGGATATGGCGGCCAGTCTGGTGAAAAACGACCCGGACAGCCTGGGCACCATCGCCCTGTGGCAGAAAGTTCGCGCGTTTCTGGATGCGGAATTCCCGGAAGCGGCCATGGTCTCCGAGTGGGGCGAGCCGGAAAAGTCCCTGCGCGGGGGGTTCCATATGGACTTTCTGCTCCACTTCGGCCCATCCCATTACAACGACCTGTTCCGGTGCGAGGAGCCTTATTTCTCCGACCGGGGCGTGGGCGACGCGTCGGCCTTCGTGGAAAAGTATCTGGAGAGCCGGGAGCGGGCAGGGAAGGACGGCCTGATCTGTATTCCCTCCGGCAACCACGACATGACCCGCCTCGCAAAGCACGTGGAGGGGGACGAGAAGAAGTTGGCCTTTGCCTTCCTGCTGACCATGCCCGGCGCGCCGTTCATTTACTACGGCGACGAGATTGGTATGCGCTATGTGGAAGGGCTGACCAGCGTGGAGGGCGGCTATGAGCGCACCGGCGCCCGCAGTCCCATGCAGTGGGATAACGGGGTGAACGCGGGCTTCAGCTCCGCGCCTACGGACAAGATTTACATTCGGCAGGACCCCGCGTCCGACCGTCCCACGGTTGCGGGGCAGCTGGATGATGGGGAGTCTCTGCTGAATCACGTTCGCCGCCTGATTGAACTGCGGCAGGCGCACAGCGCCCTGCAAAGCCGCGGCGGGATCACCTTCGTCAGCGACGGCGCGCCGAAGCGGCCGCTGGTTTACAAGCGCGGAAACGACGAGGAAACGCTGCTGGTCGCCATCAATCCCTACCGGGAGGAAGTGTCCTTCCGGCTTGACGGGACGCTGGGCGGCGCGCTGTACACCTTCGGCGGAGGGGCCGTACAGAAGGGAGAAACGGTCACGCTGCTCCCGGTAAGCGCGGGCGTCTACGGGCTTAAATGAATTTCACTGCCCCGCCGAAAACCGGCGGGGCAGGAATTCCCGGAAAAGGGAAATTTACGCTTGACAAATCGGGTTTCCTGTAGTATTATAACCGGGATGGACAGATAGCACCGTGATGGAGAAGTCGCGTAGCTGGCCGAGCGCGCACGATTGGAAATCGTGTATACCCCAAAAGGGTATCGAGGGTTCAAATCCCTCCTTCTCCGCCAACAAAATTCCGGGTTTTGCCTTCAAAACAGGCAGAACCCGGAACTTTTTCTTTATTTATGCAGATTCACAGAAAAATATTCCGGAAAAGAGGGGCACTATGTCGGGAAAATCCATTTTCATACAGGCAATCGGCCTTTTCGGGACGGTTTTATTTTTTATGTCGTATCAGTGCAAAAACAACCGGACGCTGTTCCGCGTCCAGTTCGTTTCCTACTTGTGCTACACAGTACATTTGCTGATGCTGGCCGCGATCACCGGGGGAATCAGCTATGTGCTGAACACGGTTCGCTCCTTTTGTCTGGGAAGCAGGAGCAGCTTTCTGAAAGGGAAAATCATGTGTGCTGCGCTGTGCGTCATGCAGGTGGCGGCGCTGATCTTCACATGGGACGGCTGGTGGTCGATTCTTCCGGTGGCCGCGAATATTGCGGCGACGGTCGGCGGGTATACGTACAATCCGCGGAAAATCCGTCTCGTTGGGATGCTTGTCAATTCGCCGCTGTGGATCATTTATGATGTAATTATTGGCTCATGGGCGGGGATTCTGGACGAGATCGTCACGGAAATATCCATGATCGTATCCATTTTCCGCTATGGATGGAAGAATCTGGATTCTGTCAGCGACCAGTGAGGCTTTTCCTAACGAATTCTTAAATAAAATTATGATGACAAACTCTGCGGGATATGGTATATTCTCAGTAAAAAAACCGGCAAAGGAGTATCGTCCATGGGGTATGATTATCTGGTCGTGGGGGCGGGGCTGTTCGGCGCTGTCTTTGCCCGGCAGGCGAAGGCGGCGGGGAAGTCCGTGCTTGTGATCGACCGGCGGAGTCACGTCGGCGGCAATGTGTATACCGAGGAGATCGAGGGAATTCAGGTACATACCTACGGCGCACATATTTTCCACACCAACGACAAGACCGCGTGGGAGTATGTCAACCGGTTCGCGGAATTCAACCGCTACACCAATTCCCCGGTGGCGAATTACCACGGGGAGCTGTACTCTCTGCCCTTCAACATGTATACCTTCAATAAAATGTGGGGTGTGACGACTCCACAGCAGGCGGAGGCGGAGATTGCCCGTCAACGGAAGGCCGCCGGGATTGCGGAGCCGAAGAATCTGGAGGAACAGGCCATTTCCTTCGTCGGCACGGATATTTACGAAAAGCTGGTGAAGGGCTACACCGAAAAGCAGTGGGGGCGTCCCTGCAGGGAGCTGCCCGCCTTCATCATCAAGCGTTTGCCTGTGCGTCTTACCTTTGACAATAACTACTTCAACGCCCGGTTTCAGGGCATTCCCATGGGCGGCTACACCAAAATGGTGGAGAATATGCTGAGCGGCATCGAGGTGCGGCTGAATGTGGACTATCTGGAACACAGAGCCGAGCTGGACGCGCTGGCGGACAAGGTCGTTTACACCGGTTCCATTGACAGCTATTTTGACTATTGTTACGGCTCGCTGAGCTATCGCTCCGTCCGGTTTGAGACGGAGGTGCTGGATATGCCGAATTTTCAGGGCAACGCCGTGATCAACTACACCGACCGGGAGACGCCCTACACCCGCATCATCGAGCATAAGTTCTTCGAGTTCGGCACCCAGCCGAAAACTGTGGTGTCCCGGGAGTACAGTTCCGAGTGGAAGCCGGGGGTGGAGCCGTACTATCCCGTGAACGATGAAAAAAATAACGCCCTGTATGGAAAGTACAAGGTGCTGGCGGACGGGGAAGAGAAAACTATTTTCGGCGGCCGGTTGGGGGAGTACCGCTATTACGACATGGACGCGGTAATCCTCCGGGCGCTGAGCCTTGCCAAATCAGAAATCGAAGGAGAAAGATAAATGAAGCTTCTGACGGTCACAGTACCCTGCTACAATTCTCAGGACTATATGGAGAAGTGCATCCAGAGCCTCCTGCCTGGGGGAAACCGGGTGGAGATCATCATTATTGATGACGGCTCCAAGGATAACACCGGAAAAATCGCCGACGAATATGCCCGGAAATTCCCGGACATTGTGCGGGTCATTCATCAGGAAAACGGCGGCCACGGTGAGGGCATCAATCAGGGATTGAAGCATGCCACCGGCACCTATTTCAAGGTCGTGGACAGCGACGACACCCTCAGCCCCGATTTCCCCAAATTTCTGGACGCTCTTGAGGAATGTGAGCGGCAGGGCGGCGTGGATATGGTAGTGACAAACTACTACTACGTCCATTCCGACGGCGACGGGGATCGCTCCATCAACTATTCCGCCGCGTTGCCGGAGAACCATATCTTCACATGGGAGGATACCAAACCCTTCCGGGCATACCAGATGCTCACCATCCATTCCAGCACTTTCCGCACCGAGATCATGCGTAAATGGGAGCAGCCGCTTCCCAAACATGTTTTCTACGAGGACAACCTGATGATCTATCAGACGATACCCTATGTGCGGAAAATGTACTATCTCAACGCAGACCTTTACCGCTACTGGATCGGCCGGCCGGATCAGTCGGTGCAGTCTGCCGCTCTGGCCAAGCGCCACGCAGATCAGATCCTTGTGACGGAACGGTGCTTTACCACCTGTCACTTGGACGACATCACCGAACCCCGGCTGAAACGATACATGAAGCACGACCTGTTCATGATGCTTGGCATTGCTATTCTCACGACCCGGCTGAACAAGTCCGCCGAGACGGATGCCGAGCTGAAAAAGATGTGGGAGACCTGCATGGCCTATGACCCCAAGTGGGCGAATTACTTCCGCAAGCGCACGCCGCTGCTGTTTGTCAGTGTGCCGGGGCGGGTCGGGCAGGAATTCGCCGGGAGCTTTTACCGGTTTGCCGGAATACCAGCTGAATCTGGATGTTTCTTTGAAGCTGCAGCAGATTCTGGAAGACCGTGGCTATCAAACAGTTCTCACCAGAACGGATAATGATACTGCCATCAGCAATAAAGAGCGAGCTGAATATGTAGCTGGACAGGGGGCTGAGGTTTACGTGCGCATCCACGCCAATGGTGCTGAGTCTTCCTCTGCTGCCGGTGCACTTACCATTTCCCCCTCCTCTTCCAATCCTTATGTATCCCAGCTCTATGATGATTCCAACAGCCTTTCCCAGTGCATTCTGGATGCCTACTGTGACGCAACCGGATTTGAAAACCGCGGCGTAACATATGCCGACAATATGACTGGAATCAACTGGAGCACCATTCCGGTAACTATTGTGGAAATGGGATTTATGACCAATGAATCTGACGATCTGAAAATGAGCAATCCGGATTTTCAGGACACAATGGCATCCGGAATCGCTGATGGGATTGATGCATATTTTGAGGAAAAATAAATCTGGATTTATTGCCATAACATAATGTCTCTTCCAGATATTTCATTGATTCGAAAGGAGAACTTATGAAAAATAATAGAAAGAAACAAACCTCTTCTTATCTGCTGATTTTTCTTGGCATTGTCGCTGCTTTACTGATTCTTATCATTCTTTACCTTACTTTCTTCAGAAAGGACAGCCAGAGCAGTATTAATCTGACAAAAAATGATTCAGCAACAGACCAGACTGAAGATTTCACTGACGGTGAAGCTTCCGGATTTACCTCTGGTGATGAAACTTCTGAAGACGCCGACCAAAGCGGCTTTGTTTCTGATGATGGAAGTTCCGACAGCGAAGCTTCTACTGATGATTCTTCTGGCCAGGGGCCTTCCCAGAGAGAAAGTGCAGGGCCTGTACAGTCTTCTCCAGCTCCGGAGGAAATAACGGTTCCTTATCAGACTCCTGCTGCCAATGCAGAACCAATAGGTTCTTCCCAGTCATCCGGTTCCGACTCCTCTCAGACAACAGATGGCACTTCCCAGGGAAAAAAAGATTCTTCCATGACAGCTATTACTCCTGAACTTTCTGATGATGGCACCATCTCTCCCTCCCACGGAAGTTCTGCTTTTGACAACAAATCCGATGAAAAGATGGATACTCTGGTCACTCAGGTCCAATCCCAGCTTCCTGGTTCAAACGGTTCCTGGAGCGTTTATATCTGTGACCTTTCAGGCGGCTCAGAGGCTACGATCAATGATTCCCCTATGCAGGCAGCCAGCCTGATCAAGCTTTTCATTATGGGTGCAGTATATGAGAATTATGAATCGTAGCCTCTGAGCCGTCTGCAAGGTC
>OLOI01001553.1_pt1 | contig 18963 bp, 19 predicted proteins | sample 1672131 | NCBI WGS metagenome assembly OLOI01 (sample SAMEA3136651, study PRJEB25190) | human gut metagenome | reverse complement strand
ACGCAAGCAGGTTGTTTTTTACGCAAGCAGGTTGTTTTTTACGCAAGCAGGTTGTCGAGATACTGCTCGATGCGGCAGAGGGCGGATTTTGCGGCGTCCTCATCGTCCGCGCGAACCCCAAAATAGAATTTGATTTTGGGTTCCGTCCCGGACGGGCGAACCGCAAACCAGCCGTTTTCAAAAATGTATTTTAAAACGTTTGACTTTGGCAGACCGTCAATCCCGGTCTGATAATCAAGCACCCGAAGCACGCTGCTCCCTGCGATTTCCTTGGGCGGATGACTGCGGAAATCGTTCATCATCGTTTGGATGGCGGCTGCGCCCTCGTTCCCGGTCAGGGTAACCGTTTTCAGCTTTTCCAAATAGCAGCCGTAGGTTTGATAGAGCGAGACAAGACCGTCATAAAGCGTCATGCCTTGTTTAAAGTAATCGGCGGCCATCTCGCAAACCAGCATCGAGGCAACCACGGCGTCCTTGTCTCTTGCGTAGGTCCCCTTTAAATAGCCGTAGCTCTCCTCCAGTCCAAAAACGAATCGCTGCCGGTTGCCGTTTTCCTCAAATTCCTTGATTTTTTCACCGATAAATTTAAAGCCGGTCAGCACATCGCAAAGCGTCACGCCGTAGCGATCGGTGACGGCGCGGAGCATCTCGCTGGTGACAATGGTTTTAATCACAACGTCATTTTTGGAAAGCGGCTCTTTTTTCTGCATGTTCCGCAAAATGAATTCGCACAGCAGCGTACCGGTCTGGTTCCCGGTTAAAACAAAGTAGCTGCCGTCGTTTTTGCGCACGGCAACGCCGATGCGGTCGCTGTCCGGGTCAGTGCCGAACACCAGGTCGGCGTGCATCTTTTTTGCGTAGTCGATGGCGATGTCAAACGCCTCAATATTTTCGGGATTCGGCGATTTTACCGTCGGGAAGTCGCCGTTTGGCAGCTCCTGCTCCGGGACAACAAACACGTTTTTTGCGCCGATTTCGTTTAAAATCCGCCGTACCGGCAGGTTGCCGGAGCCGTGCAGCGGCGTGTAGATGATTTTAAGATCATCGGGGATCGTAACGCCCATAGACTGCTGCTTGACCGCGCGGATGTAGGCGTCGTCAACCTCCTTGCCGATGCTGCGGTAGTCGGGATTCTCGTCCACCTTCACATCGTCAAAGATATCCGTCTTTTCAATACTGTCTAAGATGACAGCCGCCGTGTCGGGCGGAATCTGACCGCCGTCCTCGCCGTAGACCTTGTAGCCGTTGTATTCCTTGGGGTTATGGCTGGCAGTAATCACAATGCCGCGTGCGCAGTTTAAATGCCGTACGGCAAAGGAAAGCATCGGCGTGGGACGGAGCGAGTCGAACAGATAGGCCAAAATCCCGTTGGCGGAGAGAACCTTGACACATTCCATTGCAAACTCTGCGGAATGATTCCGCGAGTCATAGGCAATGACAACGCCGCGGCCGCAAAACGCCGCACCGTGGTTTTTCAGTTCGTTGGCAAGCCCCTGGGTTGCCTGGCGAACGGTGTAGATATTCATACGGTTGGTGCCGGCGCCCATGACGCCGCGCAGTCCGCCGGTGCCGAATTCCAGATCGCGGTAAAAGCTATCCTCGATTTCGGCCTTACTCATCTGTTTTAACTGCTGCCGGGTGGCATCGTCCGTCACGCGGCTCAGCCAGCGTTCATATTTTGTCTGTACCATTTTTTTCACCTCATAATTTCAATCACGAAAAAAGTCCGACAGAAAGCCGAACCCCAGCGGCCGCCGCGGTCAAAAAATCCCGATCGGCGGCGGAGAGTCCGGCTCTGTTATTTTAGTAGGAATTTTTCTTGGTAAAGTCGATCAGGTCGTCAACCGTGGTATATGCAAGACCGATCACGGTGTCGGCCGCGCCGTAGTAGATGGCGATTCTGCCGGTATCGGCATCACAGAGCGCCGTGCAGGGGAATACCACGTTGGGTACATCGCCGACAAACTCATAAAGCTCTCTCGGAGAGATGATGTACGGCTTGGTGCGGTAGAGCACCTTCCAGGGCTGATCCGCGTCCATCAGCGCCGCGCCGGCGCTGTAAGTAAAGCCGTTGCAGCTGTTGAGTACGCCGTGATAGATCACCAAAAATCCCTCATCGGTTTCGATCGGGATCGGGCCGCCGCCGATTTTGGTGCCCTGCCAGCCGGTCGTCGGACGCATCACCAGACGGTGCTTGCCCCAGTAAACCAGATCCGGGCTTTCACTGTAATACATATCGCCAAACGGCGTGTGGCCGGTGTCGCTCGGACGGCTGTACATCGCAAAATTGCCGTTTACCTTGCGCGGAATCATGACGCCGTTGCGGTTGTAGGGCAAAAAGGCGTTTTCTTCCTGATGGAAGGTCTCAAAATCCGTGGTCCAGGCAACGCCGATGGTGGGCTGACCCTGATAGCCGTTGCACCAGGTTACATAATACTTATCCTCAATCTTGCATACGCGCGGATCGTAGCCGTAGCAAAATTCCTTGATTTCGTCAATGTCACAGGAAAAACGGATGGGTTCATCCTCAATTTCCCAGTGGATGCCGTCGCTGCTTTTGCCTGTGTGCAGCGTCTGGCGGCGCGTGGTGTCGTCGCTGCGGAACACGCCGCGGAAACCGCCCTCAAACGGAACCACCGCGCTGTTAAAGATACTGTTGGAATTTTTAATTAAATCCCGCGTGATGATCGGGTTCTTTTCACTTCTCCATACAACGTCGGTACAGTTTGCCGGTTTTTCCTCCCACGGAAGATTCGGAATCGCAGTACCGTTTATCACTTTTGCCATAATCATTCTCCTTTATTTTATGTAAATTTCCGGTTCGCCGAAAGCACGCGGCAAAACGCCCTGAAAAGGTGAAATTTCACCGTCTTTCGGCCACAGTTTGATTCTAACATATCACCCAAAAACTGTCAAGAAATATTTGATATGCGCAAGACGAAAGAAGACGGCTTTGTCTCATAAAACGGTCTGTCTTTGAATAAACATGTCAGAGAGAGAATATAAGGAGGAGGAATCGGGATGGAGGAAACCAAAAAACACTGCATCACCATCGAAAACCGGGAAAAGATCACGATCAGCGCGGTGGAGGACGTAGAGAGCTTTGATGAGGAAAAGGTCATTGTCGAAACGGCGCTCGGCACCATGACGGTAAAGGGCTGCGATTTTAAGATTCATAAATTAAACGTGGAGGACGGCCAGCTGGTCATCGAGGGGACGATCGATGAGATCGGGTACAGTGATGTCCGGGAAAAGACGGGCGGCGGCTTTTTCTCCCGGATGTTTCAGTAGAAAAGGAAGCATACTATGGAGGTACAGTTCGGTGTTTCGGTCGGGTATTTTTTGTGGTCGCTGCTCCTCGGCTTTGTGCTGGCGTTTTTGTATGACCTGCTGCGCACCGCACGGCGGATTTTTCATGCCGCAGTGTGGGTGGTGAACTTAGAGGATATTTTCTTCTTTTTGCTTTGCGGACTGCTCCTTTTATGGACGGCGTACGAAAAAAACAGCGGCCGTCTGCGCTGGCAGGGCTTTTTGGGCGCCGGTGCGGCCTTTTTGGGCTATCGGCATTTGCTGAAGGAGCATATGGTCTGTTTTTTGACAGGCCTTTATGAAAAAATCGTGCAGGGAATCTGCGCTGCGGTGCGGCTGATTCTTTTTCCCGTGCGGCTGGTTTATCGGATTTTATCCAAGCCGTTTTACATCATTGTGTGGTACAGTAAAAAACAGGCGCGCCGCGCCGGGGACAGAATGAAAACCAGAAAAAAACAGAGGGAAATCCGTCATAAATGCAAAGCCGCGGAAAGAAACAAGAGAAAACGGGAAAAAGACGCAAAAAAACAGGCGGAAAAGCAGGCAATACGGCAGGCAAAAAAGCCAAAACGGCGGCCGCGCCGCGCCGTCGGGAAAAAACCGCCGCGAAATAAAAAATTTCGTTGACAAAGGGACGCCTTTAGGATATAATTATGCTATAAGATTGTACGCTGGAGGGGCGCGGACTTATGCAAAATCAATCGGACGGAAGAAAAAAGAGCCGTATTTCGGTGCGGACGTCGCCTGCCAAAGAAAAGCAAAAGGGAAAGATTGCGCCCGGACGGCTGCTGGCGGTCATTTTGGTCGGTTTGTTTGTCCTGTACTTTATCTATATCATGATCTGGCAGCAGGTGATGCTGTCCAAAAAGAATAAGGAGATTGACGCCCTGGAGGAGAAAATCAGCGCCGCCACGCAGCAGACCGAGCAGCTGAAAGAGCAGCTCAGCAGCATGGAGGATCCGGAGTATATCGAAAGAATCGCGAGAGAAAAGCTGGGGCTTGTCCGCCCGAACGAGCGCGTGTTTGTGGACGCGAACAAGAGCGACAGCAACCAGAGCGACTGACGGCTTTGCGCGCGGCTTTTTACAAATCGGAAAACGAAAGAGCGTGCCGGAACATCCCCGGCGTGCTTTGAAATTACATATTAGGAGGCAGGGCCTCCGGGAAGGGTTATGGAAGAGAATGCAAATTGAGGTAGGAGCAGTTCTGGAAGGAAAGGTTACGGGTATCGCGGCGTTTGGCGCATTTGTGGAGCTGGAGGGCGGCAAGACCGGCCTGGTACACATTTCGGAGATCGCGTCGGAATATGTCAGCGACATTCATCAGCGTTTAAAGGAAGGGCAGACCGTTAAGGTCAAAGTGATCGGCATGGATAAAGGCAAGATCAGCCTTTCCATCAAGCAGGCAGACGGCGGAGAGAACGCAGGAAAGGGAGAGCGCCGTGCGCAGCGGCCGAGACGGCACGAGAACCGGCAGCCGAGACCTGCCTATGATCCGAAGCAGCCGCCGGAGGAATTTGAGTTTGTGCGCAAGCGCGGCGGCGGTGAGATGTCCTTTGACGATATGCTGCAAAAATTCAAACAGGACAGCGACGAGAAGTTTCAGGATTTAAAGCGCAGCAACGAAGGCAAGCGCAGCGGCGGATATAAGAGAGCCTACTAGTCAGAAATTGCGGGAGTGAGGAAAATGAACGGTGCAGTATTGGTCTGGTTGGTTGCAGCGGTGGTTTTGGGCGTGATTGAGGGAATGACGGTTGCCCTCGTTTCGATATGGATGGCAGTCGGCGCAGTCGGCGCTGCGGTTACGGCGGCGTTCGGCGGCAGTGTTTTGATGCAGATTTTGGTATTTTTGGTGTTGTCGGCACTGCTTTTGATCTGCACGATTCCTCTGTCCTCCAGACTTCGCAGGCAAAAGACGGTGCGCACCAACGCGGATCGTCTGATCGGCGCGGAGGGCGTGGTGCTGTCGCGGATCGATGCCATCGAAAACAAGGGGCAGATTAAGGCGCTGGGACAGGTCTGGTCGGCCGCGTCCGCCAATCAGGAGGAGTTTGAGATCGGCGACAGGGTGGTTGTCAAGGCAATCGAGGGCGTACACGCGATTGTGGCCGCCGCCGGGAAGAACGGCGGAGAAATCTGATTGTGCGCAATTGTTCATAAAATCATAAAAGACGAGACCAAATCATGACTTTTTATCAAGAAAGGGATGGTGCAGATGTTATTTGTCATCGGACTGCTGATTATTTTGGTTCTTTTGGTGCTGTCTTGCATCAAGATTGTACCGCAGGCACATTCGTACGTGATTGAGCGGCTGGGCGCCTATCATGCGACCTGGGGTGTTGGACTGCATGTCAAGCTTCCCATGATTGACCGCATTGCAAAGCGCGTCAGCTTAAAGGAACAGGTTGTGGACTTTCCGCCGCAGCCGGTTATCACCAAGGACAACGTTACCATGCAGATCGATACGGTGGTGTATTTTCAGATTACCGACCCCAAGCTTTATACCTACGGGGTTGATATGCCGATGTCGGCTATCGAGAACCTGACGGCGACGACGCTGCGTAACATTATCGGCGATATGGAGCTGGACGAAAGCTTGACATCGCGTGACGTGATTAACACCCAGATGCGGTCGATTCTGGACGAGGCGACCGACCCGTGGGGCATTAAGGTCAACCGTGTGGAGCTGAAAAATATCATTCCGCCGTCCGGCATCCGTGAGGCGATGGAAAAACAGATGAAAGCAGAGCGTGAACGCCGTGAGGCGATCCTGCGCGCCGAGGGTGAGAAGAAGTCGGCCGTGCTGGTTGCAGAGGGTGAAAAGGAATCCCGGATTCTTCAGGCAGAGGCGGAAAAGCAGTCGCAGATTTTAAAGGCAGAGGCTGAAAAGGAAGCGGCGATTCGGGTTGCCGAGGGTGAGGCACAGGCAATCTTAGAGGTGCAGAAGGCAACGGCAGAGGGACTTAAAATGCTGAATGAGGCAAGCCCGACCGAGCCGGTCATCGCGATCAAGAGCCTGGAGGCCTTTCAAAAGGCCGCTGACGGCAAGGCAACAAAAATTATCATTCCGTCGGAGATCCAGGGGCTTGCCGGATTGGTTACCGGCATCCGGGAGCTTGCGGCAAAGGATGAACCGCAAAAATAGAAAAGACGTTGGGTACATTCTCAGGAGGGGATATCCCCTCCTGATTTTACGGCCAAGCCATCAGTGAGCCGTCAAAGTTCGGTTGAAAAACCAATATTTCGGCACCTTTTGGCCAAATTACAAGTAAGGATAAGATTTGTTTTAGGAGGATTTTTAGTATGTCAGGACATTCCAAATGGGCAACCATCAAAAGAAAAAAAGGAGCCATTGACGCAAAGCGCGGTAAAATCTTTACCAAGCTTGGGCGTGAGATTATGGTTGCGGTGAAAGAGGGCGGACCGGATCCGGATTCCAACTCAAAGCTGCGTGACGTCATTGCAAAGGCAAAGGCAAACAACATGCCGAACGATACGATTCAGCGCAGTATCAAAAAGGCTTCCGGTGAGGGCAGCACCAGTGAATATTTTGAGATGGTTTATGAGGGCTACGGCCCAAGCGGTATCGCCGTCATCGTCGAGACGCTGACCGATAACAAGAACCGTACCGCCGGCGATCTTCGCCATTATTTTGACAAAAACGGCGGTAACCTGGGACAAAACGGTTGCGTCAGCTTTATGTTTGACCGCAAGGGCGTGATCGTGATTGAAAAAACGCCGGAGATTGACGAGGACACGCTGATGATGGACGCGTTGGAGGCCGGTGCAGACGACTTTAACGTGGAGGACGACTGCTTTGAAATCATGACCTCGGTGGATAACTTCAGCACCGTGCGCGAGGCGCTGGAGAAAGCCGGGTATCAGTTCGTACAGGCGGAAATCAACTATGTTCCGCAGACCACCACCGTTTTAGACGATGAAGAGGCAGTGAAGAAGATGGAGCGTCTGGTGGACATGCTGGAAGAAAACGATGACGTCCAGAATGTATATCATACCTGGGAAATGCCGGAGGAAGAATAAGTCTTTCGGCCTCATAGGACGATGTTTCGCACAGATAAGGCGGCTTTTGCAGAATGCAAAAGCCGCCTTGTTTTGTGTGTTGAGCCGCAGAAAAACACTGCAACCTCTGCAAAAAGGAGTTTAAGCCAAAACAGAGCTTAAGCCCCCTTGCGAAAATTATTTTATTGTTCTGTGATCCAATCGCGTGCAGGGATTGTTTCGGCCACCGTAATCGGTGTTAATTTGCCAAAACCGTCCCAGGCCATCACTTTAATTTTATCCAAATCGCCGGTAAGGGTGCATAGGCTGCTCCCTTGACTGTCGGAGACTGTTTTTAATGTGACCAATCGATCGCTTTTGTAGCCGGCGATGAGAATTTGATTCGGTTTGTCAAAAGTGTACATTGAGGCGAGTGTGATTGTGTGGGTGGATCCTTTTTTTGTGACAGTGCTTACTGTGCTGAAAGGGGCTACCTGAAAATTGACTTTATCACCGCCGCAATAACCGTAGTCGTTTACCGCGTCAATGTATACTTCGTAATCGCCTGCATTTAAATTTGTGCTGAAATTGTTGCCGGGTATGTTCCAATAGTCAAAACGTTCGCCCTTTTTACTTAATATTCTGACATTGTATTTGTTTGCATTTTTGGCTTTATTCCACGATATTTGAACAAGATTGTTTTTTACCCGAACGGCCGGGGTTGCTTTTCCGATATCCAGAAATGATTGGGAAACCACAAAAGATATTTTAATGCCCTTTGTCACGCCGATATCGTTGTAGGAATCAACATAGGCATAGTATTTTCCGAGCGGAAGCACGATTTCCGCATAAGTATTTTGGGTTTGCCACAAAGAATAATCTTTCCCGGATAAATCATAAATTCTTACATTATAGCCTGTCGCTCTGTCGGAGCGATTCCAATTTAAAAGAACGCTGTTTCCGGATGTGTTTGCATAAATGTCGGATGAGGACGGGCCGGCGTATGATTGTGATACCGAAAAATCAGCAGTCCCGGATGCCTTATAGCCGCTATCGAAAATATTGTCAATGTATACGGTGTATGTCTGTACGGGCAATACGAGTTCGATGCTGGTTTCTATTACGTTCCATTTATCATACGATGTGCCATTTTTATCTTTGATACGGACGTTGTAGCTGCTTGCGCCTGTATCAGCCCAGGAGATATATGTTTTGCCGTCTGCGACGCTTACATTCGGCGGCTTTATGGAAGGCGTCGAATCACTTTTGAAATCAATATGTATGCACCCCCAGTAATATTTTGTTACCCCTTCATACGAGGAATAGAAACTTGCGTTATAATTTCTGTCAACTCTTTGTACGTATTGACCGCCCCAATTTTGATGCCAGGAAATATTGGATGTTTCGCCGCAAATGGCAACATGTCCATAGCCGCCCGTATATATTAGGATATCACCTTTTTGAGGTACACCGTTTTTTTCGCGCCAGCCCAATCCGGCGGGAATTTCGTTTGTTGCATAATCACATCCGTTTCCGCTTACGCCGTAAAATCCTAACTGACGGTAATATTCCTGGATCAGTGCCACACACTGACCGCTGCCCACTGTTTGGTTGACTTGTGATTGTACCCAAGAGAGTGCCTCATCGGCAGTTTTTGAGGCTGTTGCATGGGCATTGATCAATGAAAACCCTAAAACTGTAAAAACCATGAGAAACATGCATACTGACTTCCTTTTCATAAAAATCCCTCCGAAAATTAAAAAATGCGCCAACCGAAGTCAGCGCATAAAAAACGCAAACTCCGATAGTCGCCAAACCAATTTTATATCGTGCGAGGTAAATCCGCGTACATCAATAAAAAGGAATTTGCATTTTTATCAAATTCGGATCGATGTACGTGAAATAAGCATATTGCACCCAATATACCGTAACACATTGTATATAAAATTGATTTGGCAAGGTCATTATAGCACAATTTCACTCAAAAAGCAATACGTAAAAAGAAGATACAGGAAAAGAACACGAAAATGCCGGTGGAATTTGGGCGTCGCGCGGCGTTTCTTTTTTGCCTAATTTTTGCTCTCAGTGCATATAGTGTATGGAGAGGGAGGGAGTGCTATGCGTAAATCGTGTCAGGGTGTTTTCGCCGGCGGCGGTGTGCGCGGCATCGGCCATGTCGGGGCGGTGCTTGCAACCGAGGAGGCAGGTTACTGCTTTAAAAATGTTGCAGGCTCCTCGGCCGGGGCGATTGTCGCGGCGCTGCTTGCCGCCGGATATTCGACCGAAGAACTGCACCGCGTCATGCAGGACACCGACTATCGGAAAATGAAACAGGGAAGCTGGCTGAGCCGGCTGGGGATGCCCGGCAAGGCGGCTTTATTATTATACCGTTTCGGCATCTACCGCGCCGATTATTTTGAGGCATGGATGGCGGAGCTGCTGCTGAGAAAGAAGATAAAAACATTCGGCGATCTGCCGAGCGACGGTAAGGAGCCGTTCTGCTGCCTGCAGCTGACGGCAACGGATTTGCTGACCCGCCGGCTTTTGATTCTGCCGCAGGATTTTGCGTTGTTTGGCTTAAACCCCATGTCCTATCCGATTGCAAAGGCAGTGCGGATGAGTATGAGTATTCCGTTTTTTTATGCGCCGTATCCGCTCAGAGACGCAGACGGGCGGCTGCACTATCTGGTGGACGGCGGCGTGGTCAGCAACTATCCGATCTGGCTGCTGGATCCGGAGGAGCACACGCAAAAAATGCCGACCTTTGGCTACCGCTTTTATTCGCCGAAGGAGCGGCAATGCCCGGAGTGCCGCACCAACGCCAATTTTGCCATCTATGCAAGAGCGGTGGTCTCGGCGACCTTAGATGGCTACGACAACCACGCCGCGCGGTCGGGCGATGTCGATGACCGGCAAAGCATCTGGATATCGACAAAAATCCGTCAAAAGGATCAGGAAAGGGAAATCAGCGCCACGGATTTTGAAATTACCAAAGAAGAAGGCGCGGCACTGTTTGAAAACGGCTACCGCGCCGGAAAAGAATTTTTTGATTTGCGCTGCGGCCGAGACGGAAAGAGGGAGGTTGCCGCAAAATAAAACGGATGCGCCGTGTCGGTACATCCGTCAGACCGGCGAAAAAGTCAGTTTTCAGCAAGATATTGCTTTGAATTGATAGCCCTACGCCCATAAATCCGCCGCCGCGCCCGTACGGCAATGATGCAATATCTTGCCGAAAACGGCAATGAAATTTTATGCTATATTTCGCAGTCCGACCTCCATTTTTCAATGTTTTCACGGATGAATACATCATCGGACAGATGCGGATATGCCGCCGAAACCCGATCCAGTTCCGCCGCCTGGCCGGGGGACAGGGTCTCCTTTGGATTAAGGCAGCCGATGTTTTGCATCAGTCCCTGGCGGTGCAGAATCTCATGCAGCCCGGCGATGCAGCCGGCAAAATTGTGGGCGGTGTCGAAAAAGGCGCTGTTGGCGTCGGTGACTTCGGCGGCGCGGGTCAGCAGTGCTGCCGGAATGTCGGCTTTCTCCTTTGCGGATTTTATCACGTGAAACAATTCCACCGCCTTTTTTGTCCATACCGACCAGTGCCCCAGCAGTCCGCCGTCAAAGCCTTTGACAATTTCGGTTTCGCCGTTTCGGATATGATAGTTTGTCAAAAGATCGATCACGATATTGTCATCGTTTCCGGTGTACAGCGTGATTTCATCCGCACGGGGAGAAAGCGCCGCCGCCCGTACCACGTCCAGCGTCTGATAACGCTGGAAAGAGGCGCACTTGATGGCAACCACGTTATGAATGGCGCAGATTTCCTCCCAATAGTGATACGTAAAGGCTCTGCCGCCCACAGCGGTCTGCAAATAAAAGCCGATGACCGGCATCACCGCGCTGACCGCCTTGGTTCTTGCAATCAGATATTCCTCCGATTCGCGGTTCAGGCCGCCGGGGCTGAGCAGAACGGCATCGTAGCCGTATTGCTTTGCAAGCTTTGCCTCCGATACGGCCTGCTCGGTCGGGCCGCAAACGCCGGCAACGCGGACGATGACCTTATGTTCTCTTTGTTCAAATCGGTCAACCGCGTCCGCCACAATGCGGAGCACCGGCTCAAAAAGGTTGATGCCCTTGTCTCTGATTTCGAATTGGGTGGTGTGTACGGCAGTCGCAATGCCGCCGACGCCGCAGGCGAGGTAATAGTTCATCAAAAGCCGCATTCCCTTTTCGTCCAAATGCCTGTCTTTGTCAAGCGCCAGGGGCGTGGCCGGAATGACGGTTCCCTGTTTTAAAATTTCCAGTGCTTTTTTATGTCTGTCCATGTAAAAACCTCCGATCAATAACTTCCTTTTCGTTCTTCAAAGTGGGTGGGCTTGCCAAGTGTGCGGCCGCCCTCCAAAATCCATTCCGCCTGCCAGCGCAGCAGCGTTTTGGCGGATACCGCAGGATAACCGAATACCTCGGCCGCGAGCGACGCATCGTTTAAATAGGCGTCGTTTCCGCAGTCGTCCTCAAAGATCGGGTCGGTGCCGAGATAGCTGCCAAGCGTCAGCGCCGCCTTTTTGACCGAGACGGTTTCCGGCCCGGTGATGTTCATGACGGTCGCAGGCGATGTGGCGTGCAGCAGTGCGCGGAGCGCCATCTCATTGGCGCTGCCCTGCCAGATGAAGTTAAAGCAGGAATTTGCAAGGCTGATGGGCGTATGGTTTAAAATCTTTTCGGCAAGGTCGTATAAAACGCCGTAACGCAGATCAACGGCAAAGTTTAAGCGATAGATAAACACTTTGGTCTGATAGGTGTTTGCGGCATATTCAAAGGCGCGCTCTCTGGCAAGGCAGCTCATGGCGTACTCGCCGTTCGGGAGCGGTCTTGTATTCTCGTCACAGCCGCCGCTTGCAAGCGGTACGATGGGATAGATGTTGCCGGAGGAAAACACCACAATCCGGGCGCCCTTAAAACGCTCTGCGACAAAGGCCGGCAGAGTGGCGTTCATCGCCCAGGTCTGCCATTCGTTGCCAAAGGTGCCGAATTTCTTTCCTGCCATATAGATAATGTTTTCCACATTCGGCAGGACAGACAGGCTTTGGGGGTTTAAAAGATCGGTTTTGATGACGGTGACGCCGTTTTCTTCCATAAAGTTCACGGCAATGGGGTCACTGCCGCGCGATACGCCGTAGACCTTGTGACATAGTCCGGCGGCCTCCATGGCTTTTTTTGCCAGAACGCAGAGCGAGGGTCCCATCTTTCCGGCCGCACCGAGCACCATGATATCGCCGGAAAGCAGGCGGATATCCTCGATCAGCTTTGATGACGGGGTGGTGAGCAGGGTGTTGAGTTTTTCTTCTGTCCAGTTCATTGGTTTTCTTCCTTTCTGAGATAGCTTATGTATTCTTTATGCGTCATAGCCGGGGCGTAGGCGCGTTTTACCTGTTTTGCCTTTTCGGCGTGATGATAGAGCAGCTCGGCCACTGTGCCGGCAAGCAGCTTTGCGGACAATACGTAGGCGTAATCCGGGTTGGCGACCCGAAAATCCGTTCCGTGCAGATGCCCCGAAAATCCGCCGACCGACGGCTGAATCACCGGAATCCGATGGCTGACATCGCCCATGTCGGTCGAGCCGGTGATTTCGGCGCCCGTGACAATGTTTTCATCGCCGATCAGCTCCCGTGCGTTTTTCGTAAAGACCGCAGAGAGCGCGGCACTCTCACGCAAGGGGAGATAGCCGGGCAAATCCTCGTATGTCACGGCGGCACCGATCATGTCGGCGGCACCGCGGACGGCACGGTTTACGGCGGCGCTGCCCTTTTGAATCGCCGCAAGCGATGCGCCGCGGACGTACATGTCCATGCAGACCTCGTCCGGGACGGTGTTTACCACATCGCCGCCCTTGGTGATGATCGGGTGGATGCGGATGCGGTCGGTATCGGAAAAGGTTTCGCGGTTTGCGTGGATGCCCAAAATCGAAAGGGCGGCCGCATTGAGTGCGTTGACCCCGTCAAAGGGCGTGCTGCCGTGGGCGGCTTTTCCTGAAAAGCGTACGGTTTTTGCCAAAAAACCGAGGTTGTAGCCGTCTGCATAGACCTTGGCGTTCGGTTCGTTGGGCTGGGCGTGCAGCATCATCGCCATGTCAATATCGCGAAACGCGCCTTCGGCCAGCAGCTGCTGCTTGCCGCCGCAGTAGTCGATTTCGCCCGACTGCCGCAGTGTTTTGCGGTAGGATAAATCGATAAATTCCTCGGCCGGCGCCGCAAGAAAGCAGATGTTTCCGTCCAGATGGCGGTACATGCCGCTTTTTTGAATGGCGATCGCAGTACCCAGCATGGCCGCGATCTGGGCGTTGTGTCCGCAGGCGTGGGCAACGGACGCGTGCGCCCTCGGATGGCCGGCACAAAACAGGGCGTCCATCTCGCCGATGACAGCCACCGTGATGTCGCCGCTTCTTCCCTTTAGCGTCCCCTTTACCCCGGTTTTTGCCAGCGGATATTCGATGGGAATCGAAAGCGCCTCCATGACCTTTCGTACCAGGGCGGACGTTTTTTCTTCCCGGTAGCCGATCTCCGGGTTGTCCGCGACGGTTTCGCCGATTTGGATGATGGCCTCCCGTGCGTCATCGATCGCAAGATACAGAGAATCTTTGATTGCTTGCAGTGTCATTTTGTTTCCCTCCCAGGATGTTTTGCATCAGTCCACGGAAAAAATTGTAGCACAGGGGTATGACAGGGTCAATGGAAAAAAACGTAGATTCCGTGCGGTTTTGGTACCTTGCGCGGGTTTTTTAAAACTTTCACATTGCGGCGGCCGCGCGTTGTCAAAATCAAAAACCGCTTTGGAATAATCTTGCAGTATTTTATTTTAAGTGTAATTTGCACGTAATAAATATGTGCAAAAATGAGATCTGTATAAAAATGCGTTTTGCATATATAATGACGGTTGAGGTGATTTTATGTTTCAAGTACGCCGCGGTGAGGAAACGACAAACCGAACCTTTCGGTTTCCGAAACCGTTGATGGATAAAATGTCGGTTATAGCCCAAAAGGAGAATGTATCGCTGAACAGCTTTGTTGTGCAGTGCTGTGAATATGCCATGGAGCATTTTCAGGCATCGGATACCGAGACGGAAAAAAGCGAATCATAGAGAGTCGGAGGCTTTGACAAAAACGGCGGAATGTGCTATAATATGGGGAAATATGGAATAGAAGTTAAGGAGGATCAAAATGGCTCGGCCGCAGGAGATGATAAAATCGCAGAAGGATTTTGAAGTCGGTTTTACAAGGATTGTGGAGCATACGGTGACGAGTTCGGCATCGCTGATTGTGACAACGCTGGAGACGTTGATGCGTTCCGGCACGCTGCCGGCAGATTTGTTTGAGATGGCGCATCGCGCGGCGCTGTCCGCACGCGATATGGCGTCCAGAGTGAACGCCGTCTCTGAGCTGTTTGGCAGCGCGGATTCATTTTCAAAATTGCGCCCGGCATCTTATAATGTGGAACAGTTTATGAGTGTCTTGATTGAGCAGATCAATCGGGCAATCGGCGATAAGCTGCGCGGCGACATTACGTTCCATATGGAGGCGGAAGAGGAAAGAAACGCGGTCTTTGACGCAAGACGGATGTCCATTATCACGTACCATTTGATCGGAAATTCGATCAAGCACGGCAGAACCGACAATAAAAATGTGCGTGTGACCTGCCGGAGTGAAGCCGGCATGATGGAGATCTGCGTCCGCGACTTTGGCGGCGGTCTGCCGGCTCGGATTTACCGCGACCCGTTTACTTACAAGGGCGGACTTGGCACGGGCCAAATGGCGGACGGGATGCCGCCCAAGGTCACAGGTCTTGGCCTGCCGCTGTGTTATAAATTGACAAAGGATATGGGCGGTGAGCTTTTGGTTAAGAACTTAAAAGGCGGCGTAAAATTCACACTGATTCTGCCGCAGGAGAAGAAGCGGCTGCACGAGCCAAAGGTTTTTATACCCGATACCGCCCTGATGCAAAACTGTATGGCATCTGTTTTTTTAAAGGAGGAGAACCATGACGATAACCTATGAATTTTCGGATTCTTTATATGTAAACATGACAAACCGCTGCTCGAACGCTTGCACATTTTGTCTGCGCAACAACCATGACGATGTCAACGGCGTGGATAATTTGTGGCTAACGAGGGAACCTACATTAGAGGAGATCAAAGAGGATTTTCTAAAACGGGATCTGACCAAATACCGCGCGGTGGTATTTTGCGGCTATGGCGAGCCGACCGAGCGCTTTGACGATTTGATCGCGGTTGCGCGGTGGTTAAAGCAAATAAGCCCCGATACCCCGATTCGCTTAAACACCAACGGACAGGCAAACTTAATCATGGGACGGGACGTCACGCCCGAGATGCAGGGCTGCATTGACACGGTGTCGATCAGCCTGAATGCGGAGAACGCCGAAAAATACCAGGAAATTTGCAGAAGCAAGTTCGGCGGTGAGGCGGCCTTTGAGGGATTAAAGCAATTTGCGGTTCGTGCAAAGCAGTACGTGGGCGAGGTGATTTTTTCGGTCGTTGACGTGATGGCGCCGGAGGAGATCGAGCATTGCCGTAAAATCGCAGAGGACTGCGGTGTGAAATTTCGTGTCAGGGAGTATATTGCATAGGAGGCTTTATGCTGGAATTACAGAAGATTACCATTGACGATAAGGAAATGTTCGACCGCTTTTTAAAGAGAAAGTGCAGCCGAAACTCGGAATTTACCTTTACCAACCTGTTTATGTGGAGAAAGAGCTATGACATTTGCTACCTTATTATCGATGACATGCTCTGCATCATGCCGCAGCACAAGGGCAGCGCACGGAGTGCGACCTTTCCGATCGGGTTTATGACCGAGGACGGCGGCGAATACGATATCAGGCCGGTGATTGAGACCCTGATTCGTCAGGCAGAGGAAGAAAAGCGGGAGTTTTTGCTGCGGCTTTATGATAACAAGACGGTGGATCGGCTGGTGACGGCGTTTCCCGGCCGGTTTTTCATTACCGAAGACGTCAACTATTTTGATTATGTGTACCGCGTTGCGGATTTGGTGCAGCTTTCGGGAAAGCGGTATCACGCAAAAAAGAATTTTGTCAATCGGTTTCAAAAGAGCTATGATTGGGAGTATCAGCGCCTCAGCGCCGAAAACGCCGGAGAATGTCTGGAATTGTTTGCGCGGTGGAGCCAAAAGGAGGACGGCGATGCGGAGAGCATCGCAGAGGAGGCGGAGGCCGTACGGGAACTGTTTGAAAACTGGGACGCACTGGGCGTGCGCGGCGGCTGTCTGCGCGTAGACGGGGCGATGGTCGCCTTTTCGGTCGGCGAACCGCTCTGTGAGGATACGGTGGTGATTCATTTAGAGCATGCGGACACGGATTATGTCGGGGCGTTTGCCATGATGAATCAGCAGTTTTTGGCGCATGAATGGCAGGATTACACGTATGTCAACCGGGAAGAGGATATGGGGATTCCGGGGCTTCGGAAGGCCAAGGAGTCCTATCGCCCGGCCTTTATGGTAAAAAAATATGTGGCAACCTTGATGCCATAAAACAAAAAGGACGCAGGCGACTGCGCCCTTTTTTTTATTACGGTGCGGTGTAGAACGGCGGCGCGGCGGCCATCGCCCCTGTATTTTTTGTCAGAAAAGCACAGAAAAACCTTTTGAAAAGCCATGTTTTTTTTCAAAAAAATGTTGAAACGGAGTCTATACTATGGTATAATATCACATTAGGGTATCATACGCATGCGTATGATCGAAAAACCCCGCGGCACAAAGCGCGGCTTTGCGGCCGAAAACTCAAATGCAGCTTATTTGGAGGTGCGACGATTGTATAAAATAGTGAAGAAAGAGGTCTTAAATCCCACGGTCTCTTTGATCGAGGTGGAGGCGCCCTACATCGCCCGCAAGGCGGAACCGGGACAGTTTATCATCCTCAGAGTGGACGAGCAAGGGGAGCGGATTCCCTTTACGATTGCCGACTTTGATCGGGAAAAGGGAACCGTAACGATTATATTCCAGATCGTAGGACAGACGACCGAACGGCTGAATACCTTAGAGGCAGGCGACAGTTTGCAGGATTTTGTCGGCCCCCTGGGCAAGGCCTCGGAGTTTCAAAATATCAAGACGGCGGCGGTGATCGGCGGCGGACTGGGAACGGCAATTGCCTATCCGCAGGCGAAAAAGCTGCATCGCCTCGGCGTTAAGGTTGACATGATCAACGGATTTCGGAACCGGGATCTGGTGATTATTGAGGAAGCGTGCAGAGAAGCCTGTACCAATCTTTATACCATGACCGATGACGGCTCTAACGGCAACAAGGGCTTTGTCACCGCAAAGCTGGAAGAGCTGATTCAGGCCGGCAACCACTATGACATTGTGATTGCCATCGGGCCGCTGGTGATGATGCGTGCCGTGTGCCGCCTTACCGAGCAGTACGGCATCAAAACGATTGTCAGCATGAATCCGATTATGATTGACGGTACCGGGATGTGCGGCGGCTGCCGCGTGACGGTGGGCGGCGAGACGAAGTTCGCCTGCGTGGACGGCCCGGATTTTGACGGACATCAGGTGGATTTTGACCAGGCAATCCGCCGTTCTAAGATGTTTTCGGAGGGAGAGCGCATCTCCCGTACGGCGCATCGCTGCAGATTGGAGGGAATGGATCATGCCTAATATGTCACTGACGAAAGTTATCATGCCGGAACAGGAGCCAAATGTCAGAAACAAAAACTTTAAAGAGGTTTCCTGCGGCTATACCGAGGAAATGGCGGTCGAAGAGGCAAACCGCTGCTTAAACTGCAAGCACCGTCCCTGTATGGGCGGCTGCCCGGTGAATGTAAAGATCCCGGAATTTATCAGCCTTGTTGCAGAGGGCAAGTTTGAGGACGCCTATCATAAAATTCAGGAGACCAGCTCGCTGCCGGCGGTCTGCGGCCGTGTATGTCCGCAGGAGAACCAGTGCGAAAAGTACTGCGTCCGCGGCAAAAAGGGTGAGCCGGTGGGCATCGGCCGTCTGGAACGGTTCGTTGCCGATTGGTACATGAAAAACGGAAAGAGTGAGATCCAAGCCGCCGCGCCGAACGGCAAAAAGGTTGCCGTGGTGGGCGCAGGTCCGTCCGGCCTGACCTGTGCCGGCGATCTGGCAAAGCTCGGCTATGACGTCACCGTGTTTGAGGCGTTCCATACGCCGGGCGGCGTTCTGGTTTACGGCATCCCGGAGTTCCGTCTGCCCAAGGATATCGTCAAGGCGGAGATTGAAAAGCTCAAGGCCATGGGCGTCAAGATCATGACCAACATGGTTATCGGCAAGGTCTTGTCGATCGAAGAGCTGATGAAACAGGAAAACTTTGACGCAGTCTTTGTGGGCACCGGCGCCGGACTGCCCAGCTTTATGGGCATTGACGGCGAAAACTTAAACGGCGTGTACTCTGCCAATGAGTTTTTGACAAGAATCAACTTAATGAAAGCTTACCGTTTTCCGGAATACGACACCCCGATTTATATGGGTAAAAACGTGGTGGTTGTCGGCGGCGGCAACGTTGCGATGGACGCGGCGCGTTCGGCCAAGCGTCTCGGCGCGGAAGAGGTTTACATCGTCTATCGCCGCGGCGAGGCGGAAATGCCCGCCCGCAAAGAGGAAG
>OLOI01001551.1_pt1 | contig 18974 bp, 17 predicted proteins | sample 1672131 | NCBI WGS metagenome assembly OLOI01 (sample SAMEA3136651, study PRJEB25190) | human gut metagenome | reverse complement strand
AGAGGGAAGATGTGCTTATTCCAAATAGTCCTTCAGCTTGCGGCTGCGGCTGGGGTGGCGCAGCTTGCGCAGCGCCTTTGCCTCAATCTGACGGATCCGCTCTCTGGTGACGTTAAACTTTTTACCGACTTCCTCCAGCGTTCTTGCGCGGCCGTCATCTAAGCCAAAGCGCAGACGCAGAACCTTTTCTTCTCTGGGGGTCAGCGTGCCGAGTACCTCGACCAGCTGCTCCTTTAATAGAGTAAAGGTTGCCGCATCGGAGGGCGCCGGGGCATCGTCATCCTGGATAAAGTCGCCCAGGTGACTGTCCTCCTCTTCGCCGATCGGCGTTTCCAGCGAAACGGGTTCCTGGGCGATCTTCATGATCTCGCCCACCTTATCAACGGGGATATTCAATTCCTTGGCGATTTCCTCCGGCCGGGGATCGCGGCCAAGCTCCTGCACCAGCTGTCTGGAAACGCGCACCAGCTTGTTGATGGTTTCCACCATGTGTACCGGGATACGGATCGTTCTGGCCTGGTCGGCAATGGCACGGGTGATTGCCTGACGAATCCACCAGGTTGCGTAGGTACTGAATTTGTAGCCCTTGGTATAGTCAAACTTGTCTACGGCCTTAATCAGACCCAGGTTTCCCTCCTGGATCAGATCCAGAAACAGCATACCGCGGCCGACATAGCGTTTTGCAATGCTGACAACCAGACGGAGGTTTGCCTCCGCAAGGCGGCGCTTTGCCTCACGGTCGCCCTCGGCCATACGCTTTGCAAGCTCGGTTTCTTCTGCGGTCGAGAGCAGGCTTACCTTACCGATTTCCTTGAGGTACATCCGTACCGGGTCATCAATGCTGATGCCGTCCGGCACCGTCATATCGTCTAAGTCCTCCGGCGTGATTTCGATCTCGTTTTCCAGCATATCCAGCTCTTCGTCCAGATTGCCGACAATCTCTACGCCGTGCTTTTCCAGATATTCATACATTTTGTCAATCTGGGCGGCGTCCAGCTCCAGCTCTTCCATCTTGTCGCTGATTTCCTTGTAATCCAAAACGCCTTTCTTTTTGCCCTCTTCCAAAAGCTGCTGCAGCAATGCTTTTTTATTGGTCATCGGTTTCTTTTCTTTCTCCACGGTTTGTTCCCCCTGTTCGCTTTATGTTGTTCTTCCGAACCAGCTTGTCCAGCTCTCTCAAATCGGCGCCGGACTGCATCAGCCGTTCCTCATTTTTCCTTGCTTTTTCAAAAAGCAGGGTGGAAAGCGGCTGCTGATAGGCCTGGTCTTTGTGTACAATGTTTTTATCATCCATCAAGATGGCGGTCACGGCGCTTGCCGCATCCAGCGTAAGCTTTGCCAAAAGCGCATGAACGTCAACGTCCTGACGGTCGTCCTCTGCCCAGAGCGCCTCGGCCAGCTGCCGGTGGGCGCCCTCGGAAAAGTCTCCGGCGCAAAGCCCGGACGCCTTGACCTTTCGCAGAATATGACCTTCCGTCATCAGATTTAAAAGAAGGCTTTCTGCGTTATAAATTCCCATTCTTTTCAAATCACGCCGACCGCCGGTACGCCGCTCAAAGCTTTGTTTTTCTTCCCGTTCCGCCCGGCGCCGCTGCACGGCATCCTTTTTCCGCAGCAGGACGTTTACCTGCGTGAGAAGGCTTTCTTCACTCACGCCGGCGGTGGCCGCCGCCTGTTTTAAGTACAGTTCCCGTTCGGTCGGCTTGGTGATTTCGGCAAGCACGGCCGCTGCCGCCTCGGTAAATTCGATGACCTGCTCGGTATCCTTTAGGTCATAGTTTTGCTTGAGGCGATCCATTCTATACATAAACAGCGGCTTTGCGGCGTCAATCAAAATCCGAAACATCTCCGGCCCCTTGCTTTGGATAAATTCGTCCGGATCCTTGCCGTCGGTAATGGTCAGCACGCGGGTTTTCATCTCCGCATCGGTCAGAATCTGCCCGGCGCGCAGCGTTGCCTTTTGCCCGGCCTGGTCGGCATCGTAGCAAAGCACCGCCCTTTGGGCGTACTTCTTTAAAAGACGCGCCTGTTCCGGTGTGAATGCGGTGCCGAGTGACGCGACCGCATTGCCGATTCCGGCCTGGTGCAGCGAGATGACGTCCATATAGCCTTCCATCAAAAGCATGGTGCCGGATCGGTCGTTTTTGGCAAGGTTTAACCCAAACAGGTTCTCCTTTTTCTTAAAGACCATGGTCTCCGGCGAGTTCAGGTATTTTGCGCCGCTCCCATCGCCCGTCATCACACGGCCGCCAAAGCCGATGATCGCGCCCTGGACGTTGATGATCGGAAAGATGACACGCCCGTCATGAAAGACGTCGTAATAGGAGCCGTTCTCCCTTGATTTGGCAAGCCCGGCCTCATAAACCTCATGCGCTTGATAGCCCTTTTTTGCGAGATAATCCAGCAGATTGGACCAGCCCTCCGGGGCAAAGCCCAGCCCGAACTTTTTGATGGTGGCATTGGTAATGCCGCGTTTTTTCAGGTACTGATAGGCCGCCTCTCCCTTTGGGTTTGCCAGGTTTTCAAAAAAATAGCGTGCGGCCGCGGTGTTGATCTCATAAATGCGCTGCCGTTTGTCGGCCGCCGCGGCGCGTTTTTTTTGATCCTCCAAAGAGCCGAATTCCGGGATCGGAACATGGGCGCGGTCTGCCAGATATTTTAAGGCGTCCTGAAAATCCAGATTTTCAATCCGCATGATAAAGTCAATCGCGTTGCCGCTTGCGCCGCAGCCGAAACAGTAAAAAAGCTGCTTTTCCGGCGAGACGGAGAGGGAGGGTGATTTTTTATCGTTGTGAAAGGGGCAGAGCGCCGCATAGCGCGAACCGACGCGTTTTAGCTTTGCGTACTCAGAGACAAGCTCCACCAGTTCGTTCTTCTCCAAAACCTCTTGCTTAAAGTCCTGAAAATCCTGCGCCATGCCCTCACCTCCCTATCAAAGCCGACAAGGCGTTTTTCTGTGCTTTGTGCGGCATGATTTGCTCTCAAAGTATATAAATTCGACACCGTTTGCCGATTTCCTCTTTTTGATCGGAATTACCGTGCCCAAAAGGAGGGAATATACAGCTCGGTGAATTTGGAGACGGCAAAACGGTCGCTCATCCCGGCGATGTAGTCACGGATCTGTACCTCAACATCATCGCTCATGCTGGCGTTTTTGCTGCTTCTTGGGATCAGCTCCGGCTGCTTGCGGTACGCCTCGTAAAGCCCCTCCAGGACGCGGCAGGCTTTTTGTTCCTCGCACTGCGGCTTGGAAGAAACGTAAACCCGTTCAAACATAAAGGCGCGAAGCCCCATCATGGCATCAAAAACGTCATCTTCCATTTTGATGGTGTCATGATCCATGCTGGCGCGGATCACCGCCCAGATCAGGGTGTTAATCCGCTGCGAATGCCGTGCGCCCAAAACACGGGTATAGCGCTTTGGTATATCGTATTCGGTCAGCACGCCGCCGCGCACCGCGTCATCAATATCATGGTTGATATAGGCGATTTTATCGGCCAGCGCGACAATCTGTCCCTCCGGCGTGCTTGCCGTTTTGCCGCCGGTGTGACACAGAATCCCGTCCCGTACCTCATAGGTAAGATTGAGTCCGCCGGGGCGTTCTAAGACATCGACCACGCGCAGACTTTGTTCGTTATGCCGAAAGCCGTGCGGACAGATGCGGTTTAACACGTTCTCTCCCATATGGCCAAACGGCGTGTGACCCAAATCGTGTCCCAGCGCGATGGCCTCAGTTAAGTCCTCATTCAGCCGCAGGGCGCGTGCAATGGTGCGTGCAATCTGCGAAACCTCCAGCGTGTGCGTCAGCCGGGTGCGATAGTGATCGCCCTCCGGCGATAAAAAGACCTGGGTCTTGTGTTTGAGCCGCCGAAAGGCCTTGGCGTGGATAATCCGATCCCGATCCCGCTGAAACGCCGTCCGCAGCGGACACGGCTCTTCCTCATGCTCGCGGCCGCGGCTCTCGGCACTCTTTGCCGCATACGGCGAGAGCATCACTCTTTCCTGTTCTTCCGTTACTTCCCGAAGATTCACCGGTCATCGCCTCCTTACCTTACCTTATTTATTTCTACAAAAAGAGACGGATTCCTTTTTCTTTATTGACAAAATCTGAAATTTATACTAACATAACAGTTAGACTGATAAAAAGGGAGAAAAATTATGCAAAACGCACCAAGCCTGACACCGAGACTGCAAGAAATCGCGGACGCCGTTGCGCCGTGCCGCTGCGTTGCGGATATCGGCACGGATCACGCTTATCTGCCGGCCTATCTTTGCGCAAAGGGAGTCTGCAAGTCCGCAATCGCCTCCGATCTGCGCGCGATGCCGCTTGAGAGCGCCAAGGAGACGATCACGCGCTATCACCTTTGCGATCGGATCAAAACCCGTCTCGGCGGCGGTGCGTCCACGCTTTTGCCGGGAGAGGCGGACGCCATTGTGATTGCCGGCATGGGCGGACTGATGATTGCACAGATTTTAAAGGATGACGCCGCGGTCTTTCAAAAGGCGGAACAGATTTTGGTGCAGCCGATGAGCTCGGTTTGTGAGCTGCGGACGCTGCTTTGGGAATATCACTATCGGATCGCGCGCGAATGGCTGAGCCGCGAGGGTGAAAAGCTGTATCACATCATGGCGATAGTGCCGGGAAGAGAAGAAGAAAAACCCGATGAATGGGAGCTTTTTATGGGGCGCAGCCTTTTGGAAGAGAGGCCGCGGTACTTTGCGGATTATTGGGCGCAGCAGAAAAAAAGGCTGGAGGAAAAGCACCGCGGACTTTTGCGCGCCAAGACGATTGATGAAAAGGAGTTGCAGCGCACCGAGGCGATGTGTCGGATGCTGCGCAAAACGGAGGAGGATATGGGATGGTAAAGGTTTCTGATATTATGGAGGCAATGGAGCGCTTGGCGCCGCCGGCACTGGCCGAGAGCTGGGATAACGTGGGGCTGATGACCGGGGATCGGGATCAGCGGGTCACCACGGTGTTTGTCTGTTTGGACGTGACCTCGGATAACGTGCGGCGTGCTGCGGAATGCGGCGCGGATTTGATTATTTCGCATCATCCGCTGATTTTTGCGCCGCAAAAACGGATTGTGGAGCAGGATATCACCGGCAGCATTTTGCGGAACCTGATTCGCAGTGATATTTCGGTTTACAGTGCGCACACCAATTTAGACCATGCGGACGGCGGTATGAACGATGCGCTGGCTGCCCGTCTGGATTTGACCAAGGTGCGCCGCTTTTTGGAGAGTGAGTGTGTGGACGAGACCGGCGCGCCGATATTGAATATCGGCCGGGTCGGCATGCTGAACGCGCCGATGGAGATGGCGGATTTTGCGGATATGGTACGGGATTCGCTCGGCTGCCGGAGTCTGCGCTATGTGGGTGCGCCGGAGGATATCGTAAAAACCGTGGCCGTGTGCAGCGGTGCCGGCGGTGACGGCATTTACAGTGCGTACCATGCCGGTGCGGATGTATATGTGACCTCCGATATCCGGCATCATGAGGCGCAGCTCGCCTTTGAGCTGGGTATCAATCTGATTGACGCCGGCCATTTTGAGACGGAGCATATTGTGTGCGCCCTTTTGACAAGCTATCTGGAATCGGCATTCCCGGAGCTGAATGTGATCCCCTCGGACGCGCCGCCGTATTTTAATCACCGCGCCCTTTGATAAAAAATCAGACAGAACATAATAGAAAAAAGGAATGAAATAAGTATGGAAAAAACACCCATGTCAATGCGCAAGCATGTGCTGATGATCGGAAAGACGAATGCGGGAAAATCCACGCTGATGAACGCTCTGCTCGGACAGGAGGCGGCGATTGTGTCTGCGGTGGCAGGGACAACGACCGACCCGGTGGTTAAGGCGATGGAGCTGATCCCCTACGGGCCGATTGCGCTGATTGATACCGCAGGCTTTGGTGATCAGGGTGCGCTCGGCGGCAAGAGAATGGAGAAAACCAAGCAGCTGTTTCAGCGTGCGGATTTGATTTTGTGGGTGTGTGACGCCGCCGCGCCGGAAGAGGCGCCAAAGACGGGCAAGATCCCCGTGATTCGGGTTTATACCAAGTCGGAGCTGCTGAGTCCCGACAAAAGGGCGTATCTGCAAAAGGAGTATCCCGACGCGGTGTTTCTCTCCGACCATGCACAGGTCGGCATCGATGCGCTCAAGGATCGTATGATACAGGTCTTAAAAGAGCAGGAGCGCGATGACGAAACGCTGCTTGGGGATCTGTTACCCAAAGGGAGCTGCGTTGTGATGGTGGTGCCGATTGACAGTGCAGCACCGAAGGGAAGATTGATTTTGCCGCAGGTGCAGCTGATCCGCGACTGCCTGGATCATGACATGAAGGCATATGTCACCAAGGAAACCACGCTGGCGGATGCGCTTTCCGATTTAAAAAAGGTGGATTTGGTGGTGACGGATTCCCAGGCCTTTGCGGTGGTGGACAAAATCGTTCCCCAAGATATCATGCTGACCTCGTTTTCGATGCTGCTGGCAAGGCAAAAGGGGAACTTTTCGCAATACTTAGAGGGCGCAGAGGCGATTGCACGCCTGAAAACCGGGGACAAGGTGCTGGTTCTGGAGGGCTGCACCCATAACAGTACGCATGAGGATATCGGACGGGTCAAGCTGCCCCGGCTGATTGAAAAAAAGACCGGCGCAAGGTGTGAATATCAATATTTGACCGGCTATACATTCTGTGAGAACATCGAGGACTACGCGCTGGTTTTGTCCTGCGGTATGTGTATGATTAACAAGCAGGAGGTGCAAAGTCGGTTAAAGGCGCTTTTGGAACGCGGCGTTCCGACCGTCAATTACGGCGTTGCGCTTGCGTATTTAAACGGCATTTTGGATCGCGCCAAAGAACTTTTTTGTAAGTAAACAGAGAAGATAAAAACAGCGGCAGGTGCTTTTGACACCTGCCGCTGTTTTGCTTATTATTGAACCGGAACGGTTACGTCAATCTGTTTCAAGTCCTCATTCCAGCGGATTCGTCCGTGAACGGATTCGATCACATCCCGAATCGGCAGAAGAACGCGGCAGTTAAATTCAATCGCGGGCGAGCTGAGCGGACGTGCGCTGCCGTTGACCATCATAAACGGCTCGCCGACGCGGATCAAAAGGCGGTTGCCGCCAAGGTCGATACCGGCAAGGTTCATATTGTTATCCCAGGAAACCTCCGCGCCGAGTGCAGTGAGCACCGCACGCATCGGAACCAGGGTGCGGTAGTATCGGGTGTCGGTAATCGGCGGCTGGTCGAAGGTCACCGGCGTATCGTTGACGCGGACGGTAATCAGCTCTTCAAATGTGATGCCGTTTTCTGCCGCAAAGGCCTGTGCCGCAGTGCCGGGCTTTGCGTAGATGCGAAAACCGCCGGAGGGAACAAAGGCACCGGGTGCAATCTCGGTCACACCGGCCGGAATGGTTGCGGCTGCCAGGTTCGGGCAGGCGGCAAAAGCGTTCTCACCGATATTCGTTACACTGTCCGGCAGCGTAATGGTCCACAGGTTGTCGCAGCGGTAAAAAGCATCTTTTCCGATTGACACAACGCCGGACGGAATCGTGATCGAGTGCAGCGCACTGCATTGGCTGAATACGCCGTTTTCGATATTTTTAAGAGAGGACGGAAGCGTGATTTCCTGAAGCTTTGTACTGTACGCAAAGCACATGCTGCCAATCTCGCTCACCGAGTCCGGGATCACGATCTTTTGGATCGTGGTACTGCCGCCGCATGCACCGGCAGCGAGTGCCGTTACGGGATAATCGCCCAGCTTTTCCGGAATGATGACGGTTTCGCGGCTATCGTCTACATTGGTGATGGTCGCGGTGTTGTTCGATACCGTATAGGTAAAAATATCCTCCCGGTAGCGGTTTTCCGTCTGGTAGCGATCTTCCATTTCTTCCGCAGCGGCAGGACTGACCGCGAAGAGGAGCGAAAGCGCCGACAGCAGACAAAGGAGTCTGCAATATTTTTGAATTTTTTTCATCAAATCACCTCAAAATAATGATAAAACATAAAAACAAAAAAATATTATAGCACAAAAAACAAAAAATTGCAAGCCCCATCGGTCAAGGCGGCAAAGAGACGGGAAAACGGATTTGACATCCTGTCAAAAATATGATATCTTAATGAAAATGTAAGTATGCCTGAGGGGGTGGGAAAATGGAACGGGAACAGGAACTGATTGCAAAAGCAAAAGCAGGGGATGTTTCCGCGTTTGAAACACTCATTGTAGAGCATCAAAAACGCATTTTTGCCATTGCCTACCGCATCGCAGGGAACCCGGAGGACGCGGCCGATATGACCCAGGAGGTCTTGGTGAAGATTTTCAAAAACCTCAGCAAATTTCGGGGCAACGCGAAGTTTTCTACCTGGGTTTACCGGGTGGCGACCAATACCTGCTTTGATGAACAAAAAAAGCTGCGCCGCCACGAGAATTATTCGCTGGATCAGGAGATTGAGACCGAGGACGGGTCGATGGCGGCGTCTTTGGCGGATGACGGGCCTACGCCGGACGAGACGGCGGAGAGAAATCAGGTGCGCAGCGCAGTACATGCGGCAATCCGTCAGCTCGGCGAGGATCACCAAAAAGTCATTATTTTGCGGGACATTGAGGGGTTCTCTTATGATGAGATTGCGGACATGCTGCAATGCTCGGTCGGGACGGTAAAATCCCGGATTAACCGCGCAAGGGCGACACTGAAGAAAATTTTAGTGCAAAACAGGGAACTATTTGACGACGATTTCGTCTAAATAACAGAAAGAGAAAATAAAGAGGAAAGGAGGGGATTTTCATGGGCAAGGAACACATGGACTGTGAGACCTGTCTGGAATGTTTGTTTGACGCCGTCTGCGGCAGCCTGAGTGAGGAAGAGATGCGATTATTGAACGCGCACTTGGATACCTGTGCGAGCTGCCGTGCGGAATACCAAAGCGTCAAGATGATGCATCGGCTGACAGAACAAGACCCTGTGCCGGATCTGCCGGCGGATTTTGAAAAAACCTTGCACGAAAAGCTGACGGCTGCTGCCGATGAAATGATGGCAGAGACAACCGAGAAGAAACGGATCCCGCTCCGAGATATGAGAAAAAAACAGGTAAGGATTCTGATTTCGGCCGCGGCGTGCGCGGCAATTACGATCGGCGTTTTTTCCGGCGGACTGTATCAGCGGTATCTGCATGCCGATGATGTCTGGAACGAGACGGAGTCTGTCAGGACTCCGACAGAGAGTGCGCAGCCGCGCCCCATGGAGACAACCGACCCTCAAGCGGAATCGGCGCTCGGCAGTGAGACGGAGAGGGCGGCAGACAGCCGTGAGACCGCGGCGCCTGCGGCATCGGCTGCGGCAGAGAAAAGGACAGAAGAAAAGACGGTGAGCGGCAAAACAGAGCAGCCGGCGCAAAAGGCGGAATCCAAGACGGAAACTTTGCAAGAATCGGACGCTGCCGCAGCAAATAAAACGGAGGAAAGCACCTCGGTGCAGCAACCGTCCGCAGCGCCTTCTGAAACGGCTCCGGCGCAGCGGAGAGAATCCGTGAAAGAGAGTGATGCACCGCAGGAGAACGAGGCCGTCTCGGTGCAAAGCAGCGAGGATATGGATCGCGCGGAGAATGCCGCAGAAGCGATGCAGGGATATGCGGCGTCGGCAAGCGGCGGCGGTGCCATGGCGGCAGCCGCAGATAGCAGTGAGAGCCGCGCAAAGACGGCCTATGCCATGGAGAACGTCTATGCTATTACCGTGCCGGACGTACATGCGTTTTTGGCGGCGGCCACGCAAAAGACCGGGATCGCCTGGAGCGGAAAACAGGTCGGCGGCGACACCGCGGCAGACGGCGGAAGTCACGCCGTCACGCTCAGCCTTTCCGGGAAAGAGTGGGATCGTCTTTTACAATACGCAAATCAATGCGGCTATCGGGCAGAGCTGATTGCGGATAACCAAAACAAAAGTAAAATCCTGGTCACGATTGCCGGGAAAGAGGGATAAGAATGGAAAAACTTTTGCTGATTGACGGAAACAGCATTTTAAACCGTGCCTATTACGGAATCCGGCCGCTGACGGCGCCGGACGGCACGCCGACCAATGCGGTCTACGGATTTTTAAATATCCTGTTTAAGTATCTGGAGGAGGAAAAGCCGGATTATCTTTGTGTCGCATTTGATGTCAAAGCAAAGACTTTTCGGCACAAAATGTACGATCAATACAAGGCGCAGCGCAAACCGGCACCGGAGGATTTTTTGGTGCAGCTGCCCTTAATCAAAGAAGTGCTTGGCGCGATGCGGTGTGCCTGCATTGAAATGGAAGGCTACGAGGCGGACGATTTAATCGGTACCGTCTCGTTGCTTTGTGATGAAAAGAAGGTTGCCTGCCGGATTTTGACCGGTGATAAGGACGATTTGCAGCTGGCATCGGATAACACGGTCATTAAACTAGTGGTGACCCGAATGGGAAAGACCACCACCACAGACTACGATGCGGCACAGGTGAAAGAAAAATACGGGGTGACGCCAAAGGAGTTTATCGATGTAAAAGGACTGATGGGCGATCCGTCCGACAATATCCCCGGCGTCAAGGGCATCGGCGAAAAAACGGCGCTGTCCCTGATTCAAAATTATCATAGCATCGAGGAAATCTATGCGCACCTGGATGAGCTGGAGCTTACGCCGTCTGTACGCAAAAAACTCGCAGAGGATCGGGACGGCGCTTACCTCAGTAAGACGCTGGCAACCATTGACCGCGCAGTGCCGATCGATATTGACCTTGCGGCGTTTCGGATGCAGGACTATGACGCGCCGGCGCTTGGCGCTCTGTTTACACGGCTGAATTTTCAGTCCTTTTTACAAAAGCTGTCTCTGCCCGCATCGGACGATGCGAAAACGGCGGCGATTTGCGGCATAAAAACCGTGATTGATGAGTCTGAGATGGAACGCTGCTTGAACAAGGAGACGACGGTTTCCTATACGCTGCGCCGTGACGGCGAGGCGGCCGCGCTTTTCTTTACGCAGGACGGAGAGAACGTGTACACGGTTTCTCCTATCACAAAATCGGGACTGACCGCGTTTTTTGAGGATGCTGCGCTTTTTAAATGCGGATTTTGCTGCAAGGAAGACATTTTGTATCTGATGAAGCAAGGAATCGAGTACCGGGGGCTTTGCTTTGACGTCATGATTGCGGCCTACCTGGCCGAACCGACCAAAGCAAACTATACGGTGGAGGATCTTTGCCTGACCTATTTGGGTGCGGCACTGTCCGATACCGAAAAACAAACCGAGGCGGACGGACAGCTGACCATGGATTTTTCGGATTCGGCCGATGACGGGCAGCATGAGGCGGACCGTACGGCGGCGATCTTTGCGCTGCAGCAATATTTTAAGGAACGGATTGAGCAAGAGGGGCAGCACCGCCTGTATTACGAGGTGGAACTGCCGCTGAGCCGTGTGCTTGCCGACATGCAGTATGTGGGCGTGTATGTGGATAAGGCCGCGCTGCAGGCATTCGGCACGCAGCTTAGCGGTCAGATTGATGCGCTGACGGCAGAGATTTATGACCTGGCCGGTGAGGAGTTTAACATCAATTCTCCCAAACAACTGGGTGACATCTTGTTTGCAAAGCTGCACCTTCCCGGCGGAAAGAAGAATAAAAACGGGTATTCTACCAATGTGGAGGTTTTAAATAAGCTGCTGGATCAGCATCCGATTGTAGAAAAGGTGCTGAAATTCCGTCAGCTTACCAAGCTGCAATCGACCTATGTCGAGGGCCTGATCCCTACGATCGATCAGAAAACGGGAAGGATTCATTCCAACTTTAACCAGACCGTGACGGCAACCGGGCGGATCAGCAGCACTGAACCGAATCTTCAGAATATCCCGGTGCGGACGCAGCTGGGGCGCGAGATTCGGCGTATGTTTGTGGCAGAAAATGAGGATAGCTGCCTGGTTGACGCCGATTATTCGCAGATTGAGCTGCGTGTTTTGGCGCATATTTCGGACGATGATACCATGAAAGGGGCGTTTCTTCACGAACTGGATATCCACACCCAGACGGCGTCCCAGGTGTTCGGCGTGCCGATGGATGAGGTGACGCCGACCATGCGTTCACGCGCAAAGGCGGTCAATTTCGGTATTGTTTACGGGATCGGCGCCTTTTCGCTCGCACAGGATTTAAAGATTCCCATGCGTGAGGCCGATGCCTACATCAAAGGATATTTAAAACATTATCCCAAGGTGGACGCCTATATGAAGGATTCTGTCGCGTTTGCGAGGGAAAAGGGCTACGCCGTGACGCTGCTCGGCAGACGCCGGTACATGCCGGAACTTCGTGCATCCAATAAAGTGACGCAGGCGTTTGGAGAGCGCGTGGCGATGAACGCGCCGATCCAGGGGACGGCAGCGGACATCATTAAGATTGCCATGGTTGCGGTACACCGCCGTCTGAAGGAAGAAAAACTGCGCGCCAGACTGATTTTGCAAATCCACGATGAACTGATTGTGGAAACGCCGCAGGACGAGGCCGATGCGGTACAGCGGATTTTAAAAGAAGAGATGGAGCGTGCCTATCCGCTGCACGTACCTCTGACGGTGGATATGAATACCGGAAAAAGCTGGTACGATACCAAATAACGATAAGATCTTAGAATGAGAGAAAAAATATGAAACCATTAAAATATAGCCATACCGAGCTTGCCTGCTATCTCGGATATATTACGCAGGCCGCGGTGAATAATCTGCCGCCGCTTTTGTTTTTAACCTTTCAGCGTTCGTTTTCGGTTTCGATCGAGGCGATCACGGCATTGATTACCCTGAATTTCGGCACGCAGCTGGTGACCGATCTGGTGTTTTCCAAGCTGACCGATAAGATCGGCTACCGCGTCAGCGCGGTGACGGCACATGTTTTGGCGTTTTTGGGATTGGTGTTTTACGGCGTTTTGCCGTCTGTTTTGCCAAATCCTTACATAGGGCTTGTCATTGCGACGCTGGTGAACGCGGTCGGCGGCGGCCTGGCCGAGGTGTTAATCAGCCCCATCGTAGAGTCTCTGCCCGGCACGCAGAAATCGGCCAGGATGAGTTTGCTGCACGCCATGTATTGTTGGGGACAGGTGGGCGTGATTCTGATTTCAACCCTGTATTTTGCCACCGTCGGCATTGCAAAATGGCGGTATTTATTCTATGCATGGTCACTTTTGCCGCTGTTTAACGTATTCTTTTTTGCCCGCGTTCCGCTATGCAAGCTGGTGGAGGAGAATGAGAGAGACAGCGTTCTTGACCTTTTGAAAAGAGGCACATTCTGGCTGATGCTTTTGCTGATGATTTGCTCCGGCGCGGCAGAACAGGCGATGGCGCAGTGGTCCTCGATGTTTGCAGAGAGCGGACTTCATGTCTCCAAGGCGATGGGTGATCTTTTGGGGCCTTGTGCCTTTGGAATCCTGATGGCCGTTTCGCGTACGTTTTACGGGATATTCGGCGGTCGGCTGCATCTGCGCCGCGCCCTCATTATCAGCAGCATCGGCTGCATTGTAAGTTATCTGCTCTGCGGACTTTCGCCCAATCCGATTTTGTCACTGATCGGCTGCGGCCTTTGCGGCCTGTCGGTGGGGCTCATGTGGCCGGGTGTGATCAGCCTCTCATCCGAGCATTTTCCGGCCGGCGGAACGGCGCTTTTTGCCTTTTTGGCATTGGGCGGTGATCTGGGCTGCCTGAGCGGCCCCGGCGTGACCGGTATGGTTTCCGGGGCGCTGGAGCGGATCGGCTCCGGGGATATTGCATTGCGGATGGGACTGCTTGCCGTGATTGTCTTTCCGGCGTTGATGGCGCTGGGACTGATCGGACTGAGAAAGAAAAAAGAGATCGGATGAAAGGATGAGTTTGATGACAGGAAAACAACGTGCAAAGCTTAGAAAGATGGCAAATACCATACCGGCGCTTTACCAAATGGGAAAAGACGGCATGACCGAGAATATGGTAAGACAGTTTGAGGACGCACTGGAGGCCAAAGAACTGATTAAGGTGCATGTTTTAGACAGTGCGCTGCTTGACACGCGCGAGGCGGCGGAGATGGCCGCCAAAGCATCGGGCGCGGAGACGATCCAGATTATCGGCAATAAGTTTGTCTTATACAAACCGTCGAAAGAAAATCCAAGAATTACCCTTGACTAGCAATTTAGGGGTACGGGAGTCTGCTGCAATATGGTTTTGTCTCCCATGTGCCGGGATTTTGCAGAATTTCAATAAAGGAGAAAAACGGTGTATCAGAATTTATTGTTTGATTTAGACGGAACCCTGACCGATCCGAAGGAGGGGATCACCAAATCCTTTCAGTACGCGCTGCACGCGTTCGGTGTGGAAGAGGAGCTGAATCGCCTCAATCGTGTGATCGGGCCGCCGCTGATCGATTCGTTTCGGGATTTTTACGGTTTTTCGGAGGAGCAGGCCAAGACGGCGGTCGAAAAATACCGGGAGCGGTTTTCAAAGGTCGGCATCTTTGAAAACGCACGCTATCCCGGCGTTATCGAAATGCTCCGTGCGCTGAAAGATAAGGGAAGAACCGTTTGCCTTGCGACGTCAAAACCCATCGTGTTTGCCCGTCAGATTTTAGAGGCCTATGATATGGCGCCGTATTTTGATGTAACGGTGGGCAGCGAACTGGACGGACGGCGCAACTATAAAAATGAGGTCATTGACGAGGTACTCCGTCAGTTAAAGCATCCGCCGCTTGATACGGTGCTGATGATCGGCGACCGCAAACAGGATATTCTCGGTGCCAAACAGTGCGGCATTGCGGCACTCGGCGCGCGGTTCGGCTATGCGGAGCCGGGAGAACTGGAGACGGCCGGTGCGGACTATTTGGTCGATACCGTAGCGCAGCTGCGGGAATTTTTGGAGCAGTGATTTATGTGCTTTTCGGCCAATATTTCGCCCAGCGTCAGACGTATGCTGCCCTCAAGCAGCGCGGTTAAAATCTGACCCTCGGTGAGGGTGCCGAGGATTTCTTCTTTCTGCCCCAAAACCTGTACCGTATAATATTTATGATAAGACAGCCTCCGAAGCAGCCGCCGTGCCGGAAGATCCCGATAGGCACAAAGAACCGCGCTGTATCTCAGGCCGTCTTTTTCCAATTTATCCTTGTAATACAGCAGCTCCCGCAGTGCCTGACGGGAGATGTTTTTTTGTTCGGTGCATAAATTGCCGAGCATAAACACGCCGATCAGCAAAAGATAAAACTGAAACGAGGCGGTGAGCAATAAAGAAACGGCGGCCGCGATGACGAGCAGCGCAACAACATAGCTGATGCGCAGTGTGGTTTGCCGTGCCGACATGGCGTCCGAACCCAGCGTTAACGCGGCGCGCAGCACCCGTCCGCCGTCCAGCGGCAGACAGGGAAGCAGATTCAGCAGCGCCATGGCAAGACTGACCGCCGCGGCGTACGAGAGCAGTTCGTTTTGATTACGCAGGGAGAGCAGATGGCAGACCGCCGCCAAAAAAAGGCTGCACAGCGGCCCGGCAAGGGCGATGATGATCTCCTTTGCCGGGGATTTGATGATCGGATCTTTCAGCCTTGCGCATACGCCGAAGGGAAAAAGTCCGATGCCGCGCATGGGAACGCCGAGCGCGTGTGCTGTTCCGATGTGCGCCATTTCGTGCAGGAGCGCCGAGCCCCAGCTGATGGCAAAGACGGGAAAATAGCGAAAAGCGGCGGCAGCAAAGCAAAGCGGAAGTAAGAGCAGGTGAATGCTGAGCCGATTTCCGATCCATAACTGTCCGCTGCGATCAATGTGAATTGGCCGCATCAGTGGTTGGTGATCGCGCCGGTATCGGTGCTTGCCGCGCTGCCATCGGTTGCCGTATCGGGATCGGATGCGCTGCCTGCCGTGTTTTCTTCCGCCGCCGCATCGTCTAATGGCGCGTTCGGCGCGGTATTTCGGTGCAGCAAGCCGTTCAGACGGTCAAGCAGATCGGTTTCGATCTCCCGAACGGCCGAGAGGTCGGTTTCATAGCGCAGCGCGCGGCCGAGTGCATCGGCACATTGGCTGACGCGCGGCAGAGGAATGCTTTGCATGCCGACGGCTGCCAGAGAAAATACAAGGGCGGCGGCGGTCTGCTTCAGGAGCAGCCGGCTGAGTGATCTGGGGCGTGGCTCTGTTTTTTCGGCATGCGCCGGTTCTTTGCGCGTGCCGGTGCGGCCGCGGTAGGTTTCGGTCATAACAAACACCTGCTTTCTGAAAAGTCGGACAACATCTTTGTATCATTTTACGGGACGAAATGGCAGATTATGCTTGCAACTTTTTAAAAAATAGGATATGATAATAAGATGTGAGAATAAGATGCCTAAAATGCAGCATGGGAGGAACACTATGTATCGAGCAAAGTTGGAACGATGTTTAAAACGGGTACAAAAGCCGGCGCGTTACATCGGCAATGAATTTAACAGTGTGCACAAACCGTGGACGGCGGAGTCCATGGGGGTGGCGTTTTGCTTTCCGGACGTGTACGAGGTAGGCATGTCGCACCTTGGCATGAAGATTTTGTATCATATGCTCAATGAGCGTGAGGACACCATCTGCGAACGGGTGTTTGCGCCCTGGGACGATATGGAGCAGGAAATGCGGAAAGAGGGGATTCCGCTGCTGTCGTTAGAGAGCGCGAAGCCGGTGCGCAGCTTTGATATGGTGGCGTTTACGCTGCAATATGAGATGAGCTATTCCAATATTGTCAACATGCTGGACTTGGCGGATATTCCGCTGCGCACGGCAGAGCGCGGCATGGACGATCCCTTTGTCTGCTGCGGCGGCCCCTGTGCCTACCATGCTGAACCGCTTTCGGATCTTGTGGACTTTTTTATTTTGGGTGAGGGCGAAGAAGTCAACAGCGAGATTATGGACGTATACAAGACCTGGCGCGGCAGCGGAAAATCCAGAGAGGAATACCTGATGGAAATCGCGAAAATCGAGGGGATTTATGTTCCCTCCTTTTACGATGTGACGTATCATGAGGATCAGACCATCGCGTCATTTGCGCCCAATCGGCCGGGGATTCCCCAAAAGGTGAAAAAGCGGATTATCCATAACCTGGACGAGACCTATATCCCGGAAAAACTGATTGTTCCCTTTATGGAGACGGTGCATGACCGCATCATGCTGGAGTTGTTCCGCGGCTGTATCCGCGGCTGCCGGTTCTGCCAGGCAGGCTATATCTATCGCCCCGTACGCGAGCGGTCGGTCGATCGGCTGCTTCAGGTTGCGGAGGGCGCGATTGACGCGACCGGGTATGAAGAAATGTCGCTTTCCTCGCTCAGTACCAGCGATTATACCAAGCTGTTTCCGCTCACGGACGGGCTGCTTGCCATGACGGTGGACAAGCGGATCAACCTATCGCTGCCGTCGCTGCGCGTGGATAATTTTTCGATGGAACTGATGGAAAAGGTGCAAAAGGTGAAAAAAAGCGGATTGACCTTTGCCCCGGAGGCCGGAACGCAGCGGCTTCGGGATGTGATCAATAAAAACGTGCTGGAAGAGGATTTGATACGGACGGCCAAGATTGCCTTCGGCGGCGGATATAACCGCATCAAACTCTATTTTATGCTGGGACTTCCGACCGAGACGATCGAGGACGTTTTGGGCATCGGTCAGCTGGCACAAAAGGTCATTGACGCGTTTTACGAACTCCCGAAGGAAGTGCGCAAGGGGCGCAGTGTTTCGGTGACGGTCAGCACCTCCTTTTTTGTGCCAAAGCCGTTTACGCCGTTTCAGTGGGAGCCGCAAAACAAGATCTCCGAAATGGAGGAAAAGGCGCGCATCCTAAAGGCGTCGATCACCAATAAAAAAATCGTGTATAACTGGCATTCCAGCGACGTCAGCTTTTTGGAAGAGGTCTTTGCAAAGGGTGACCGCCGTCTGGGTGAGGTTTTGATTGCGGCGCAGAAGCTGGGCTGTAAATTTGACGGCTGGTCGGACTTTTTTGACTATGATAAGTGGATGCAGGCGTTTTCTTCCTGTGGGATTGATCCGACCTTTTATGCGCACCGCAGAATCGGCACCGATGAGATTCTGCCCTGGGACTATGCCGATATCGGCGTCAGCCGTGCGTTTTTCTTAAAGGAATATCAAAAGGCCAAGGAGGGCGTTACAACGCCGTCCTGCCGGGAGCATTGCAGCGGCTGCGGCGCGGCGCAGTTCGGAGGAGGTGTCTGCTTTGAATAAATGGCGGATTGTATTTTCAAAAACCGGAATGGGAAAGTATATCTCCCATCTGGATTTGCTGCGATGTTTTTCGCGCGCGATTTTGCGCAGCGGTTTGCCGGTTGTCTATTCCCAGGGGTTTAATCCGCATCAGAAGATGACGTTTGCGCTGCCGCTTCCCATCGGCGTGACCAGCGAATGCGAGACGGTGGATATCCAGTTTGAGGATACCGTTTCGGCCGCGGAAATTATGGAGGCGCTCAACCGGAATCTGCCGATGGACATGCGCGTTCATGACGTGCATCCGCCGGTAAAAAAGGCTGCGGATATCGTAGCGGCGGAATATGAGATGAAAGCCATAACGGACGGCGTGGTGAAAAAAGAGCAGCTGACCGCGTTTTTTGGCAGCGGTGAAATTTTGATTCAAAAAAAGAGTAAGAAGAAGGGCGAGGTCACGGTCAACCTGATGGACTTTATCCGCGCCTGGGAGGTTACGGAGATCACAGAACATGCGTTTTGTCTGCGTGTTGTTCTATCCGCCGGAGGAAATCAGAATTTAAAGCCGGAACTGCTCGGACAGGCGCTGGAGGCGGCGCTTTTGCCGATCGCCGTGACAGACTGGGAGATACACCGAAAACAGATTTTTTGCACCGATGACAGCGGCGTGCTGACGGTCTTTTCCTGATTGCGGACAACATAAAAAGACGGACAGGGTATATTTGTCCGTCTGAGCGTGTCGATGAACCCTATTTTGCGAAAAATTTCATTTTGATTATATCGCCGTCCCCTGTTCCGCCATGCCT
>OLOI01001548.1_pt1 | contig 18990 bp, 15 predicted proteins | sample 1672131 | NCBI WGS metagenome assembly OLOI01 (sample SAMEA3136651, study PRJEB25190) | human gut metagenome | reverse complement strand
TGGGAGCACAAGGGGGGTTCCGCGCTCTGCGGAGCGCGGCCAGAGGCTTTGCCTCTGGACTCCACCACCTTTGAAAAGGTGGACGAAACTTTATTCGTCGCTTCGCTGTGGTTTACGGAAGATCAATTCCCTGTAATGGCGTTGAGTGCGGCGGAGACGACTTCACCGGCGGTATAGAGTCCGGAGGTGCCCTCCTGCACGCACACGGCGAACGCATACGGGGTGCTTTCGTCCTCCGAGAAACCGACGATCCAGCAGTTCGGGTTTTTATCGTCGAGCTCGGCAGTGCCGGTTTTGGCACACAGCGAATAACCGTCGAAAAGATACTCGCCGTAGTAATTGACGACGTTGTTGCGCATCATGCTGTGGAGAGAAGCGGCAGAGGAGCTGTCCGTTAAGGTGTAGCTTGTGCGGCTTTTGCCGCCCGTGAGGTATGGCTCCGGTGTGGAGCCGCCGTTTGCGATAGCGCCCATCAAAAGCGCCATGTGGTACGGGTTTGCCATGACATCCGCCTGACCGACGGAGCTCCACGCGAGGTCTATGGGGCTGGTGGAGCTGCTCAAATTGGTACTGCTTTTGTCGGTGGTGACGGAATCAAACGAGAAGTTTTTACCGAAGCCCATTTCTTCGGCTTTCTTTTTGAGGTTTTCCGCGCCGATGTCCTCCGCAAGCTGCGCAAAGTAGAGGTTGCAGGAATAGCCGAGCGCCTGCTCGAGGTTCAGCTCGCCGTGGTAATTGAGACACGTCACCTTGCCGGAGCCGATGTCCATTTCTTCTTCGCAGGTATAGGTGCGGGTGTCCCAATCGGGCAGATACTCCATGGCGGCAGCCGCTGTGACGAGCTTAAAGATGGAGCCCGGCGTGTAGGTGGAGGAAAGCGTGTGGTCGAGGAAAACGCCGTTGTATTCTTCGTTGTCGTTGAGGTCCTCCGGGACGTTCATGGGGTCGTATGTGGGAGCGCTGACCTTGACGAGTACCTCGCCGGTCTTATAGTTATAGACAAACGCGGAGCCGTTGCGGCCGTTGAAGGCGTTGTACGCGGCGGCGCTGGCGTTGGCATCTACCGTTAAAACAAGGTTGTTGCCGAGGTCCGAAAGCACGGTGCGCGCAAGGCCCGTGATGGGGTTATAGCCCACGAGCTGCGAGCGGTGCACGGCCTGCACGGCGGTGCCGATGTAGCCGCTGGAATCGCCCACGGTGTGGAGCAGTGCGCGGCGAATGTCTTCACTTTCGGCATAAACGCGGGAGCCGTCCTCCGTTTTGGCGAGCACCATGCCGCTGCGGTCTGTGATGGTACCGGCGGAAACGGCGGTGTCATCGCCGTAAATGTGACCGTTATACGGCTGCGTGGCCCATGTGGAGCCGTTTAATGCGAGGTTGATGAGGAACCAGACGAAGCCGCCGCAGAAGGCGAACAGCAAAATGTAAAGGACAAAAGAGCGAAAGCCGGTCGTTTTCATCGGCGGTCACCATCCTTTCTGCGTGTGCGGGACTGACCCGGCGAGAGGTTTTCTTCGGAAATATGGACGCGGTATGCGCCGCGGGAACGCGGGGCCGTGTTTTCGGCGCGGGTATTCACGCGGGGCCGCGGCGTGGGCGGGTCATTCGGGGAGTAGCGCGGCGGGGTGAAGGAAATCGTGTCTTCGTCGGCCTCACCTTTCGGGTGTCTTCCCGCACGGCGGGCGGCGTAGGTGCGTTCATCGGACGCTTTGAGGAATGCCAGAAGCCCCCAGACAGAGATCATACTGGAGCCGCCTGCGCTGATGAACGGCAGCGTGACGCCGGTGAGCGGCAGAACATCCGTGGGGCCGAAGACATTGAGCGCGGCCTGAAAGAGCAGCATGCCCGAGACGGCGCACGCCGCGATGGCGTAGAACGTGGAGCGACTGCGTGTGACATCGCTGCGGGCGTAGAGGATAAAGAGGACGAGCGCGAACAGCACTGCCATGCCCATTAAAAGGCCCTGCTCCTCGCACAGCATACCGAACACGAGGTCGCTGTCGCCGGCGGCGACATATTTTAAGATGCCGTTGCCGAGGCCGAGACCGAAGAGGCCGCCGCTTGCGATATACGTCATGGTGCGCACCTGCTGATAGCCGAGGCTGTCCTGTGTGTGCTCCCACACGTGCATCCAGCCCGAGAAGCGCTGGGCAACGTAGGGTTTAAACTGCAAAATGAGGAACACGCCGAAGCACGCTGCCGCGAGGATGAGGAAAATGGTGCGGAAGCTGCCGGAGCGCATGAACGCGATGATGAGGAAGCAGGCGAAGAAGATGAGCGCCGTGCCGAAATCGCGCATGAGGAACAGGAATGCGAGGCAAATGGCGGCGAACACGATGAACTCCGTGATGTTTTTTTTCGTCTGCAAATGGTCGAGTGTGGAAGCGCCGACGAACACGAATGCGATTTTGATGAACTCCGAGGGCTGGAAGCTGAACGGCCCGATGAAGATCCAGTTGCGGGAGCCGTTGACGTCTTTGCCGAGCACAAGGTTTGCAACAAACAGCAAAATGGCGCCGATGGCGATGTAGAGCCGCAGCTTCATGACGCGCTCGAGGTCGCTCATGAACCAAACAAGGAAGCAGAAAAGCACAATGCCGATGCCGAACGCGGCAATCTGCATTTTAACGGTGTCGAGCCCCTCACCGCTGAGGAGCAGGATGCCGATGCTGCTGAGGAGCAGCCCAACGGTTTCAATCTCAAAGCTGACGCGCTTTAAGATGCGGCGGGAGAAAAAGTACAGCACCCAGCTTGCCGTGAACAGAATCACGAACGGTGCGGCGGGGTAGAGACGGAATTCGCCTGTGCCGATCATCAGCTGCAAGGTGAGCGACATCTGAACGAGCGTGACGACGAGCATCAGCTTAAAGGGGGACGCCGCCTCTTTGGAAAAGCCGGTGAACATGCTGCGCTTTTTCTGCGGCACGTCGGACGCGTTGCGCAGCGTGAGCGTGGTGGAGCCCATGCGGATTTTGTCGCCGATCTGCACGAGCGTGGGCTCTGTGATCTGTTTATTGCGCACGCGTGTGCCGGCGTGGGAGCCGGTATCGCACACGAACCAGCCCTCTTCGCGGCGCATTAAAACAGCATGGTCGCGCGAAACGGAATTATCGGGTATTTGAATATCGCAGCTGCGGCTGCGCCCAATGGAATTCTCCCAGTACAAAACGGGGAAATGCGCGCCGGTGGCGGCATCCTCCAGCATGACGACCGGGTCTTTGCGGCGCTGTCCCTTTTTAAACGAGGTATAGCAGCGCCAGATAACGTACAAAACCATCAGGACGGTGACGGTACGCACGAGCACAAGGGCGGTGGAAAGCAGCCCGGAGCCGAGTATGCGCGTGATGAGTTGCTTTAAAAGCTCCATAAAGACCTCTTTTCTTTACGGCGAAGATCAGTCGTGAATTTCGGCGACCTCACCGGCCTTTTTATAGATGTGGTTCGCAGGCACGAAGCCGCGCACCATGGAAAGCGGATAGACGCGTGCGTTTTTGCCGACGACCGTGCCGGGATTCAAAACGCTGCCGCAGCCGATTTCGGCGTGGTCGCCCAGCATGGCGCCGAATTTGCGCATGCCGGTCTCTACGCGTTCGCCGTCCTTTAAGACGGTGACGTTTGAGTGATCCTGCTTTAAGTTCGACGTGACGGCGCCCGCGCCGGTGTGGGCTTTATGACCCATGACGGAATCGCCGATGTAGTTATAGTGCGGGGCCTGCGCGCCGTCGAACAGGATGGCGTTTTTCACCTCGGTGGAATTGCCGACGACGCAGCCTGCGCCGATGAGCGCGTTGCCGCGGATAAATGCGCCGGGACGCACCTCGGTCTCCGGCCCGATGATAGTGGGGCCTGCAATGTAGACGTTCGGGTAAAGCTTGGCGCTTTTTGCGACCCACACGTCTTCGCCGCGCTGCTCGTATTCCTCGGGCGAAAGTGTTTTGCCGAGCGCTTTAATGAACTCGCCGATCTTCGGCAGCGCCTCCCACGGGTAGGTGCAGGCTTCAAGCAGCGGGCGCGCCGCGGTGTAGCTGAGATCATATAAGGCGCGGACGGTCAATTCTTCATGTTTTACGTTCATATTCATGTTCCTTTCTTGACTCAATCGTACTGAAATTCCGACTCTGCGGAACGGACTTGCGACTTTCCCATAAAACCCATTTTATATAGTATAATACAACTCCCCGCACATTTCCAGTCTGTGCGGGGAGAATTCAGGTTTTCTTAACTTTTTTGTATGTTTACAGGTACTCTAAGGTGCGGATGGCGGCTTCCATGTAGATCTCGCCGGCATCCGTGCCGAGCTTATTTAAGTTGCGGGCGTCCCATTTTTCGCCGGAAAGGGAATCTGCCGCCCACATGAACTGGGCGAATTTGACGTTTCGGAACGCCGCGACGGTCGCCATGGCGGCACATTCCATCTCGACGACGGAGCAGCCTTGCTTTAAACGCTTTTCCACCTTACCGCGCGTCTCACGAAAGAATGCGTCGGTCGTCCACGTTTTCACGCGGGCATAGGGGACGTCCATGTCTTCGAGCGCTTGGCAGACGGCATCTACACAGGCAGGCTCGAGTACGGCTTCCTCGGCAGGCGGAGCGTAGTGGTAGCTTGTGCCTTCATCGCGCACGGCGGCGTAAGGCACCAGAATGTGCCCGGCGGTGATGGCGTGATCGAGTGCGCCGCAGGAGCCGAGCATCAAAAACTTTTTCACGCCGTGGGGGATCATCTCTTCCATGATGCCGCAGGCAGACGGCGCGCCGACGCGCATGCACATCAGCGCAAACACGGTGCCGTTCGGCGCAGTGCAGCGATAGACCGGTTCTCCACCGTTGCAGTCCTGATATTGCATGATGACTTCGCCGTAAAATTCCGCCGCGTATTTCTCCGTAAGCGGGCGGGAGAACACGCCGATGAGTGCCTCCGGCATATTTTCCATCGGGTGATAGAATTCGCTCGGCTCAATGACGGCTGTTTTCTCCGGGTCAAAATCTGTGTGGATCATGGAATTCCCTCCTTCGTTTTCGCAAACGGTAAATTTTATCCATTATACCACGGGAAGGCTTTTTGTCAAGCAAAGGCTTAAATTTACCAAAATATTTTATAATTATATTGAAAAGTTGTGCGGGATACGCTATAATAGTTGCAAATACAACTATTGAGAGCTTCTTAGGGGAAAGAGGGCATGTAATTTGAAAAGACTGGCGGTGTATTTAAAACCGTTTTTGCCGCGCATGGGCGTGGGCATCAGCTTTAAGGCGGTCGGTACGCTTGTGGAGCTCGCGATTCCGTGGATTTTGTCGTATATCATTGACGATCTGATCCCGCTGAAAGAAATTCGCCCGGTATGTCTGTGGGGTGGATTGATGATCGTGTGCTCGCTTATTGCGTGGGGCGGCAACATCACGGCGAACCGCATGGCGTCCGCTGTGGCGCGCGACTGCACGCGGCAGATCCGGCACGACCTGTTCCAAAAGATCTCGTATCTTTCGGAAAGCAGGGTCGATGCGTTCACAATTCCGTCGCTTATTTCGCGTATGACGAGCGATACATACGTTTTGCACCAGACGATTGGCATGATCCAGCGCATCGGCATCCGTGCGCCGCTGCTGCTTTTTGGCGGCATCATCGTATCCTTGACGATGGATCCGATGCTGACGCTCATTATGGTGGCGTCCTTGCCCATTGTGGGCGTAATTGTGTTTTACGTCTCGCGAAAAGGTGCGAAGCTTTTTAAGATCGTGCAGAAGGCTTCCGATTCCATGCTGCGCGTGGTGCGTGAAAACGCCGTGGGCGTGCGCGTCATCAAGGCGCTTTCCAAATCGGACTATGAGCGTGCGCGGTTTAAGAAGGTGAACGACGACCTCACCGAAAAGGAGCGCACGGCAGAGAGTACCATGGCGCTCATCAACCCGGTGATGAGCCTTTTGCTGAACCTCGGCATCGTGGCGGTCATCACGGTGGGCGCGGTGCGCGTGAATAACGGCACCTCCGAGATCGGCAAGATTATTGCGTTTATGAATTTATACACCATCGTTTTGAACGCTTTAATGGCGATTAACCGCATTTTCATGATGCTTTCACGCGCATCGGCTTCCTCTGCGCGTGTATTGGAGGTGCTGGACACGCCGGTGGAGCTTTTCGAGACGGAGCCGCACTTCAGCTTTTTGCCGAAGGACGCGCCGCATGTGGAGTTTGACCACGTGACGTTCCGCTATGCGCGCGGCAGCTTTGCGGTGCGGAACATCGATTTTGCGTTAAAGCGCGGCGAGACGCTCGGCATCATCGGCGCGACAGGCGCGGGTAAATCGACGATTATTCGTTTACTCATGCGTTACTACGACGTTTCGGAGGGCTCCGTGAAAATAGACGGCGTGGATATCCGCGACTACGCGACGTCCGATTTACGCGCGAAGTTCGGCGTGGTGTTCCAAAACGACACGCTGTTTAAGGACACGATACGCGAGAATATCCGCTTAGGGCGAAACCTGACGGACGAGCAGCTTTTGGAAGCGGCACGACGCGCACAGGCGCTGGAATTTATTGAAGAACAGGGAGGCCTGGACGCGCCGGTCGCCATTAAGGGCGCGAACCTTTCGGGTGGGCAGAAACAGAGACTGTTGCTTGCGCGCGCGTTGGCGGGCGACCCGGACATTTTGCTGTTGGACGACTCCTCGAGCGCACTCGATTACAGGACGGACGCGAAGCTGCGTGAAGAAATTCGCCTGCATTGTGCGGACGCGACAAAGATCATCATTGCGCAGCGCATCAGCTCCATCATGCATGCGGAAAAAATCATGGTGCTCGAAAACGGCAATGTCATCGGCATGGGTACGCACGAAGAATTGATGGAGACCTGTCCGCTTTACCGCGAGATCGGGGAGTCGCAGATCGGCGAGGGACTCGCAAAGGAGGTGCGTGCATGAAAAAGCCGGAAACCGTGCAAACGGAAAAACACGAAAAGCCCAAAATGAAAAAAAAGGCGGTGCTGTCGCGCCTTTTGCCGTATTTGATGCGCTACAAATTTTTGATGCTCGGGGCGATTTTACTGACGGTCGGCGGCAATTTGCTGTCACTGGCGGGACCGTACATTTCGGGTCTTGCGGTGGATGCGATGGAGCTCGGCCGCGGCAAAGTCAATTTTGAAAAGGTGGGCTGCTACGGCGTTCTGATGGTTGTGATGTACGCGATATCCGCAGCACTTTCGTATGCGCTGACGCGCCTTATGATTGTCATCAGCCGCCGCGTGGTGAACACGATGCGGCACGATGTGTTCCAAAAGCTGAGCGAGCTGCCGGTCGGATACTTCGATACACACCAGACGGGCGACATTTTGAGCCGTATTTCGTATGACATCGACACCATCAACACCTCGCTTACGAATGATATGGTGCAGGTGTTCGCGAGCGCCGTCACGGTCATCGGCGCGCTCATCATGATGCTTTCCATTTCGCCGACGCTTGTGTTGGTGTTTGTTTTCACTGTGCCGCTTTCGATGTTCATGACGAAGAAGATCACGGGTTTTACGCGGCCGCTGTTCCGCAAGCGCTCTGCAAAGCTGGGCGAGCTGAACGGCTTTGTGGAGGAAATGATCAGCGGGCAGAAGACGCTGCGCGCGTATAGCCAAGAAGAAAACACCATTAAGAAGCTCGATAAACAGAACGATGAGACCGTGGACGCGTACTACCGCGCCGATTATTACGGCAGCATGGTGGGACCGTCCGTCAACTTCGTCAACAATCTTTCGCTTTCACTCGTCAGCTTTTTCGGTGCACTGCTGTTTTTGGGCGGGTCAATCTCTATCGGCAACATTTCGAGCTTTGTACTGTACTCCCGCAAGTTCAGCGGGCCGATCAACGAAATCGCGAACATCATCGGCGAATTGCAGTCGGCGTTTTCGGCGGCGGAGCGCGTGTTCCGTTTACTGGATGAAGAGCCCGAGGTCGCGGACAGTCCGAATGCCGAAGCCCTCACCGAAGCTGAGGGTGACGTAGACCTTTCGCACGTGAACTTCGGCTACACAAAGGACAGACAGATCATCAAAGATCTCTCGCTGCATGTGCCGAAGGGCGCGCTTGTGGCCATTGTGGGTCCGACGGGCGCGGGCAAAACGACCATCATCAATTTGCTGATGCGCTTTTACGATGTGGACAGCGGCGAGATCACGCTTGACCATAAGCCGATCAAAGATCTGACGCGCCGCAGCCTGCGCCTCAATTACTCCATGGTTTTGCAGGACACATGGCTTTTTACGGGTACGGTGTATGAAAACATCGCCTACGGCAGCGAAAAGGCGACGCGCGAAGACGTGGAGCGCGTGTGCAAGGCGTGCGGCATCCATGACTACATCAGGACGCTGCCGGCCGGTTACGAAACGGTGCTCGAGGACGACGGCGCAAATATCTCAAAGGGACAAAAGCAGCTGATGACCATTGCACGCGCGATGCTGCTGGAGTCGTCCCTGCTCATTCTGGACGAGGCGACTTCAAACGTCGATACGCGCACGGAGCTGCGCATACAAAAGGCCATGCGTACGCTGATGGCGGACAAGACCTGCTTTGTCATTGCGCACCGCTTATCGACCATTCGCAACGCGGATATGATCTTAGTCGTGCGCGACGGCGAGATTGTGGAGCGCGGCACGCATGAAAGCTTGATGCAGGGCGACACATTCTACCGGCATTTGTATAACGCACAGTTCGCGTAAAAACGCAGAAACGGGGGCTGTTATGAGACGTATACGGAGAACATTGCCCCGCGCGGCGTGGATGTAAAAGAAATTCAGGCAGCAAAGGCGCGTGAAACGTAAAATGCGGCCCCAAAAATTTTAAGAAAATACTAAGTTGAAACCGCTTGAAAAAATTCATTTTCGGTCTTATAATCATGCTGAATACGCAGTTCTGAGAAACTGCGAGCAGGAGACCGGGGGTGGAGGACATCAGGCGGTTTTTACATACGCTGTACGGATTGTTTGAAAAGGGAACGCGCATTCGGGGTATTTTGGGGTGCTTTCTCGGCGGATTATTTTTGAATATCGTCATAGAGCTGATGGACAGGCAGAGCCTTTCCGCTGTTTTGGTGCTGCTCGAATCGCACCCGCTGGCGTTTTTGGAAAACGTGCTGATTTTGACGTTTTCCCTTTCGCTGTGCCTGTTTTCCAAGCGGCGGTGGTTTTTCGGCATTTTGATCGGCACGGTGTGGCTTGGACTCGGCATTGCGAATTTATATGTGCTCAGCTACCGCGTTTCGCCGCTTTCCGCCATTGATTTTGCGATTTTGCAGCTCGATTGGTCGTTTATCGGCATTTACATGAGCGTACCGGCATTTATTTTGCTTGTTATTGCGGTGATTTTGCTGCTTGCGGGGCTTGTGATGCTCTTTAAAAAGTGCCCGAAAAGCCCGGTGCACCGGCTCTTTAACACGGCGGTGAGCGTGATACTCCTTTGCGCGTGCATTGTCATTCCGTATCTGCCGACGTCCTTAGGCTTCGGTGAGAATACATATACGGATGTTATCCGTTTGACAGAGAATTACGGATTTGCGTACACGTTTACGCGCAGTCTCGTTGACACGGGCATCGACCGGCCGGAGGATTACTCCGCCCGCCGCGTGCGCGCCATTGCAGCGGAGGTGCTGCGCACAAGGGACAAAGCGCCCGAAGACGTGCCGAACATCATCTTTTTGCAGCTGGAGTCGTTTTTCGACGTGAACCGCTTAAAAGACGTGACGTTCTCCGAAAACCCGGTGCCGTATTTTGAAGAGCTGAAGGAGACATGCCCCAGCGGGTATTTCACCGCGCCGTCCGTCGGCGCGGGCACGGCGAACACGGAATTTGAGGTCATCACGCAGATGAATGTGCATGACTTCGGCACGGGCGAATATCCGTACAAGACGATTTTGCAGGAAACGCCGTGCGAGTCCATCGCGTATGACTTAAAAAAACTTGGGCTCGCGTCGCACGTCATTCACAATAACACGGCGACGTTCTATGACCGCAACATCGTGTTCCCGAAGCTCGGGTTCGATTCATTCACGACGCTTGAATACATGAACCATGTGGAGACAAACGAAATCGGCTGGGCGAAGGATAAGATTCTGACAAAAGAGATTGTGCGGGCGCTTTCCGAAACGGAGGAACGCGACCTTATTTACACCATTTCGGTGCAGCCGCACGGCGCGTATCCGGAGGAGAGCGAGACGGCGGATATCAAAGTGCTTTCCGGCATAGAAGACCCCGCTTTGCGTGGACAATTGGAATATTACGCGACGCAGATTCACGAGGTAGATGAATTTCTGCGCACGCTGACCGATGTGCTGACGACGTGGGAGGAACCGACCGTTTTGGTGCTGTACGGCGACCACATGCCGTCGCTGGAGATCAGCAAGGATATGCTGGACCTTTCTGCGGGCGGCCTGTTTGAAACGGAGTACGTCATTTGGAGCAACTGCGGCGTGGGGGGCGCGGATAGAAACGTGAAGGCGTATCAGCTTTCGTCCCGTGTTTTGGAGCTTTTAGACATCAACGTAGGCACACTGACGAAATTCCACCAGTTAACCCCGTGGCGCGGTGCATACGAAACGGAGCTGCGCACGCTGCAATACGACATGCTGTACGGCGACCGTGTGGTGTACCACGGCGAGCAGCCGTTTGAGGAGACCGACATGCGCTTCGGCACGCGGGACATCACCGTGAACACGGCGTATGTGCGGAACGATATGCTGATGGTGCGCGGCAAAAATTTCACGCCGTACAGCGTGATTTACGTGGACGGCAACGCGAAGGAGACGACGTTCCTGTCCGAATACGCCGTGACCTGTGCGGCGGACGACATAGAAAAAGGCGACCGCGTGACGGTGCGGCAGGTGGCGGAGGACGGCACGGAGCTTTCGGAAGCCATTGCCGACCCGTACGGGGATTAAATCGGAGGGAAACGTGACAGCGTACTATCATTTGCCCGGCTTATTTGAATTTCTCGAGCTGTACAGTGTGTTTTTGCCGCTGTACGGAGCGCACAGAGAATACTTTTACGAGTGGTGTGAGATCGCGTCTGTTTACGGCGCGCCGGCGGACTGCCTTTGGGGCGGCGGGCGCCTCGGCGACGGCGAGCACGACCCGCGCGCGGTACTCTCGCTCATGCGGGAATATAACATCTCCGCGCGGCTGACGTTCAGCAATTCTTTGTTGGAGGAAAAGCATTTATCCGACCCGAAGTGCAACACGCTGTGTAAGCTGTTTGCGGAAAGCGAAAGCCCGCAAAACGGCGTGATCGTGCATTCCGATTTACTGTTAGACTATTTAAAAAAGACGTACCCGGGGCTGTATTTTGTTTCGTCTACGACGAAGGTGCTGACGGACTTTGAAGACTTTAAACAGGAGCTCGAACGCGAAGATTTTCGGTTTGTCGTGCCGGATTTTCGGCTGAATAAACAAGTTGAAAAGCTGAACGCGCTGCCGCAGGCGCTGAAGGACAAGGCGGAGTTTCTCTGCAACGAGTGCTGCTCTTTCGGCTGCAAAGACCGCAAAGCGTGTTATGAAGCCGTGAGCCGCAAAAACCTCGGTATAGACGGCCCGGAGCACATCTGCACCGCGCCGAATGCAAAGGAGGGCTACCGCTTTTCAAAGGCGATGGAGAACCCGGGTTTTATCGGTGTTGCAGATATACAGAACGTATATCTGCCGATGGGCTTCACGAACTTTAAAATTGAGGGTAGGGGACTCGGCAGTGCGCTCATTTTGGAATTTCTGCTTTACTACATGACAAAGCCGGAATACCGGCTGCGCGTGCGGGAAGAAATATATTTAGACAACATGCTCGATCTGTTTTGAAGAAAGCACGGTTTGCGGCAAATTTCGCTGCGGGCCGTTTCTTTTTCTCAGCTTCTGTGCTATAATGACGGAAACGAGAAACATGAGGGAAAGGGTGTTCATTTATGGATCTGGAACGAATCGAAAAAGCGGTGCGGGAAATTCTGCTGGCTGTTGGAGAAGACCCGGAGCGCGAGGGCCTGCAGGAAACGCCGAACCGTGTGGCACGCATGTATGCGGAGATTTTCTCGGGGTTAAAATCCGACCCGAAGCAGCATCTCAAAATTTTCCACGAAGAGGGCGAGCACGACGAGCTCGTTTTTGTGCGGGACATTCCGCTTTACTCCGTATGTGAGCACCATTTGCTGCCGTTCATCGGCAAGTGCCATATTGCGTATATCCCGCGCGACGGCAAGATCATCGGGCTTTCCAAATTTGCCCGTATTGTCGATTGCTTTGCGCGGCGTCCGCAGGTGCAGGAGCGTCTGACGGCGCAGATTGCGGACTTTATCGAAGAAAACCTGAATCCGCGCGGCGTGGCGGTGTTCATTGAAGCGGAGCACCTGTGCATGACGATGCGCGGCGCGCGTGCGGCGGGCGCTTTGACGCAGACCTCTGCCTTGCGCGGCTGCATGCGTACGGAAGCGAAGACCCGCAACGAGGTCATGCTGCTGCTCGCAAAGTAAGGAGACCGATATGACGGAATTTTACGCGGCGGGAAAACACTTTCCGCTGAACAGAACCTATGTGATGGGCATTTTGAACGTGACGCCGGATTCGTTTTCCGACGGCGGCAAGTATTTTGACCCCGAAAAAGCGGTGCGCCACGCGGTAGAGATGGAAGCGCAGGGCGTGGACATTGTGGACATCGGCGGGCAGTCCACCCGCCCGGGCAGCGTGCGCATCTCACCCGAAGAAGAATGGGCGCGCATTGAAAACGTGGTGAAGGCAGTTGCGGAGAAGACGAATCTTGCTGTTTCCATCGACACGTTTTACCCCGAGGTGGCAGAAAAAGCCCTCAAAGCCGGCGCACATATCATCAACGACGTGACGGGTTTTGCACCGGAAATGTGGCGCGCGGTGGAAAACACCGACTGCGGCTGCATCGTGATGCACCCCGGCGATCCGGATGACCTGAACGGCGCGGGCGGCGACATTTTGGAACGCGTTCGGGCATTTTTCGAGAAGAAAACGACGGAAGCGGAACAGCGTGGCGTCAATAAAAATCGCCTTTGCTTCGACCCGGGCATCGGCTTTGGCAAGACAAATGAGGAAAATTTCGCGCTTATCGCAAACCCGGAGAAAATCCGCGTGCCGGGTACGGCACTTTTGATGGCGGCGTCGAGAAAACGCGCTATCGGTGCTGTTTGCGGCAACCCGCCGTTTGAAGACCGCATGGCGGGCACGGTGGCGGCACATACGGCATCGGTGCTGTTCGGCGCAGACATGGTGCGCGTGCATGATACGTTTGAAGCGGTGCAGGCGGCGCGCGTAGCGGACGCGATAAAGCAATTCAGAAAGGGAGTATAAAATGGAAACAATACGTATTAAGGGCCTTGAGATATTTGCCTACCACGGCGTGAACCCGGAGGAAAAGGAAAACGGCCAGAAGTTTATTTTAGACATTGCAATGCAGGCGGACATTTCCCGCGCGGCGCAGACAGATGACCTCAACGAGACTGTGAACTACGCCGCCGTGCGCAAAACGGTGAACGCGGTGTTCACGGCGCAGAAATATGACCTCATTGAGCGCGCGGCGCAGGTGGTATGCGATGCGATTTTGGAGAACTACCCGAAGGTGCAGAGCGTGACGGTGGAGCTGAAAAAGCCGGAAGCGCCCATCAACGCGGTGTTCGATTACGTCTCGGTCGAAATGACAAGGAGCCGTGCATGAAGCGCGTCGTCTTGGGGCTCGGCACAAATTTAGGCGACCGCCGGGAAAATCTGCGCGCAGCGCTCGCGGCGCTTTCGCATTTGCCGAAAACGGAGGTCGAAAATGTTTCTTCCGTGTGGCAGACCGCGCCGTTTGACGTGCCGGACGAGCAACAGGACTATTGGAATATCTGCGTTTTGCTGAAAACGGAGCTTTCGCCAAGCGCGGTGCTCGGCGCGTGCCTCGGCATAGAGGCAGCGATGGGGCGCGTGCGGGAAATTTACCACGGTGCACGGTGCATGGACTTAGATGTTTTGCTGTACGAGGGCTTCACACAGCGCGAAAAGGAGCTCAATGTGCCGCACCCCGGCATTTTGGAGCGCGCGTTCGTGCTGTTCCCGCTTTTGGAACTGTTTCCGGAAAAGAATGCGTTCGGCTTCGATTTTGCGGACGCACCGGGCTTTAAAGACGGGGACGACGTGCAGCGCGTCGGCGCGGCGAAAGAAATCTTGGATTGATATTTCTAATGCAGAAAATTGAGGAAGCTAAGTGCTTCCCTTTTTTCTTTTGAAATGTAAACTTTCCGTGTCTGATTACAGAAAGATTTCAAAAAGCCTTGAAAAAGTTACCGAATTGTAATATATTATAAGGGTAGAGTTTTTTTAGGACTCTTGATTTTTGTGAAAACACGGAGTTAATCGATATGAAGATGAAGAAAAAAAGCTTGCGTTTTGTGGCCGGTGTGCTGGCGGTGACGATGCTCATTTCCTCCAACTCGGTCTTTGCGACCACGACGGCAGAATACGATGAGCAGATTGAATCCATTAAATCACAGCAGGCGGAAAATGAAGCCGAGGCCGAGCGCCTTAACGAAAAACTTGATTCGCTGCGCGACCAGACGAGTGAAGCCGAAGCATATCAGGCAACGCTCGAAGAGCAGATCACGACGTACCAGACGAGCATCGACCTTGCGGTGCAGAACATTACGCAGCTCAATACGAACATCACGAACCTCGAAGCCGAGATTAAAAAGGCGGACGAGGAATATGCCGATACATTTGCGGAATTGAAAGTCCGTTTGCGCTCGCTGTATGCTTCCGGCGGCAACCTGACGACGCTGCAGATCTTATTTGATTCCACGAGCCTTTACGATTTTTCCATGCGCTCCGAGGCAATGAAGACCATCACGAAGCACGACCGCGAGCTGATGGAGAAAATCCGCCTTTACCGCATTCAGACGCAGGATCAGCGCGATGAGCTCAACAAAGAAAAAGAAGAGCTTGCCGACCAGAAGAAAGACCTTGAAAAGAAGCAGGAAGAATTGCAGGCGCTCGAGGAAGAAAACCAGAAGCTCATCGACGAGCTGAATGTCCAGAGCAGCGAGACGGAAAGCGATTTGGCGGCGGCCGAGGCGGCGAAGGAAGATTACGTTTCGCAGCTTGACCAGCTTATTGCAGACCGAAACGCGCAGGCCGAAAAGGAAGAGGAAGCACGCCGTCAGGCAGAAGCGAACCAGAATGCCGCGAACAACAACTCCGGCAGCGGCAACACGTCTTCCGGCTCGGGTAACACGAGCGATGTTTTGAACACCGGCGACCTTTCATTCAGTTGGCCGCTTGCGGGCTACGGCTACGGCAGCATCACACAGTATTTCGGCGGCATGTTCAGTGGCTCGCCGCACGGCGGTGTGGACATCGGCGTTCCGTACGGTACCCCCATTTACGCGGCGGAATCCGGCCAGGTCATCTCTGCGGAGTACCACTGGTCCTGGGGCAATAACGTGCTCATCTGGCACAACGGTACATATTCCACGCGCTACGCGCATTGCAGCTCGCTTGCGGTTTCCGCAGGCGAATATGTGGAAAAGGGCCAGATCGTCGGCTATGTCGGCTCCACAGGTCAGTCCACGGGCAACCACCTCCACTTTGAGGTCTACCAGAACGGCACGCGCGTTGACCCGCTGAATTTCGTGTAAGATAGCTTATAAAATGATAAACACTCCAAAAAGTTGGTTTTAACCGCTTTTTGGAGTGTTTTTTTATGTGGCGCAGGGTTTTAGAGAGTTACAAAGAAGTGCCTGTTTGTGCGGGTAAAAACGGTCGGTTATAATAAATCCGAAGAAAGGCGGAAAGCCGAAACGGAAGGGGATTTTCCACATGAACGAAGTCATAGGCTCACAATTTTACCGCTCAAGTTTTTATAGAAGAGGAAATGTCTCGGGTGCAAACGGCGTTTCATGGAAGACGATGCGCCACGTGATCTTCTTCGGAGGCGCAAAATGCAGCGCCGAGCAGGCGGTCAGCACGGTTTTGTCTTCGCTTTTTGCCGTGACAAACAGCGCCGTGGGTCCGTCTGCGCCACCGATGATGCCGATAACGGCAGCGTTTTCGGGCATGAACGGGTAGTCCTTGGGCGCTTCGCGCTCAACAGGCGGATCGTTCTGCGCGCAGTCCTCAACGGAGATGAGGTTTTTCGGCGGGGCAGGCGAGACCGTATAGGTCATTGCGGTAAATCGATTTGGAAAATCGAAACGCGCGTCGGAAAAAGCGTTTTTCGGCAGCGTCTGCGGCTCCAAATTCTGAGCCGTCAGCGTGTACGGTATGCCGTTATGGGAAAACGTTAATATGTCGCCGGGCTTTTGAACTTCAAACTCCGCGCCGGGCACGCGCACGGGCTGCGGGGTCAGCGTCAACGCGAGCGACGAAATGCTTTTCGGGCGGCGCTTCGTCTTCCACGGGAACGAATAGCGGTGAATCGCCCAGCCGTCTTCGGGGTTTAGCCCGTAGTGGTCGATGATCGCGCGCTCGGTGGGCGTGTCAAAATCGATTTCGTCTTCGTCGAGTGCAGGCTCACAAGCCGCAGCGTTTTGAAACAGCGGGTGGTACGAAAGCCCGTGACCCTGCGAAAACGGGAGCGTCTGTCCGTTCAGCTCAATTTGCGGCGAAAACTCAAAAGCCAGCGGATTTTCGCGCTCCGCCTGTTCGAATACATCGTTCGGCACGTCTTCATCTTCAAGGTGCTCCCATTTTTTACAGAAATCTTCGAGCGCCGCTTTATCAGCGCGCATGAGAATGTCGAGCACAAGTCCTTTTGCGGTAAGGTACGCCGCGGGCACGTACCAATCGCGTCCCGCAAAGCGGAACTTTTGATTTAGCTTGAGCACCTGCCCGGGGTGGCTGCCGTCCGGGCTTTTGCCGCCGAAGCTGCCGTTAAAGTAGACTTTCCACACGTCTTTCATGGTTATTCCTCCATTTCCTTTTTCGCCCAGTCGGCGTCCTTGAAAATCGCGCGGCCTACGCCGATGAGGTCGGCGGCGCCTTCCTCAAGCAGTACTTCGGCTTCGTTCGCCTTTGTCACGCCGCCCGTCAGAATGACCGGCACATGCACGGCTTCGCGAATCGCGGAGGAAGCGTCCGAAAAGAAACCGGGGCCCTTTCTGTTTTTCACCGTAAAGCCGCAGAAGCCGCCGGAAATATCGAGCAGGTCAACACCGGCTTTCTCAAACTTTTTGCAGGCATACACCGCGTCGTCAATGGTCGCGCCGCTCTCGGTGTAGTCGCTCGCGCCGAGACGCAGGGCAACGAGGTAATCCGCGCCCACGGCTTCGCGCACCGCGCGGATGACGTCCAAAAGCAGGTGAATGCGCCCGTCGAGGTCGCCGCCGTAAGCATCCGTGCGCTTGTTGCCGAGCGGGGAGTAGAACTGGTCAAGAAGATACCCGTGTGCCGCATGAATTTCTACGCCGTCAAACCCGGCTTCTTTTACGCGCAGCGCGGCTTCGGCAAACTTTTTTGCAACGGCGTGCATGTCGTCCGCGGTCATTTCGCGCACGGGCTTTTCGCTTTTGCGTGCATACTCCGGCTGTGCCGTGACGCTCGCACTGATTGCCGGATAGCCGGTGATTTCCTCCATTGCCGCGCTGCCCGCGTGGTTGATCTGCGCGATGACGGCGGTGTTGTTTTTATGAATAGTCTCCACAAGCTTTGTAAGGCCCGGAATATCGGTGTCGCGCGAAACGGAGAGCTGGCCCTCGTGCGCCTTGCCCTCGGGACTGATGTAAGCGTGTTCGGTGACGATGAGTCCGATGCAGCCGCCTTTGGAGCGCGCGTCGTAGTATGCGAGCAGGTCGTCCTGCACGGTACCGTCCGGCGTTTTGCCGGTTGCCATCGGCGGCATGACAAGGCGGTTTGCGAGTTCCACATTATGGACGGTGAGCGGGGTGTGCAGAAGTTTGTTCATGGTGAAAATTCCTTTCCGTTCGGTTTTTAAAGCGATGCTGTTTTATTTGATATCATGCAGAAATTACTTTTTGGTGCAGTGTACTGAGGATGAGCACAGTATATCACAGCGGTTTTCAACTTTCCAGATATAAAGCATGAAAAAATGGCTTTTGGACATACTGAAAGCGTATTGCAAAACAGAAAGGATGAAAACGATGAAAATACAAAAGGTTCTGGCGACGGAAATTCTCGATTCCCGCGGCACGCCGACCGTCGGCGCAACGGTCATCTTGAGCGACGGCTCCGTCGGCACGGCGAACGCGCCCTCCGGCGCATCGACGGGCAAATTTGAAGCGCACGAAAAGCGCGATAATGACCGCAAGCGCTATCTCGGGCGCGGCGTGAAAAAAGCCGTGGAGGGCATTGAGGAAACCGTTGCCCCGGTGCTCGAAAATATGCAGCGCGTGACGGTGCAGAACATCGACAGAATGCTCATCGAGCTCGACAACACCAAAAACAAAGAAAAGCTCGGCGCAAACGCCACATTGGCGGTGTCGCTCGCTGCTGCAAAGGCGCTTGCCGCGCACTATAAACAACCGTTTTTCCGCTACCTCGGCGGCACGAACGCACAGAAGCTTCCCGTGCCGATGATGAACATTTTAAACGGCGGTTCCCATGCGGACAACACTGTGGATATCCAGGAATTCATGATCATGCCGGTAGGCGCTCCAACATTCAGAGAAGCTCTGAGAATGGGTGCGGAAGTATTCCACAACCTGAAGAGCGTACTGAAGGGCAAAGGCATGAACACTGCAGTTGGTGATGAAGGCGGATTCGCACCGAACCTGTCCACAAACGAAGAAGCGATCCAGGTGATCATCGAAGCCATCGAAAAGGCTGGTTACAAGCCGGGAGATGATGTAAGGATCGCACTGGACGTTGCTGCAAGTGAATTCTATGATGCAGAAAACGATATTTACAACCTGACAGGCGAAGGCGTAAGCAGAACTGCAGAAGAAATGGTTGCGTACTATGAAATGCTTTGTGACAAGTATCCTGTTATTTCCATCGAAGACGGTCTGGCAGAAGATGACTGGGA
>OLOI01001526.1_pt1 | contig 19233 bp, 15 predicted proteins | sample 1672131 | NCBI WGS metagenome assembly OLOI01 (sample SAMEA3136651, study PRJEB25190) | human gut metagenome | reverse complement strand
GAAAAAAGCAGTCAATCCTAAGACTAACTGCTTAATCAACAATAAAGTGTAAATTTTATTGTTTCTTTTCTTCTTTTTTATCTTTTTTATTTTTCCAATATTTTTTAAGTTCCAAACAAACGTCGACAAATATAATAATTAAATCCCCGATAAAGAAAAATAGAAAAATTTTATCTATTTTATTGTCCAGCAAAGAAAATATAATAAGAGATATAAGTGATATGAATAGGGCGATAAGCTGCTTCTTTTCTTTTTTTATTAGCTTTTTAATCATAAATTGTACCCTCCTTTTTCTATTAAGAAACTGATATTATTCAATTCCAATATAGCAAAAACGTGATTTTTACCATTGAAAATAAGGAAGTTAAATAACTTTTTTGAAGTTATATGAATTCGGATACGATTATAATAATTGTTCAAATGTATCATAAAAAGTAGGATACGATACGTCCACACATTTACTGTCAAGGATTTTCGTTGTTCCGTCAGCGACAAGAGCCGCGATGCTGAACGCCATTGCAATCCTGTGATCGAGAAGGGTGTGGATCGAAGCGCCGTGAAGTGTTCCGCCTGTGATGATCATTCCGTCTTCTGTGGGGGTGACGTTACATCCCATCGCTTTTAAATTATCTGTCACAGTTTCGATGCGGTCAGTTTCTTTTACTTTCAGTTCAGCGGCGTCTTTGATGACAGTTGTTCCGTCTGCGACGGCAGCCATGACTGCGATGATCGGAATTTCGTCGATCAATGTCGGGATAATATCGCCTTCGATCGTAATTCCGTGCAGACTGCTCGTGCGGACGAGGATGTCGGCAATTTTTTCGCCGGCCTCACATCGTTCGTTAAGAAGTGTGATATCGCCGCCCATATCTTCGCATACTTTCAAAATACCGGATCTGGTCGGGTTGATCCCCACATGTTCGATCAATATTTCCGAATCGGGAACGATCAGTCCTGCTGCGATAAAATATGCCGCAGAAGAAATATCTCCCGGAACAACGATTTTTTGACCGTATAGTTTTGGGTACGGTTTAATATATGCGGTTGCTTCTGTTCCTGACAGCGAGTGAAGAGTCCGTATGTCAGCGCCGAATTCTTTCAGCATCAGTTCAGTGTGGTTCCTGGAAAGCGACGGTTCTGTAACCGAAGTTTCTCCTTCTGCGTACAATCCGGCAAGCAGGATACATGATTTCACCTGTGCGGAAGAGACGGGGGAATCGTAGTGGATTCCGTGCAGATTTCCCGGAGCGATGTACAGCGGAGCGCATCCGTTTCTGAGAATACTTGAAATATTTGCGCCCATCATTGTAAGCGGTTCGATGATCCGTTTCATAGGGCGGGAGTTTAAAGACTCGTCTCCCGAAAGTTTTGATTCAAACTTCTGTCCCGCGAGAATGCCAGACAAAAGGCGGGTTGTAGTGCCGCTGTTTCCGACGTCGAGGATATTTAAGGGAGCGGATAGTCCGTGTAATCCTTTCCCGTGGACCGTGATCGTATGATCTGTTTCTTCTATATTAATGCCCATAGACTGAAAGCAGCGGATCGTGGCAAGACAGTCCGCGCCTTTCAGAAAATTGTGGATTTCCGTCGTTCCGTTTGCAATCGATCCGAACATGATGCATCGGTGGGAAATTGATTTATCTCCGGGAACGGAAACTGTTCCCTTTAATCCTTGAATACCGGCTAATTCCATTGCTTTTTCCTCCTGTTTAAATTATTGTTTCTTTCTTAGACTTCGTATACGATATATCGGTATTTTTTCAGCAGCGCAGAAGCTTTGGAAGAGGAGGATTCATCATAAAATTCGATTCGGAGTACGCCTTCTTCAAATTCACGGTTATGAACGATTCCGATGTTCTTAATGCTGAGTGCATTAGAAGCGAGGATGGTCGCAATGGTGGCGATCACACCGGCTTCATCCGGGATGTCACAGTAGATCTCGAATGCACGCTTGATCGGGCCGGCAGAACCGTTTGGCATGGAATTGCGGTAGTTCCGGGAATGGTCGAACATATCGTAGATTCCCTGGGAGTCTCCGGCATCAACCAGTTTTTTCGCTTCATTTAATGTTTCGATATAATTTCCAAGGATCTGGGAAATATTACTCTGATTCTGTGCACAGATATGTTCCCACATGGTCGGTGAGGAAGAGGCGATTCGCGTAATGTCCTTAAAGCCGCCGGCGGCGAGGGTTTTCATCAGCTCATCCTTGGTGTCGGTGTCTCTGACAAAGTTGACCAGACTTGCGGCAATGATATGTGGCAAGTGGCTGATCGTGCCGGTGACGATGTCGTGTTCATGATAATCCAGTACGATTGGAAGTGCACGCAAGGATTCTACGAAAGATGCGTATGCATCAACCTTTTTTTTCGCTACTTTGGCGGAAGGGGTGAGAACAAAGTAAGCGTTCTCAATCAGGATTGGTTTGGAATTGGCAAAACCACTCTCTTCGGAACCGGCCATCGGGTGTCCTCCGATAAAGTAATCCTCCAGTCCCAGCCGGATGATCTCGTCATGGATCGGAGTTTTGACACTTCCGACGTCAGTCAGGATCATATCATCATGCAGGTAAGGCATCATCTGCTTTAAATATGCAGTGTTGAAAGCGACCGGGGCACATAAGAAGATGTAGTTGCAGCCTCGGAAATTATCATCGATTGAGGTACAGGCCACATTGATGATGGATTCTTGTGTGGCAAGTGCCAGAGTTTCTCTATTCTTGTCGAAAGCGACAATCTCATAATCCGGATAATATCGCCGGATCGCCTTTGCAATAGAGCCCCCAATGAGTCCGAGTCCGATAAATCCGATTTTTTTCTGTTTCATAATCTTTCGTCCTTTCGTGATAGTCTACCTTTCATAATATAGGAAAACAGGCTATCTGTCAATAAAGCAATACTTTAAAGTGTAAAAGTGAAAGTTTTTGTTGAAATTCTATAAAATAGTTGTGTTTTTATAGAAAGTTTAGTACAATATATCCATGAGAAACTTTAGCAAGGAGGCAGCAAGCATGAAGGTTTACAGAACGGATGAAATTAGAAACGTGGTCCTTTTAGGACATGGGGGAAGCGGAAAGACCAGTCTGGCAGAAGCGATGGCTTATGTATCTGGAGCAACAAATCGTATGGGATCTGTTGAGAACGGTAATACGATCAGTGATTTTGATAAAGAAGAACAGAAACGTAAATTCTCACTTAGCACAAGTCTGATTCCGATTGAATGGGAAAAAGCAAAGATTAATATCCTTGATACACCTGGATATTTTGATTTTGTCGGAGAAGTGGAAGAAGCAGTCAGCGCAGCCGATGCAGCTGTTATCGTTGTTTCCGGAAAAGCCGGTGTGCAGGTAGGAACCGAGAAAGCATGGGAGCTCTGTGATAAGTATAATCTTCCGCGTATGATCTATGTTACTGAGATGGATGTGGATGATGCCAGCTTCCGTCAGGTTGTTGAAGATCTGACCGCAAGATATGGTAAAGTGATCGCACCACATTTCCAACCGATCCGTGAGAACGAGAAATTAGTAGGTTATGTCAATGTTATCAAGAATGCAGGTAGAAGATACACCGGACTTGGACAGAGAGAAGAGTGTGAGATTCCGGATTACTGTCTGCCGAACCTGCAGATTTACAGAGAGAAGCTTCTTGAAGCAGTGGCAGAGACCAGTGAAGCATTTATGGAACGTTATTTTGAGGGAGATGAATTCTCGGTTGAAGAGATCCGCTCTGCCATGAGAACAGAAGTTATGGACGGAGATATCGTTCCGGTAGCAATGGGATCCAATGTTCAGGCACAGGGTGTTGCAAACTTACTGTCTGATATCGTAAGATTTTTCCCAAGTCCGGAATACCGTGAATGCGTAGGTATCAACCGTAAGACCAATGAGATCTTTGAAGCACATCATGATTTTGCAGCCGCAAAGACCGCATATGTATTCAAGACCATGGTAGATCCGTTTATCGGAAAATATTCTTTCGTAAAAGTATGTTCCGGTGTATTAAAGGGGGATGATGTCCTTTACAATCCGGAGTCAGATGCAGAAGCAAAGATCGGCAAGATCTACACCTTATCCGGCAACAAACCGGTAGAAGTTCAGGAACTGTTTGCAGGTGATATCGGAGCGATTGCAAAACTGACAAGTACAAAGACAGGGGATACCCTTTCAACAAAAAATACACCGGTATCTTATGGAAGAACCGAATACTCCAAACCGTATACATATATGAAGTATGTAGTGAATAACAAAGGTGATGAGGACAAGGTATCACAGGCTCTTGCGAAGATGATGGCAGAGGATGTGACACTGAAAGTGGTAAATGACAGTGAGAACCGCCAGTCACTGATTTATGGAATGGGTGACCAGCATCTGGAAGTGACAGCAAGCAAGCTGGCAGAGCGTTACAAAGTCGGAATCAGACTGGAGACACCAAAAGTTGCGTTCCGTGAGACAATCCGCAAGAACTCGGATGTAGATACCAAGTATAAGAAACAGTCCGGAGGACATGGACAGTATGGACATGTTAAGATGCGTTTTGAACCATCCGGAGATCTGGATACACCGTATGTGTTCCAGGAAGAAGTAGTCGGAGGTGCTGTTCCGAAGAACTACTTCCCGGCGGTTGAAAAAGGATTGCAGGAATCTGTATTAAAAGGACCTCTCGCCGGATATCCGGTAGTTGGCGTGAAAGCAACCCTGTATGATGGATCTTACCATCCGGTAGATTCTTCTGAAATGGCATTTAAGACTGCGACGATCCAGGCATTTAAGAAAGGATTTATGGAAGCAGGACCGGTTCTTCTTGAGCCAATCGCATCTGTGAAAGTAACCGTTCCGGATGATTATACCGGAGACGTTATGGGAGATCTGAACAAGAGACGTGGCCGTGTTCTTGGAATGAATCCACAGTCAGGCGGATATCAGGTAATTGAAGCGGATGTACCGATGACAGGCATGTTTGGATATTGCACAACACTTCGTTCTATGACAGGTGGACGAGGAAGCTATTCGTATGAATTTGCCCGTTATGAACAGGCTCCGGCAGATGTACAGGAAAAAGAAATTGAAAAGCGTGCAGCTGAAGAATAAGAATAAGGAAAAGCCGGGAGAAAATCCCGGTTTTTTCTATTGTACTTTCGTACTAAAAGTGGTATACATATTATGATGGTGGCAGCTTCGGCTGTCCCATTGGTATTTTATACAATTTTAGTATTAAAGGCTTAGTATTAAGAGCAAAAGTAGAGGAAAAGAAAAATGAAAATTGTAATTATTGGGGACGGGAAGGTTGGTCATAAACTGACCATACAGTTATCCGAAGAAAATTACGATGTGGTTTTGATTGACCAGAATGAGGGTAAATTAAAAGAAGCACTGAATCAGCTTGATATTCTCTGCATTACCGGAGATGGTGCAGATGCGAAAGTGCAGAAAGAAGCAGGAGTGCCGGGCGCTGATCTTGTTGTGGCATGTGCATCGACAGACGAACTGAATATGCTGAGCTGCCTGCTCGCAAAGAGACTGGGGGCAAAGCACACGATCGCCCGTGTAAGGAATCCGATCTATTATCAGCAGATCGATCTTTTGAAAGAGGACTTAAGACTGAGTATGGCTGTCAACCCGGAACTTATGGCTGCATTTGAGATTTCCAGATCGATCCTTCTTCCGGATACTGCAAAGGTAGAGACTTTTATGAAGGGAAAAGTCGAAATGGTAGAATTCATTGTCAAAGAAAGAAGTCATCTGGGCGGAGTATCGCTTGCTGAGCTTTACCGCAAGTTCCAGATCAAAGTTCTGGTATGTGCTGTAAGACGTGGATCGGAAGTGATCATCCCGAATGGTGATTTTGTCATCCATGATGGAGACCGGCTTCATATTGTTGCGTCCCACAAATATATTGAAGAATTTTTCCATCTGATCGGAAAGCGGAAAGAGCCGAAGAATATTCTGGTTTGTGGTGGGGGAAAAGTCGGATATTATCTGGCAAAACAGCTTTTAGGACTTGGTATGCAGGTTAAGATCATTGAGCAGGACTGGAAGAAATGCGAAGATCTCTGAGACCAGCTTCCGAAAGCGACGATCATCTGTGGGAATGCCGCAGACCATGACCTTCTGATCGAAGAAGGAATTGAACAGGCAGATGCCCTGGTCAGCCTGACCGGTATGGATGAGGAGAATATTATCCTTGCACTTTTTGCAAAGACAAAAGGTGTGGACAAGATCGTGGCAAAGGTCAACGAAGACGGACGTGCCCAGCTTGTCGAGGAACTTGGGATCGATCTGATCGTATCGGCAAAGACTGCAACAGCAGATGCGATCATGAGTTATGTGCGTGCACGCCAGAATTCTCTCAAGAATGTCAATGTTGAATCTATGTATCAGCTGGTTGGCGGAAGAGTAGAAGCACTGGAATTTATTATCAAAGAAAAAACAGAATATACAGATATCCCGTTTAAGGATCTGGAACTGAAGCCGAACAATCTGATCGCATGTATCGGAAGAAAACGGCAGATCATTATTCCGGACGGGGATGAATCTATTCAGGTGGGCGACAGTGTTGTAATCGTTACAACCCAGAAGAAAGTTCAGGATATCACAGATATTCTGGCTGAGCAATAGGGGTGAAAAGAAATGAATGTGAAAATGATACGCTATATCATCAGCAAGATGATGGGAGCAGAGGGACTGCTGATGCTGCTTCCGATGATGGTTGGAATTATTTATGGCGAACACACATCGGTTTATTTTCTGATTACAGCTGCGATCCTGACGGCAATTTATCTGCTGTTTGGCAGAAAATGCCCGGAGAACATGACGATTTATGCCAAAGAAGGTCTGATCATTGTTGCAACGGCCTGGATTTTCTGGTCACTTGCAGGTGCACTTCCATTTGTACTCAGTAAAAGTATTCCAAGCTATGTGGATGCTTTTTTTGAAACAGTATCCGGATTTACGACGACAGGTTCTACGATCCTGACTGAGATTGAAGGACTTCCGAAAGGAATTCTTTTCTGGCGTTCCCTGACACATTGGGTTGGTGGAATGGGAGTGCTGGTATTTGTTATGGTACTTACCTCTCTGGATGAGAAGAATTCCATGCATCTGATGCGTGCGGAAGTTCCGGGGCCAGAGGCAGATAAACTGGTTCCAAAGGCAAGAGGAACCGCAAGGATCCTGTATGGAATGTATTTTGCACTGACTACAATTGAGGTAGTTTTTCTTCTGGCAGGAGGGATGAACCTGTTTGACGCAGTGACACATGCATTCAGCACTGCCGGTACCGGAGGATTTTCCGGTTACAATGCAAGTGTGGCACACTTCAACAGTGCCTACATTGATGGTGTGATCACCGTATTTATGATCCTGTTTGGTATCAATTTTAACCTGTATTTCTTTCTGCTTTTGAAAGAATTTAAGAGTGTATTTAAGAATGAGGAGCTGCGTGCTTACCTGGGAATCATTGCAGGAGCAACCGTTGTGATCACCTGCAATATCGCCGGAGGTTATCATTCTCTTTTAAAGGCATTCCGCTATGCGGCGTTCCAGGTGGCATCCGTGATCACGACAACTGGATTTGTGACGGCAGATTTCAACAAGTGGCCGGAGCTTTCCAAATGTGTTCTGCTTCTTGTGATGGTAATCGGTGCTTCTGCCGGTTCAACAGGCGGTGGTATCAAAGTATCAAGACTTCTGATCCTGGTAAAAAGCATCCGCCGGGAGCTGAAAACTATGATCCATCCGAAAGCAGTCAATATCGTAAAAGTAAATGGGAAAAAAGTGAAAGAAGAGACGATGCGGGGGGTATATGTATACTTTATTGCGTATATACTAATCCTGATTGTATCCGTGCTTCTGATCTCGATCAATAACTTTGATTTTACTACTTCATTTACCGGAGTGCTTACTACACTTAATAATGTAGGACCGGGACTGAATCTGGTAGGACCGGTGGAAAATTTTGCGAAGTTCTCAGACTTCTCGAAGATTGTGTTCTGCGTGGATATGCTGATCGGACGACTGGAAATCTTCCCGTTCCTGATGCTGTTCTCGCCGTCACTTTGGAGTAGAAAATTCTAAGACAGCTTTGGTAAAGCAAAACGATGAAAAGGAGAATTTATGAAAAAGAAAAATATAGCGATCAGTTTTCTGCTGCTTTTAGTGGCAGCAGGAATCTGGTATTATGTATCACTGCCGGCTTTTAATATCCATTCTTCCGGAGTGTGGTATTTTGTGCTTGTTCTGGTGCTTGCGGTCGGTCTTGTGCTTGCAGGAAAAAAAGGCTTGCGATACGGAGCGATTGATCTGAAGGAGATGAAAGAATCCAAAGGTTTCAAATGGTGTGTCCGTCTTTTTATTCTTTTGTTAGTGATTTATCTGGCTGGAACCATTCTTTCTTCACCGATTGTGAATGCGAAGAAATACCAACAGCTTCTGAAGGTAGAAGAGGGCGAATTCACAAAAGATATCGAGGAGCTTTCCTTTGACCAGATCCCGCTTCTGGATAAGGAGTCTGCGCAGCTTTTAGGAGACCGGAAGATGGGAAGCATGTCAGACATGGTATCCCAGTTTGAGGTGGACGATATCTACAGTCAGATCAACTACAAGGATCGTCCGGTCCGTGTGTCACCTTTGAAATATGCGAATCTGATCAAATGGTTTACCAATCGGAAAGATGGACTTCCTGCATATATCCGGATCGATATGGCAAGTCAGACAACGGAGATGGTAAAGCTGGAGCAGGGAATGAAGTATTCGACCAGCGAGCATTTTGGAAGAAATATTTACCGTCATCTTCGTTTTGCGCATCCGACTTATATTTACGGAGACCTTAGTTTTGAAATTGATGATAATGGTGTTCCATACTGGGTAGCACCGGTCAAAAAGTATAATATCGGTCTTTTCGGAGGAGAAACGGTAGGGCATGTGGTGCTCTGCAATGCGATCACCGGCGAAATGCAGGACTACAGGATCGATGAAGTCCCGGAATGGATCGACCGAGCCTATTCGGCAGATCTTCTGGTACAGCTTTATGATTATTATGGCACGTTAAAGCATGGGTATTTTAACAGTGTACTCAGCCAGAAAGATTGTCTGAAGACAACAAACGGATATAATTATCTGGCAATTGATGATGATGTATGGGTGTACACGGGAGTAACTTCTGTAAACAGTGACCAGTCCAATGTGGGATTTGTTCTGATGAACCAGAGAACTATGGAGACAAAGTATTATCCGGTGGCAGGTGCGATCGAGGATTCTGCGATGGCATCGGCAGAAGGACAGGTACAGAACCTGAAGTATCGGGCGACTTTCCCGCTGCTGCTTAACATTTCCGGGGAGCCGACTTACTTTATGGCACTTAAGGATGATGCAGGACTTGTGAAAAAGTATGCAATGGTCAATGTCCAGAAGTACCAGGTTGTTGCGATCGGGGATACGGTAAGTGTATGTGAAGAATCCTACAATAATCTGCTTCTTACCAATGGAATCAAGGAAAAAGAAGAAGTGAAGATGGATACCGGCACGATCGAAGGAAAGATCACGAAAATCGCCCAGGGCGTTATAGATGGAGATTCTCATTACTACATTATGCTGGAAGGATCAGATGAGATTTTTGATGTATCGGTAGTCGATTTTATTGAGATCATCAAGTACAATGTGGGAGATGATGTAAAACTGGAGTATGCAAAAGGGGATAAGGCAAATACGGTTTTGTCTTTGAAATAGCATGTTTTTGACCCTGGTATCATAGCATAAAAAGAATGTGCTCTGTCACATTTGGAAAACCATAAAAGGAGGGATGAAGATTTACAGAAAATCTTCATCCCTCCTTTTGGATAATGTCTATCTTAGTTAAGGAGTGTACAATCTTCAAAATTTACATTACCAAGCTGTTCATTCGTTGCACTGATGCTGACATAAAAATCTACATCATTTTCTTTGGAGATCTTTTTCAGTGTTTCGATGAAAGAAGGAATGTTCTCAAGTGTGATGTCGGCGTGCTTTAAAATACCGTCGATAAAGATTGCTTTGATATCATGGTCTGCGCTTAACATACCGTAAATAAATCCAAGATATTCATCGGTATTGGTGATTACATCATAGTCATCCATGCAGATCGCTCTGATGTTGAAAGATAAGCTGTATGTATCTCTGTGGCTCTTCTTGATGAAGAATACGTTTCCTTCACATGTCTTTACAGCTTCGTTAGCACGTTCGATCATTTGCTGGGTTTTTCCGCTTCCTTTTGGGCCTGTCAATAAATTAACCATATTATCAAGTCTCCTTTGTTTATGAATTTGTACTAAAAAAGTACGAGATTTTATAAAACTATTATACACTAATCACAATGCATTAACAAGCTATTTATTTGCATCTTTTAAAGAAATGTGATACGATATAGCTCGGAAACAATTTGCAGTTAGAAAAGGCTAATTTATGAAATTATAATAATAAGAAAAGAGGAACGAAAAATGACGAAAGTTGATATTATTTCTGGTTTCCTGGGAGCAGGAAAGACAACATTCATCAAGAAACTGATCGAGGATGTATTTCCGGGAGAAAGACTGGTCCTGATCGAGAACGAATTTGGGGAGATCGGTATTGATGGCGGATTCTTAAAAGATGCCGGCGTTGAGATCACAGAGATGAACTCAGGATGTATCTGCTGTACACTGGTGGGGGATTTTAGCAAAGCACTTCAGAAAGTACTTGTAGATTATACACCGGATCGTGTCATCATCGAACCTTCAGGAGTTGGAAAGCTTTCTGATGTTGTAAAAGCAATCGAGGGTGTCAAAGATGAGGCAGATATTGAGATTGACGGAAGAATCACAGTTGTTGACGGTAAGAAAGCAAAGATCTATCTCAAGAACTTCGGAGAATTCTTCAATAACCAGGTAGAGCATGCATCTACGATCGTTATCAGCCGTACCCAGATGATGACAGATGAAAAGGTAGAAGAGTGCGTGCATATGCTGCGTGAGAAAAATGCAGAGGCAACCATTATTTCCACACCTTGGGAAGAACTTGGAAAAGATGCCGTTTTGCATGCCCTGCAGCATGGTGCTGAGATCGAAGGTATCCTGGAAGAACATGCACATGAGCATGACGACCACGAACATCACCATCATCATGATGACGAGTGTGGCTGCGGCCATGACCATGATCACGAGGAGCATGAGCATCACCATGACCACGACCATGATGAGGAGTGTAGCTATGACCATGATCACGAAGAGCATGAGCACCATCATCACCATGACGAGGAGTGCGGCTGCGGCCATGACCACGACCATGACGAGCACGAGCATCATCATCACGACCATGACGGCGAGTGTGGCTGCGGCCATGATCATGACCATGAGCACCATCATCACCACGACGGTGAGTGCGGCTGTGGACATGACCATCATCACCATCATGCAGATGAGGTCTTCACAAGCTGGGGCCGTGAGACAATTAAAAAATTCACACGTGAGGGACTTGAGAAGATCCTTGAGGCACTTTCCGAGTCTGACAAATATGGTATCATCCTCCGTGCAAAAGGAATGCTTCCGGCAGAGGACGGAACATGGATCTATTTTGATATGGTTCCGGAAGAAACCGAGATCCGTGAGGGCGCACCGGAATATACAGGCCGTCTGTGCGTGATCGGTTCCAAACTTGACGAGCATGCTCTGGAAGAGCTTTTTGGAATCGCATAAAAACAGAACATAAGAGAAATTTTTCAGATTTTATATTACAGAAAGGAAATGGATACTGTCCGGATTAACGGATAGTATCTTACAGGATAAATTTATGGAAGAGATCAAAGTTCCCATTTATCTGATCACAGGTTTTCTGGAAAGTGGCAAGACCTCTTTCCTGAGCTTTACCCTGCAGCAGGATTATTTTCAGGTTGAGGGAAAAACACTTCTTATCCTCTGCGAAGAAGGAGAAGAGGAGTATGATGAGGAAGCCCTGAAAAAGAGCAACACCGTTGTGGAGGTTATCGACAGCGAGGAAGAACTGACACCGGAGAGACTTGCGGCAATGGATATCCTGCATCAGCCGGAACGTGTGATTATTGAGTACAATGGCATGTGGCTGGTAAGCAAGTTTGAAGAGATGGAAAAACCGGCGGGCTGGGGTGTGGAACAGCACATTACCTGTGTGGATGCCAGCACATTCCAGGTTTATATGGCCAACATGAAGTCCCTTTTTATGGACATGGTCCGTAATGCAGATATGGTTATCTTTAACCGCTGTCAGGAAGAGGATCCGCTTCCTTCCTACAGAAGAAGCATCAAGGTAGTTAACCAGCGTGCGGAGATCATCTTTGAGGATGAGGAAGGCGAGCTTGGCGATCTTTTTGAGGATGAGATGCCATTTGACATTGATGCGCCGGTGATCGATATCCTTCCGGAAGATTATGGTATCTGGTTTGTGGATTCCATGGATCACCCAGACCGTTATGTGGGAAAAACCGTTCATTTCAAGGCACGTGCCCTGAAACCGCGTGGAATGGGAAGCAAATTCTTTGTTCCAGGAAGAACTGCCATGACATGCTGTGCAGATGATACCACATTCCTGGGATATATCTGCAAGAGCGCTTTTGCCCCGAAGATCGCAGAAGGTCAGTGGGTGGAAGTTACCGCAAAGGTTGCTTTTGAGAAGAGAATGGAATACCAGGGAGAGGGTATTGTACTTTATGCAGAGCATGTGGAAGTATGCGAGCCTCTTGCTGATGAGATGGTATATTTCAACTAACTGAGGAGTTTTTATGTATTTAATTGCAGGTTTGGGAAATCCGGGAAAGCAGTATGAGGCTACCCGCCACAACATGGGATTTGACACCATCGACTGCCTTGTGGAGAAGCATAATATCCCACAGGGCGGCGTAAAATTTAATGCCATGTATGGAAAAAGCATCATCGGCGGTGAAAAAGCCATTCTGATGAAACCGCTTTCCTATATGAATTTAAGCGGCGGTCCGATTCAGGAGATGTCCAGCTATTTCAAGATCGATCCGGAGACAGAGCTGATCGTGATCTACGATGATATCGATCTGGAACCGGGACAGCTTCGTATCCGCAAAAAAGGCAGTGCAGGCGGACATAACGGGATCAAGGATATTATCCGTCGTCTTGGAACTGAGAAGTTTATCCGTATCCGTGTTGGTGTTGGTGCGAAACCGAAAGACTGGGATCTGGCAGATTTTGTGCTGGGTCATTTTTCGGACAGCGACCGCAAGCTTGTGGACGAGGGAATTAATGATGCGGCAGAGGCCGTAGAAATGATCCTGTCCGAGGGCGTGGATGCGGCGATGAATAAGTATAACAGGAAAAAGCCTAAGAATTGAGGTTTGTATGGAAGCATTTTTGCAGCCTCTGCAGGGCCTTGCAGAGTTTGAAGAAATAAAAAAGCGCTGTGGCGCAAACCGCGGAATTCTTAATGTTTCCGGCTGTATGGAGTCCCAGAAAGTCCATCTGATGTATGGACTTTCCGGGCTTTTTCCATGTCATCTGATCCTTGCGGATGATGAACGTAACGCAAAGGAAATTTATGAGGATTACCGCTTCTATGACAAAAATGTATATTTTTATCCGGCAAAAGATCTTCTGTTTTTTCAGGCAGACATTCATGGAAATCTTCTGATCCGGCAGCGGATGCGTGTGATCCGGGCACTTCTGGAGCAGGAAGAAGTGACGGTGGTTACCAGCATAGACGGATGCATGGATTTTTTGATGCCTCTGGAAAAGATCAAAAGCAGCCTTCTTCATTTTAAAAGTGACAGTGTGATCGATCTGGATCAGCTGAAAGCAGATCTGGTGGATCTGGGATATGAGCGGGTTGGCCAGGTGGAGCTTCCGGGACAGTTTTCCGTGCGGGGAGGGATCATTGATATCTATCCGCTGACGGAGGAGAATCCATGGCGTATTGAACTCTGGGATGATGAGATCGATTCCATCCGGAGTTTTGATGCAGAAAGCCAGAGATCTCTGGAAAATATAGATGAGATCACCATTTATCCGGCTACAGAAAAGATGGACTGCGAGGATATGGTATCTTTCCTGGATTATTTTCCGGAAGAAAAAACACTGCTGTTTCTGGATGAGCTGAACCATCTGGCAGAAAACGGCGAAGGTGTGGAGGAAGAGTACCATCAGAGCCGCATGCACAGGGAGGAAAAAGGCGAGGCAAATCTTCCGGAACAGTGGCTCTGTGGTTTTCAGGAAGTGCAGAAGAAACTGAACAGACGGAACTGCGTGGCTGTGTCCGCACTTTCTCCGAGACGTTCCGGCTGGAAGATCAATGAGGAATTTGATCTCACGGTGAAATCTGTGGATTCTTACAACAGCAGTTTTGAACTTCTGGTAAAAGATCTTCTCCAGTATAAAAGCCAGGGGTACCGGATCGCCCTGCTTTCCGGTTCCAGGACAAGGGCAGAGCGTCTGGCAAAGGATCTCTCAGAGGAAGGCCTGAATGCTTTTTACAGACAGGATACAGACCGTATCATAAGCCCCGGTGAGATCATGGTTGTTTATGGCCATGCGCGCCGTGGTTTCCAGTATCCGCTGATCAAATTTGCGGTGATGACGGAAACAGACATTTTCGGCAAAGAGCAGAAGAAGCGCAAAAAGAAGAAAAAGTACAGTGGAAACCGTATCCAGGATTTTGCGGAGCTTTCCATCGGGGATCTTGTTGTCCACGAAAAACATGGACTTGGAATTTATCGTGGAATCGAAAAAGTGGAAGTGGACCGAGTTGTAAAAGATTACATCAAGATTGAGTACCGTGGTGGCAGCAATCTCTACATCCTGGCAACCCAGTTGGATGCTTTGCAGAAATATTCCGGATCTTCCGAAAATGCAAAAACACCCAAGCTGAATAAACTTGGCGGACAGGAGTGGAACAAGACTAAGAGCCGTGTCCGGGGTGCGGTTAAAAATATCGCAAAAGAGTTGGTGGAGCTTTATGCGGTCCGCCAGGAAAAAGAGGGCTATGTCTGTGGCCCGGATACGGTCTGGCAGAAGGAATTTGAAGAAATGTTTCCTTATGAGGAGACAGAGGATCAGCTGGCAGCCATCGAGGATACCAAGAAGGACATGGAAAGTACCAAGATCATGGACCGTCTTGTGTGTGGTGACGTTGGTTACGGTAAGACGGAGGTTGCTTTGAGAGCTGCGTTTAAGGCAGTTCAGGAAAGCCGCCAGGTCGTTTATCTGGTGCCCACTACCATTCTTGCCCAACAGCATTACAACACCTTTGTGCAGCGTATGAAGGAATTTCCGGTGAAAGTGGATCTTCTCTGCCGGTTCCGTACTTCTGCCCAGCAGAAAAAGACCATCGAGGGGATCAAAAAAGGCCAGGTGGACATTGTGATCGGTACTCACAGGGTTCTTTCCAAAGATGTGGAATTTAAGAATCTGGGACTTCTGATCATTGATGAGGAACAGCGTTTCGGTGTCACTCATAAAGAAAAGATCAAGCAGATGAAAAAAGATGTGGATGTGCTGACACTGACTGCAACTCCGATTCCCCGAACTCTTCATATGAGTCTCATTGGTATCCGTGACATGAGTGTTCTGGAAGAGCCGCCTATGGACCGTGTGCCGATCCAGACGTATGTTATGGAATATGATGAGGAGACTGTCCGGGAGGCTATCCGCAGGGAACTTCGACGTGGCGGCCAGGTTTATTATGTATACAATCGGGTTAATGATATTGCGGAGGTAGCTCTTCGCATATCGAAGCTGGTGCCGGAAGCCAGGGTGGATTTTGCCCATGGTCAGATGAGCCAGAGGGAACTGGAGCAGGTGATGTATGATTTTATCAACGGAGATGTGGATGTACTGGTTTCCACTACCATTATTGAGACGGGACTGGATATCTCCAATGTAAATACCATGATCATCCATGATTCCGACCGATATGGTCTTTCTCAGCTGTATCAGCTTCGCGGACGTGTAGGACGTTCTAACCGTACTGCCTATGCGTTTCTGATGTATACGAAGAATAAGATGCTTCAGGAGACAGCGGAAAAGCGACTCAGCGCCATGCGGGAATATTCGGATCTTGGAAGCGGCTTTAAGATCGCCATGAAGGATCTGGAGCTCCGTGGAGCAGGAAATCTTCTTGGAGCTCAGCAGCATGGCCATATGAACGCGGTGGGCTATGACCTTTACTGCAAAATGCTCAGTGAGGCTGTCAAGGAGGCTAAGGGAATCCAGACTATGGATGATTTTGAGACGACCATTGATCTTAATATCGATGCATTTATTCCGGATTCCTACATCAGCAACGAATTTCAGAAACTGGATATTTACAAGCGAATTGCCGGTATTGAGAGTCAGCAGGAGTATGACGATATGCTGGAAGAGCTGATCGACCGTTTTGGTGAGCCGACGAAAGCAGTACTGAATCTTCTTGCCATTGCAAGACTGAAGGCCCTTGCTCATCAGGGATATGTGACGGAGATCAAGCAGCTTGGAAAAGATGTCCGGATCACGCTCTATGAAAAGGCTAAGCTGGATCCCGCAGGTATCCCGGCTATTATGGCGCAGTACCGGAGAGGTTTGCAGTTTAAGGCTGATCATGAGCCGAAATTTATCCTGACACCACAGGGAAGGCTGATCGAAGAGTTGATGAAGTTTGCGGGGGAGTTGGCAAAACTGGCAGAGCCACTGGAGTAAAGGGAAGAATCAGCTAAGCTTAGGGTTATCCACGGGAAAAAACATCCGGTCTGTGGATACCGGATATTTTCCCGGAAAGACTTGTGGATAATTTGTGAAATGTCGTGTAAGTTCGTGAAATTCCTTGCTCTTAAAGGTGAAAACGTTTATAATCAAGTATTATGGAATAAGAGCCGGACCGTGATTCTTATGGACGGATAGATGGAGGATGAAATGAGAAATTTAGTAAAGAAAGCGGCAGTTACTGCTCTTGTCTGCGTTACAGCGGCAGGAATGATGGCAGGCTGCGGAAATAAAAAACTCGATGGTACAAAGATCGCAGTGACAGTCAATAAGCAGGAAATCCCGTTTGGCGTTGTAAGTCTGGCAGCACGTATGCAGCAGGCACAGGCTGAGGCTATGTACAGGATGTATCTTGGCGGCGGAAGCGACATGTCTATCTGGAGTACCAAGATGGGTGATGATTCCGATGAGACTTACGGTGAGAATGCGGTAACAACATCCGTTGAGACTGTTGAGAAAATGTGCCTGGAGAAAGAGCACGCTTCCGAGTATAATGTGGAGATCTCCGAGGATGAGCAGAAGGCTCTTGAGGAAGCTGCCAAGAACTTTATTGCAGCAAACTCTGATGAGACAATTGCAGAGCTTGCAGTTGATGAAGATATGGTGAAAACTTTCCTGGAGCTTGAGACTTACGATGTGAAAATGAAAGACGCCATTGAGGCCAAGGCAGACGTGAAGCTGGATGAGAAAGAATATCAGCAGATGTCTTTCAGCTATGCAAGCGCGAAGGTCAGCGGAGATGATCTTTCTGATGATGATATCAAGACAAATAAAGAGAATCTCCAGAAATTCTTTGACAAGGTTAAAGAAGATCCTACTGCAGACTTCAATACTCTTGGAGATGAGATTTCTAAAGATATGACAGCAACAACCGGTACCTGTCCGACTTATGAGGAAGGCGATGACAGTGCGGCTAACGGAACTACTTATCCGGATGAGGTCCGTACCGCATTAAGAAAACTGGATGAAGGTGCACTGAACGAGGAGATTATCAAGACAGATTCCGTATGGTATGTGGTAAGACTGGATTCCAAGAATGATGAAACAGCAACAGAGAGTAAGAAAGAGTCTCTGACAAATACCAAGAAGGATGATTTTTATAACGATACTACAGATGGATGGAAGAAAAAAGCCGGCATCAAAGAAGAGAAAAAACTGATCAAGAAGATTAAGATCACAGATAATCACAGCTTTACAATCCAGACTCCGACACCTACACCGGATCCGAATGTGACAGAGACACCGGCAGCTGAGGACTCCGCAGCAGCAGATTCCACAGCAGTAACCGAAACACCGGCAGCATCTGAGGCCGAAACAGAGGCAACGGAGACACCGGCGGCTGAGGAGAGTGAGACTACGGTTGCAGCAGAGGATGAGACTGCAGAGACAGATACTGAGGCGGAGACTACAGCTACACCTGAGGCAGAGAAATAAAATACGGAATATGACAAGATAAAAGAACGGGAAGTGTACGATTTATAGTACACTTCCCGTTTTGCGTTCATGAGCGGGATGTAATTATCAGATCAGATTCAGATGCTCTAATGCATGATAAATGCCATCTTTATCAACTGCGCTTGTCTGCCAGGTGCAGTCTTTTTCGATGCCCCCATAAGCATTTCCCATGGCGACGCTGATACCGGCTGCTTTCAGCATGGGGAGATCGTTTGGGCTGTCTCCGAATGCATAGCAGTTTTCTTTCGGGATGGAAAAACGATCCAGGAGAAATTCCATTCCGGTTGCCTTGCTGGTGCCTTTCTGGGTTACTTCCCAGATGCCATCTTCATGATCAAAAACAGTATAATGATCGTTACAGAATTTACGGAATTTTTCTACGTCAGAGTCCGGCAGCATATGTGCGAGGAATTTATCATAGGAATATGTGCAGGCGTCCTCACGGTTAAATTTGGTGATGTCAGTCATTGGAATCTCTTTTCGCATTCTGGCTCCGAATTCGGACTGTGCGGGAGAGGCTCCGTCATACAGGATCGCAGTGTTGGATTCGAACATTGCCTCGATCTTACATTTTCGGAGAAGATCTACGGTCTCCTTGCACAGAAGGTTGGGGACTGTACGGAAAAAAAGAAGTTTGTTATCCATGTAAATGTGGGTTCCACAGCCATATACATAGCCATCAAAATGGAGTTCGGAAATTTCTTCCGGCATCATGGCTTTGGTGCGGCCGGTGTTGATGAAGAGAAGATGGCCGTTTTCGTGTGCTTTTTTGAGAGCGAGCTTTGTACTTTCCGGAACTGTGAAAGGATGTGGAGTGAGCAGAGTTCCATCTATGTCGAAGAATAAGATTTTTTTATTGTTCATAAGATCCTCCTTATGGTCAAGCGGATATTCGCAATCCGCTTCGCTATGTAGCTCTACACCAAATAACTGCTCCGCAGTTTATCAGGAGGAGCTTCTTGCACTCCTCCTGATACAAGCAAGTCCCAACCCACTGCTTATTGCTTTTCGCAACCCCGCAGGGGACTTACTTGATTTGGTTAA
>OLOI01001523.1_pt1 | contig 19275 bp, 20 predicted proteins | sample 1672131 | NCBI WGS metagenome assembly OLOI01 (sample SAMEA3136651, study PRJEB25190) | human gut metagenome | reverse complement strand
GTTATGATGTTCACCGAATAACCGAAGTACATCTTCGGGAATATAAGTTTTAATAATAATCAAACTTATGAAGCGGCTAAAAAACTATAATTTGTCACCAATATCGTGTACAAAACAGGCTGACTAAAAGGGATAATCATATTATATTTTTACCCCAACTAAATATAGAACCAACAAAAATAACCGCAGAACAAAAGCGATGTTTTGTTCTGCGGTTTATTATATTGATTTACCGGACTAAAATTACTTTTTGTAGCTTGTGTGCCAGATTTCCTTAGCATACTCTACGATAGCACGGTCTGATGAGAACTTGCCTGCGTTTGCTACATTCATAAGGCACTTCTTGCCGAAAGCCTTTCTGTCAGCATAGTCAGCGTTAGCCTTAATCTTTGCGTCAACATAGAGCGGAAGATCATAGATGAGGAAGTAGTGGTCAGCCTCCTGCCATGATGTACCCTTGAGAAGTGCATCGTGAAGCTCCTTGAAGCTGCCCTCACCCTGTGCGCCGTCATCGTCAAATGTGCCGTCGATAAGTGTATCAACAACTCTCTTGATTTCAGGATTAGCGTCATAAAGAGCCTTTGGATTATAGCCCTCTTTCTTGAGCTTTTCAATATCCTCAACTCTTGCACCGAAGATATACTCGTTCTCTTCGCCTGCACACTCTGCGATTTCGATGTTAGCACCGTCATATGTGCCGAGTGTAACAGCACCGTTGAGCATAAACTTCATATTACCTGTACCTGATGCTTCAAGACCTGCTGTTGAAGTCTGCTCTGAAATATCAGCAGCAACAACAATCTTTTCTGCGTATGATACGTTGTAGTTTGAAATGAAGTAAACCTGAAGAAGATCCTTTGTATCAGGGTCATTGTTTACAAGATTTGCAATCTCGTTGATATACTTGATGATTGCCTTTGCTCTTGCATAACCGGGAGCAGCCTTTGCACCGAAGATAAATGTTGTAGGAGTCCAGTTTGTGAGCTTCTTGTCCTTGAGTCTGAAGTAGATTGTCATAATAGAGAAAGCGTTGAGAAGCTGTCTCTTGTACTCGTGAAGTCTCTTAACCTGTACATCATAGATTGAATCAGGATTTATATCAAAGCCATCCATCTTCTTAATGTACTCAGCAAGCTGCTGTTTTTTCTTCTTCTTGATTGTATTGAACTTGTTGATTGTTCTTGTGTCAAGGCAATCATTAAGCTTTGAAATAAGTGAAAGGTCTGTAAGCCAAGCGTCAGAACCAACCTTATCTGTGATAAGAGCAGAAAGCTCAGGGTTGCAAAGACCGAGCCATCTTCTCTGTGTAATACCGTTTGTCTTGTTCTGGAATCTCTCAGGATATACCTGATACCACTCCTTGAGAACGTCATCCTTGAGGATTTCTGTGTGGAGCTGTGCAACGCCGTTTACATATGTTGCAGCATATGTTGCAAGTCTTGCCATATGAACAAGGTTGCCGTCAACAATGCGCATCTTAGCCTTCATTTCTTCAGAAACGCCCTTTGCAGTAAGCTCTTCCTGACACTTGTTTGCGATAAGGCAGATGATGTGATAAATCTCAGGAATAACCTGTGTCATAAGGTCAGCAGGCCACTTCTCAAGAGCCTCACCGAGAACAGTGTGGTTTGTATATGAGCATGTCTTTCTTGCAATTTCAAATGCCTCGTCAAAGTTCATACCCTCAAGCATAAGAAGTCTTACAAGCTCAGGTACGCAAGAAACAGGATGTGTATCGTTAAGCTGGATAGCATTCTCTTTAGCAAAGAAGCTGAAATCATTACCGTGCTTAGCCTTATAACGGCGCATAATATCCTGAAGAGAAGCAGAGCAGAAGAAATACTGCTGCTTAAGTCTTAATACCTTGCCCTCATACTGGTTGTCATTAGGATAAAGAACCTTTGAGATATTCTCAGCGTCGTTCTTTTCCTTGACAGCCTTGTCATATTCTGTATTATTAAATGCTGTAAAATCAAAGTCATTGATTGCTTCAGCCTGCCAAAGGCGGAGTGTGTTGATGTTATTTGTCTTGCAGCCGATAACAGCCATATCATAAGGAACAGCCTTAACTGTCTGATCCTTAAAGCTTACTGTAACAGCCTCATCCTCAACACGGTTGCACCAAGGATCTTCAAATTTCTGCCAGTTGTCAGCGATTTCCTTCTGATAACCGTCCTCGATAAGCTGCTTGAAAAGACCGTACTTGTATCTGATGCCGTAGCCATCGAGAGGAACTTCCTGAGTTGCAGCACTGTCAAGATAGCAAGCTGCAAGTCTGCCGAGACCGCCGTTGCCGAGAGCAGCGTCGTCAATATCCTCAAATACATTGATGTCAATGCCCTTCTTCTTGAGCATCTTTGTAACATCCTCAAGGATTCCGAGGCAGTAGAGATTGTTGTACATCATTCTGCCCATAAGGAATTCTGCAGAGAAGTAATATGCTCTGCGTTCGCTGTTATGCTTTGCCTTGCTTGCTGCCCAGTTGTCTGCAATTTCGCCCATTACTGCCTTGCCAAGTGAAAGATGCAGCTCAGCAGGAGTAAGCTCTTCAACCTTTTTGCAGTACATAGACTGCGCTGTAAGCTCAAGCTTTTCCATAATATTACCCATTGATTAATCCTCCAGTCGTCCGCTGTTTTCAGACATAGATTTTAATTTATCTGCAAGCTCATCAGTGAGAGCATCGCTTTTAAGTCGCCATACCCAGTTTCCGCCGAGAGTTGACGGAATGTTCATTCTTGCCTCTTTGCCAAGGCCGAGAATATCCTGCATAGGTACAATTGCCATACCTGCCTTGCTTTCGTAAGCTGTACGGATAAGTCCCCAGTTAAAAGGCTCATCCTCAGGCATACGGCAATAGCTTCTTGCGTAGTTAATGTCTTCGGGCTTTGCAGTTTCTGCCCAGCCGATAACAGTGTCGTTATCGTGAGTACCTGTGTAAACAACGCAATTTTCTGTATATTTGTGCGGAAGATAGTCGTTTTCTTCACCACTGTCAAATGCAAACTCAAGTACCTTCATTCCCGGATAACCTGTCTGCTGCATAAGCTCGGTTACATCAGGTGTAAGAGTACCCAGATCTTCGGCAACAATTTCAATCTTGCCGAGTGCTTCTTCCATCATCTCAAAGAACTTAATACGAGGTCCGTCAACCCACTCGCCGTTAATTGCGTTTTCAGCAGGGAACGGAATTGAATAGTAACTTGCAAAAGCTCTGAAGTGGTCAATTCTTGTAATGTCATAAAGCTTTGAAGCAGCCTTTATACGCTCAAACCACCACTCATAATCTGTCTGCTCAAGGTAATCCCAATCATAAAGTGGATTTCCCCAAAGCTGGCCTGTTGCAGAGAAGTAATCCGGCGGACAGCCTGCAACTGCTATAGGATCGCCGTCATCATAAAGCTGGAACAGTTCGGGATTAGCCCAGGTGTCTGCACTGTCCATTGCAACATAAATAGGCATATCACCGAGAATTTTAATGCCGAGTCCGTTTACATAAGCACGGAAACTTTCCCACTGCTCATAGAATTTAAACTGAACAAACTTCCAGAAGTCAACATCATCTTTTAACTTGCGCTCATAACGCTTAACAGCTGTCTCTTCGTGCATTTTGATTTCTTCATCAGGCCACTCTGTCCACGAAACCATATTAAAGCTCTTCTTTACAGCCATATAAAGCGCATAGTTTTTAATCCACTTTGAATTTTTGCGCTTGAAAGAATTAAATTCCTTCTGGTCGCACTCAGCCTTGAAGTTCTTGTATGCAATTCTTAGAACTTCAAATCTGCTGTTGTAAATTTTCTCGTAGTCAACCTCTTCATCGTTTGAACCCCAGTCAAAGCTGTCAAGCTGTTCCTGAGTTACAAGTCCCTCGTCCTTGAGCGTATCAAGATCAATAAGATAGGGGTTGCCTGCATAGGTTGAAAATGACTGATACGGTGAGTCACCGTAGCTTGTCGGTCCAACAGGAAGAATCTGCCAGATTGTCTGACCGGATTTTTTAAGCCAGTCAGCAAATTTTCTTGCTTCTTTGCCTATTGTGCCGATACCGTAGGGGGAAGGAAGTGAAGTAATTGAAAGCAATACACCTGCACTTCTTGCCATAAAAATCAACTCCATTCTGACGGATATTAAATTTTTAAATCTATGGATTCAGAGCAAAAAACGCCCGTACAACTCCATAGTAATATTTATATATTATCATATTGTATTCTATTTTACAAGAATTTTTTAAAACATTTACAAATTAGTAAAAAATCCTTATTTTTTACTCAAAATTACATCTAAAATAGTAAACAAAGCCGCGTCAGTCGTGACTTTTCTGATGTAGTCACGGGAATTTTTCATATTTTCTTTGCCGCCGAGTTCCAGCCTTAATGCATAAGACTGCGAATTTGTACACACACCTAAAAACACCAGTCCGACGGGTTTTTCCGGCGTTCCTCCCGTAGGGCCTGCAATACCCGTTGTACTGATTCCGATGTCTGCTCCCGATATTTTTTTTACACCCTCAGCCATCTGCACTGCTGTTTCGGCAGATACTGCACCCAATACGGACAGAGTTGTTTCCTGCACACCGAGCACCTTTTGCTTAATACTGTTTGCATAGGAGCAAACTCCGCATTCAAAAACAGAGCTTGAGCCGCTGACTCTTGTTATTCTCTCGCTTAAAAGTCCGCCTGTACAGCTTTCGGCTGTGGCGACTTTAAGCCCTTTTTCAAGCAGAAGTCTTACAACATCCTCCTGAAGTGTGTCGGCATTTAAGTTATTTTTACGAATAAGGCTGATAATATCAAGGTCAGTTAATGTCACCATTTTATATTTCACTCCTACTATATTAAATTATTAAGTTAATAATTGTATTTTAACACCAATACTTATTTATTGCAATTATTTTTAATTTTTGGTATATTATTATTAGTTTATTCAGAATATCGGGCATTATATTGAAACGAGGTTTTTATATGGCGTGGTTTTTTACAGAAAGCAACATTGCAACCGAAAAATATTCACTTTTCGGCGAAAGTGCAAAGCACATTTCAAAGGTTCTGCGAATGAACAGGGGCGAGGAAATAACGCTTGTAACCCCCGACAAAACGCAGTGTCTTTGCAGAATTTCTGAAATCACTGCTGAATGCGTGACAGTCGATGTTCTTGAAAAAAGTATATGCCAAAATGAGCCTGATATTGAGGTAACGCTGTATCAGGCTCTTCCAAAGGGCGACAAAATGGATTATATAATTCAGAAGTGCGTTGAGCTTGGTGTAAGCAGGATTGTGCCCGTGTTGAGTGCAAGATGCGTTTCACGTCCCGATGCAAAATCGCTTGCCAAAAAGCAGGTGCGCTGGCAGAAAATTGCCTTGCAGGCGGCAATGCAGAGCCGAAGAGGAATTGTTCCGCAGGTGTGCGAGTGCGTTACTTTTTCAAAAGCCGCTGAGCTTGCAAAGGAAAACGATAAAACCATAATATTCTATGAAATGGGCGGAGAGTCGGTAAAGAATATTCTGACGGATACACCGAAATCAATAGGAATTTTCATAGGCAGCGAGGGCGGTTTTGAGCAGGATGAGGTTGATAAAATCGTTGCAAGTAACGGCAACACGGCAACACTCGGCAAAAGAATTCTGAGATGCGAAACAGCACCGCTCGCCGCACTTTCGATAATAATGTATCAGACAGGGAATTTTTAGACGCTTCACAAGTTTTCCTTAAAATGTGACCATTCCGACCCGAAGATGAACTTTGAATTTTATATAAACATCATAATGCACTTATATAAGTGAGTTAATTAACAATTTACAATTAACAATGAACAATTTTGGTCGGGAAAATAGGTTGTAATGAAGGAAAATAATTATTTCCCGATTGAATCTATAATTGTAAATTATAGTTTTTTCGGACGCTTCATAAGTTTGATTAATATTAAAACTTATATTCCCGAAGATGTACTTCGGTTATTCGGTGAACATCATAACGCACTAATAAAAGTTAAATTATAGTTTTGCGGTTTAATAAAACTTTTAATAAACCACCGTAGGACACGACCTGCCTTTACAGGTTAATAAATGTGTGCAGAAAGTCAGGAAAAATCTCTGCCCATGCTTTTTCATTGTGGCTATTTTCAAACAAAATAACCTCGTTCATCTTATCATACGGATAAAAAACTTCGGGAAGCAAGTCATATATCATTTCAACGCTTTCAAAAATCTGCTCTTCAAGCTCGTCACCGCTGCCTGTATAGATGTACAGATAAGGCATATCCTCACGTATTTTTGACATCAGATACTTACTCCAGCTATCCCTGCTGTAAAGTAAAAATGCGGGAGAAAAAGCACCGACAAATGAAAAACTGTCGCTGTGCTCCATACCGGCAAAAAATGCCTGCAATCCGCCTGACGAGCTTCCGCAAATCGCTTTTCCTCGTTTGTCAGTCCTCACGGAAAAATTCTGCTCAACATACGGAATGACTGTATTCATCAGAAAATCATCAAACACCTCACCCTCGGGCTTAGTGTAATTATCCATACTCTCGGGCATAATCACCTCGCCTATTGAAGCAGGTGTAAGCTCATTATCACGCCACTCATTTCCGTTATCTATGCCGACAATCGCACAAGCCTTGCCGGTCTGCAAAATTTCATTCTCAACTGCTTTTTCTGCATACCAACAACCGTCAGACGACATATTTTTCTCAAAAAGATTCTGTCCGTCAGTCATATAAATTACCGGAAGTTTCTCTCCGCCGTTATGATTAGGAATATATACCCATACTGCTCTATCCCCCTTTTCGGGAAAAGGCAAATAAATTTTATGCAATTCTGAATTATTCATTTTTTATCTCCAAAACCAAATGTTACCGAATAAATAAAAAAGGTACGTCAATAATATAGCAAGAGGTGATTTTTATGATTAATGATGTTGAAATGCTGACATATGTTCTGCAAAATGCCGAGATGGGATGCTACGGTATCACACGAGTAAGAAAGCAGATACACAACAGCAATGTTGATTCCGTATTGTGCGAACAGCTTGTAAAATACGGCAAGCTGTATCACTGTGCAACGCAAATGCTTAAAAACCGTGGAGAAGAGCCGCAGCACGTCAGTCCTGTTACAAAAGCGATGACACGAATAGCCGCTGCAAGAGATCTGAAGCGTGACCCTTCGTCCTCGCACATTGCAGAAATGATGATTAAAGGAAATACAATGGGCGTAAATAAAATGGCAAGACACATACGCAACTATGACGGCAAGGACAGAAACGTCCATACCCTTGCACGTAAAATGCTCAACACTGAGGAAGAAAACCTCCGTGAGCTGACATCATATATTTAGTAAATCAACGGGAGCGAAATTTTATCGCTCCTGTTTTATTTCGTTATAGTGATTTATATGAATCCCGATATGACCGATCCCCAAAATTATTGCCGAAATAATTAAAAAGATGTTCTTTCCGTATATGCCCAATAACAAAAATGCAAATACCGGTAGTGTTGCGCCTGCAACAGGAATGCCGAGCAAGCTGCTGTAAAAATTCTTTAATAATCTTTGACTTTTAAAGTACCGCACCCAATAAATCTCATACAAAATCATAAAAACAAATGAAACAAAAAGCCATAATGACCATAAAGTGATTTCATTAATATTAAAATCTGAGAAAATCAGCACAAAGCAACTGACAAGAACCTCTCCGATTCTCTCAAACATAAGCAAAATTTTGTTTTCATTTACAACATACTTTTCATAATCCTTCGGCTTGTTTTTTGACCATAAAATATTGGGAATAAACAGCATTAACAGATAAATAAGTCCTACATATGAAAAGCCAAAATTCATAAGGTCCGATTACCTCTTTCCTGTTTTAATAAACTCTATAAGCTCATCGGCATTTTCAAAATCATCATAGTCGCCGTTTATTCCATCACGATGATAAACAACGCCATTATTCTCATTTGCTTCAAGACAGTCAAGCAGTTTTTCAATTCCGTATATCTTGATAAATTTCGTAAATGCATAGGGCTTTATTTTTGCAAGCAAGCCCTTGCGGCAATCTTCATTGCACTCATAACAACCATCAATATTTTTTTCAGCTGAACAGCTTCTGTTGCCGCACCAGTCCTTGTCAGGACATTCACCCGAATTGCATCCTGCACAGTGCTCATTTTCCGAACACAGACAACAGGCAAGTCCGCACCTTGCAATACCAAGTTCTCTTTTCATAATCATTCACCCAAATAAGTCTTTAAAAATTCAATCAAAGCCTGCATTTCTTCATCAGTGCCGATTGTAATTCTTAAATAATTATCAATTCGCGGCTGATTAAAATATCTTACAAAAATATGTTTTTCACGCAGTGCATTGAAAATATCAACAGCCTTAACGCTTTTGTGTCTTGCAAAAATAAAGTTACTCTTTGAATCATTAAATTCAAAGCCGAGCTTTGAAAGCTGAATTTTTGTATTCTCTCTTGTTGCAATAATTTTTGAGGTCGTCTGCTTAAAGTAGCTGTCATCCGCAACTGCGGCAGCACCAGCTTTGATTGTCAGCGAATTCATTGTATAGGAGTTGTAGGAATTTTTCACTGCATTAAGAACCGAGATAAGCTCTTCGTTTGCAATCGCAAAACCTATTCTAAGTCCTGCAAGCGAACGAGATTTTGAAAAGGTCTGTACCACAACTAAATTTTTGTACTTTTCAACAAGCGGTAATGCTGACTGCGCACCAAAATCCACATATGCTTCGTCAACAATCACAATTCTTTCGCTGTTCTTCTGTATAATTTCCTCAATAACATTAATAGGCAGTTCAACACCCGTAGGCGCATTGGGATTTGGAAAAATCACTCCGCCGTTTTCACAAAAATAGTCCTCTTTTTTTATCTGAAAATTATCATCAAGCGGTTTCGTTTCGTATTTTACACCGAAAAGATTTGCCCACACGGGATAAAAAGAATATGTAATGTCCGGAAAAATTACAGGCTTGCCTGAATTAAAAAACGCCATAAAGCACATTGCAAGCACATCATCAGAGCCAACACCGACAAATACCTTGTTTTTGTCAACTTTATAATAATCTGCAATTGCCCCCACAAGTTCTGACGCATTCGGATCGGGATACAGCTTTAAATCGTCTGCACTAAAATCATCAAGCACCTTTTGAACACTTGGTGACGGCGGATAGGGATTTTCATTTGTATTCAGTTTTATCTTGTCGGGATATTGCGGCTGCTCACCCGGAACATAAGGCTCAATATTTCTAAAATTACTATTAAGTTCACTCATTTTAATTACTCCATAAAATTCTATTAGTCATAATTTCTTATAAGCGAGATTACCTTACCAAGCAAAACAACCTCGTCAACTATAATAGGTTCAAAGTCATCATTTTCAGGCTGAAGCCTGTAATGACCGTTTTCCTTGTAAAAACGCTTTACGGTTGCCTCATCTCCTACAAGAGCAACTACGATTTCACCATTTTCGGCAACCGGTGTACGATTTACTATTACTATATCATCATTAAGTATTCCTGCATTAATCATACTTTCACCTTGAATACGAAGAGCAAACAGCTCTCTGCCTCTTTTAAGACTTTCGGGCACAGGAACATAACATTCCACATCCTCAACTGCAAGTATAGGATAACCTGCTGCAACCCTGCCCAAAACAGGCACACTTGCCGACTTTTCTGTTCCGCTGATTTGAATACATCTGTTCACACCGTGCTCACGGGTGATTAAGCCCTTTTCTTCAAGCGCATTCAGATGATGATGTACCGTTGATGTTGAGCTCAATCCTACTTCACTGCATATTTCACGCACTGACGGCACACGGCCATCAAATGAACATTCCTTTATAAAATCAAGAATTTTTTGCTGACTTTTGCTTAACGGTTTCATACGCACACCTCTGTTATAATGATGAAATAATTTCATATTAAGTATATCATACAAGCAAAGCAAAATCAAACATTTGTTTTAATTTTATAGAACTTTTTTATAACAAATCAACATCGTGTTGCCTTTTACTCAGCAATCGTCCTGTTCTTATTACAACAAATTTATTTAACGCTTGAAATAATCCTTGTTTTACAATGATTGTTTTTTAAACCAATTCAAACTATCAAAAAAAAATCATAATAAATTCACATAATCTTCATATACATATTGTTTAATATAACCGTACTCACAAGACGGAACCGCAACCGTCTGAGTATAATTGTTCTACCCTCCTCGGCAATCCGACATAGAGGATTGCCAATGTACCCCTCATTTTTTAAAGACAGGAAAAGCCGGACCGGTTTATTTTTGGTTCGGCTTTTTCGTTTTGTCTGCGTTTAAACTCAGAAAGGAAAACATTTATAATACATCACATCCGACATAAAAAATATTGATTTACACCCTCCAATTTGTTACAATATAATTATTAATATTAATTATTTCAGAAAAATTCGGAGGTGTCGGACATAGAAAAATTACATATACCCGTTATTGGAAGAATAAGAAAAATTTCTCCGTTAAAAATAATTTTGTTCGGCTTTATAATTCTCATTTTCATAGGTACAATTCTTTTGTGTCTGCCGATTTCATCACGAAGCGGACAACCGACGCCGTTTATGACTTCGTCATTTACCGCAACATCAGCTGTATGCGTTACGGGACTAATCAAGGTTGACACCTATAATTATTGGTCGCCGTTCGGTCAGGCTGTTATTCTGGGTCTTATACAGGTCGGCGGCATAGGCTTTATGACTATTTGTATTACAGCCATATCGCTTTCTCACAAAAAAATCGGGCTTGCTTCCCGTGAGCTGATGCAAAGCTCGGTATCTGCTCCACAGAGGGGCGGCATCGTCAAAATGACACGATTCATCTTAGTTGGCACGCTGTTGATAGAACTTTCGGGTGCAGTACTTTTGTCAATAGCGTTCGTTCCGAGATTCGGGGCTAAAGGTTTATGGTACGCTCTGTTTCACAGTGTATCGGCATTCTGCAACGCAGGCTTTGACCTTATGGGCAGTGGGGGTGAATTTTCGTCGCTTACCTCCTTTGATAAAAATCCTTATGTTTGCATAGTAATATCGGCTCTTATCGTAATAGGCGGTCTGGGATTTTTCGTGTGGAAGGATTTAATTGACAGCCGGTTCAGATTTAAAATGCTGCGAATGCACTCAAAAGCAGTTCTTATCACAAGTGTAATTTTAATATTCGGAGGCGGCATTCTGCTGTATCTTACAGAGCTTCCGAATTCATCATCACAGGAACATTCTGCACTCTATCAAATCGGCAATTCACTGTTTCAATCGGTAAGCACAAGAACAGCAGGATTTAACACTGTTGACCTGTCACAGCTTACGCACTCAACAATATTTATTATGGTGCTTCTTATGATGGTCGGCGGCTCGCCCGGCTCAACCGCAGGAGGCTTGAAAACCACTACACTTGCAGTTTTGTTTGCATCCGTTATAAGCGTATTCAAACGAAAAAAGAGTGTTGAAATGTTCGGCAGACGGCTTGAAGAGAATGTTTCAAGCCTTGCGCTCTGTATATTTGCAATGTACCTCATGCTTGGCAGTGCAGGCGCAGTCTTTATATCAACAGTCGAAAATGTACCGTTTATTAACGCACTTTTTGAAAGTGCATCGGCAGTTGCAACAGTAGGACTTACCACGGGAATTACCCCTCAGCTTGGAATACTCTCATCAATCGTTCTTATGCTTATGATGCTGTTCGGCAGAGTCGGTTCACTTACAATGCTTCTTGCATTTTCTAACTACAAAAGCCGTCCGCAGTCACAAAAACCACTTGAAAAAATTCAGATAGGATAAAAGGTAAATATTATGAAATCAGTTTTAATAATCGGTCTTGGCAGATTTGGCAGACATATGGCTAAAAAATTTATTGAAGAGGGCAATTCGGTTCTGGCGGTAGACATAAGCGAAGTTCGTGCGGACAACGCCGTAAACATAATAAACAACATTGAAATCGGCGACTCAACAAGCGAGGACTTTATTAAATCGCTTGGCGTAAACAGCTTTGATATTTGTGTTGTCGCCATTGGCGGAAATTTTCAGGCTGCACTTGAAACCACTGTTTTGCTCAAAGATCTGGGCGCACCGTTTATTATAGCCAGAGCGTGCCGTACAGTGCATAAAAAGCTTTTGCTGAGGAACGGTGCAGACTATGTTGTTTATGCAGAAAAAGAAACCGCAGAGCGTTTGGCTGTAAAATATGGTGCTAAGAATATTTTTGATTATATAGAGCTTACAGATGATGTTGCGATTTATGAAATTGCAGTGCCGAATCACTGGATTGGTAAAACTATCATTCAGCTTGACATACGCAAAAAACACAACGTAAGTATTCTTGCAACAAAGCAGGACGGCGTTATTTTTCCTATGCCGTCACCCGAACATTTTTTTGAAAAGGATGAAACTCTTATCGTACTTGCGGAAAATAAATCAATACGGGCAATTACAAAGTAAATTCAGCATAACTAAAGGCGTATCGTTTTTGATACGCCTTATTTTTGGCTAAATTTTTATCTTAGACAGCAGCTCGCCGACCTTTTCGTGAAACACCATATCAGCCGAATTATCAAGCGGAGTTGTGTCACGGTTAATCAAAATAAGATTATTGCCGCTGAAATATCTTACAAAGCCTGCCGCAGGATATACAGTAAGGCTTGTGCCTGCAATAATCATTGTGTCTGCATTTTGAATTGCGTTCAGTGCACCGCTTACGGTTTTATCATCAAGCCCCTCTTCATATAACACAACATCAGGCTTTATAATTCCTCCGCATTCGCAGTAAGGCACTCCGCTGCTTTGCTTTATGAACTCAGCAGAATGAAACTTATGACATTTCATACAGTAATTTCTAAGCACACTGCCATGCAGTTCATACACTGTTTTACTTCCTGCAGCCTGATGAAGTCCGTCAATGTTCTGCGTGATTACTGCGCTTAATTTTCCTGCACGCTCAAGCTCAGCAAGCTTTAAATGAGCGTTGTTTGGCTTTTTATCAAGACAGAGCATTTTATCCCTGTAAAAACGGTAAAATTCCTCTGTATGATTTTTGAAAAATGTGTGGCTCAGGATTTCCTCGGGCGGATAGTCATACTTTTGATTGTACAATCCATCCACGCTTCTGAAGTCGGGTATTCCGCTTTCGGTTGATACTCCTGCACCGCCGAAGAACACTATTCTTTCGCTTTCATCAATTACCTTTTGAAGCTCATCAACCGTACTCATCTTATAGCGTCCTTCATTGACTTAACATATTCACAAACAGGCTCTACCGAATCTCTGCCGTATTCTGCAACCAGCTTAACTATTGCAGAACCGACGATTACGCCGTCGGCACTCTCGGACATTTTCTTTGCCTGCTCGGGAGTTGAAATGCCGAACCCTACTGCACAAGGAACATCACTTACTGACTTTACAAGGCGAATCATTTCGCCGATGTCGGTTGTAATCTCCTTGCGAACGCCCGTAACACCGAGCGAAGAAACACAATAAACAAAGCCCTGCGCCTCTTTTGCAATAGTTTTGATTCTGTCGTGCGATGTGGGGGCTATAAGCGATATAAGCTCAATACCGTTTTCATCACAAGCAGGCGCAAGCTCAGCTTTTTCTTCAAAAGGTGTGTCGGGAACAATAACTGCGGAAATTCCGCACTCCTTACACTTTGACATAAACTTGTCTGTACCGTACACAAAAATTGGATTCATATATGTCATTACGGCAAGTGCACACTTTACCTGAGGACGAATACGCTTTACCATATCAAAAATTTTATCCGTTGTTGTGCCTGACGCAAGTGCACGAAGGTCAGCTTCCTGAATTACAACGCCCTCTGCAACAGGGTCGGAAAAAGGAATGCCTATCTCAATAATATCTGCACCATTCTCGCTCATCGCAATGAGGAGCTTTTCGGTTGTTTCAAGATCCGGGTCGCCTGCTGTTACAAACGGAATAAACGCTTTGCCGTTTTCAAAAGCCTTTTTTATATCATTCATAAATATCCTCCCCTCTGTATCTTGCAATCGCTGCAACATCCTTGTCACCTCTGCCTGAGAGGTTGACAACAATAATTTTATCTTTACTCATCTGCGGAGCAATCTTTATACAATGTGCAAGTGCATGTGAGCTTTCGATAGCGGGAATAACGCCCTCTGTTCTTGAAAGATACTCAAATGCCTGCACTGCTTCCTCATCTGTAACAGGCACATATTTTGCTCTGCCCGTATCGCTGAGATTTGCGTGCTCGGGGCCTATTCCCGGATAGTCAAGACCTGCGGAAATTGAATAAACAGGAGCAATCTGACCGTATTCGTTCTGACAAAAATATGATTTCATTCCGTGAAAAATACCGAGCGTGCCGTTTGCAATAGTTGCAGCGTTCTTTGGATTGTCAACGCCCAATCCTGCCGCCTCGCAGCCGATAAGCTCAACACTTTCGTCATTTATAAAGTCATAGAATGCGCCCATTGCGTTGCTACCGCCGCCTACGCAAGCGATAACAGTGTCGGGCAGTCTGCCTTCCTTTTCCATAAGCTGTTGTCTTATTTCCTTGCCGATAACACTCTGGAAGTCACGCACAATAGTGGGGAAAGGATGAGGCCCCATAACTGAGCCGAGCACATAGAGGGTGTCGTCAACCCTGTTTGTCCACTCACGCATACATTCGTTTACAGCGTCCTTAAGCGTCATTGTGCCTGTTTCAACAGCGTGTACCTTTGCGCCCAGAAGCTTCATTCTGTAAACATTAAGAGCCTGACGGATTGTATCCTCCTTGCCCATAAAAATCTCACATTCAAGTCCGAGCAAAGCGGCAACCGTTGCCGTTGCAACGCCGTGCTGTCCTGCGCCTGTTTCGGCGATAACACGCTTTTTGCCCATTTTTTTTGCAAGCAGGCACTGACCTAAGCAGTTGTTAATTTTGTGAGCACCCGTGTGGTTCAAGTCCTCACGCTTTAAATAGATTTTTGCACCGCCCAAATCATTTGTCATCTTTTCTGCATAATAGAGCAGTGACGGTCTGCCTGCGTATTCACGCATCAATTTATCAAGCTCTGCAACAAATTCAGGGTCATTCTTATATTTGTTGTAAGCCTCTTCAAGCTCATTCACGGCATTCATCAGTGTTTCGGGAACAAACTGACCGCCGTGAATACCAAACTTTCCTTTTGACATTCGTAAATCTCCTTATAAAAACCTTTAATCTAAATCTTTTATATTATAAAACAAATTTTTTATTTAATCAACAAAATCACAATTTTCCGCAGTTAAGCTCGGCAAGCGCCTGTTTTTTATCATCACTGCGCATCAGTGTTTCACCTATAAGCACACCGTTTACTTCTGCTTTTCTTAGATTCTCAATATCCTCGCTTGTTTTGATTCCGCTTTCGCCTACAAAAAGAATATCCTTTGGCACAAGTGAGCGAAGTCTGGTGCAGGTTGTGATGTCAACTGTAAAGTCTTTTAAGTTGCGGTTGTTTACACCGATTATTCTTGCACCTGCGTCAAGTGCCGACTGTACCTCTTCCTCTGTGTGCGCTTCAACAAGAGCGGATAAGCCGAGAGTATCGCAAATCTTAATCCACTCACGAATTGTATCGGTATCAAGCAATGCGCAAATCAAAAGCACTGCCGACGCACCGATTACCTTTGCTTCGTAAATCTGATATTCACAAACTGTAAAGTCCTTACGCAAAAGCGGAATATTTACACTCTCTGAAATTTCCTGCAAAAACCTGTTTTCGCCCTTGAACCACTGTGGTTCGGTAAGCACTGAAATTGCAGATGCTCCTGCATTTTCGTATTCCTTTGCAATCTGTACATACGGAAAATCCTCTGCGATTATTCCCTTTGAGGGGGATGCTTTCTTAACCTCGCATATATATGAAATACCATCTTTTAAAAGCGCCTTTTCAAACGGAAATTCACTGTTGATTTCCATTGCAAGGGCTTTTTGTTTTATCTCTTCAAGCGAAACCGTCTGCATTATTTTTTCGTACCGCTCACGGTTTGCCTGTGCAATCGCTTCAAGTATCATATTTAACCTCAAAATCACTCATTTGTCGCCTTGGCAAATTCTTCAACCTTTGCAAGTGCCCTGCCGCTGTCTATAATTTTCTGAGCAAGCTTAACGCCCTGAGCAATGCTCTCCGCCTTGCCGCCTGCAACCAGACCGAGTGCCGAGTTTAACACAACTATGTCTCGCTTTGCGCCTTTAAGCTTACCGCTTAAAATTCCGCTTGTAATCTCGGCATTTTCTGCACCGTCGCCCCCCATAAGCTCCGACATATCATAAGTGCCTAATCCGAATTGCTCAGGTGTGATTTCATAAGTTCTGAAGTGTCCGTTGTCAATCTCGCATATCTTTGTTTTGTCAGTTACGGTAACCTCATCCATACCGTCATTTCCGTGGAAGACAAAACCCCTCTTTACGCCGAGATTTGAAAAAACTCTTGCAACAGGTTCAACAAGATTTTCGGAATACACGCCTGTGACCTGTAAATTTGCACTTGCAGGATTTGTAAGAGGACCTAAAAGGTTAAATACATTGCGGATTCCGATTTCCTTTCTCACGGGTGCAACATACTTCATTGCAGAATGATAATTCTGCGCATGCATAAAGCAGATACCTGTTTTTCTGAGCACTTCCTCATTCTTTTCGGGAGAAATCATAATATTAATGCCAAGTGCTTCAAGACAGTCAGACGCACCGCTTTTACTTGACATTGAACGGTTGCCGTGTTTTGCAACAGGAATATCTGCCGCCGAAATAACAAAAGCCGATGTAGTTGAAATATTGAATGTACCCGTACCGTCGCCGCCTGTGCCTACAATGTCAAGGGAATCCGCATTCTTTTTAATGTGCACCGCCTTGTCACGCATTACCGTTGCACAGGCTGTAATTTCGTCTATTGTTTCGCCTTTAAAACGAAGTGCTGTAAGATAAGCTGCAATCTGCGCCTGTGTGGCTGTGCCGCTCATCATCTCCTCCATTACCTGTGCGGCTTCATCAAATGTAAGGTCATCTCCTTTGGCGACCCTTATAATTGCATCTTTAATCATATAAATTAATCCCTTTCAATAAAGTTTCTTATCATTTGCATACCGTGTGAGGTTAGAATTGACTCAGGATGGAATTGCAGCCCATAAATCTCATAATCTCTGTGCTTAACGCCCATAACCTCGCCCATATCGTCCTCTGCAATAACAACAAGCTCCTGTGGAATTGTGTCACGCTTTGCAATCAGCGAGTGGTACCTTGCACCTTCAACAACCTTTGGCATATCTGCAAAAATTTTGCAGTTTGTATCGACATATATATCACTTTTCTTTCCGTGCATCAGCTTGACAGCGTGTGTAATCTGTGCACCGAACACCTCGCAAATCGCCTGATGTCCCAGACATACACCTAAAATCGGATATTCACCCTTTAATTCTCTTATAACATCCTCACAAACGCCTGCATTTTTCGGATAACCGGGACCCGGAGAAAGAATTATTCGGCTCGGATTCAGCTTTCTGATTTCATCAACGGTAATTTCATCATTTCTCACAACGAGAACATCGGGAGTTACACTGCCGACAAACTGCACGAGGTTGTAGGTAAAGCTGTCGTAATTGTCAATAAAAAGTATCATAATCTGTCAGCCTCCCCTGCATTTTTAACTGCATTCATAACAGCAAGAGCCTTGCTATAGGTTTCCGTATATTCATTTTCGGGTACACTGTCGGCTACAATTCCTGCGCCAGCCTGAACATAAACTTTATCACCCGTTTTAACAGCCATTCTAATTGCAATACAGGTGCATAAGTTGCCGTTGAAATCAGCGTATCCGAGTGCGCCTCCGTATATACCTCTGGGAGTTTTTTCAAGATTCTCAATAATCTCACAGGCTCTTATTTTAGGTGCGCCGGACAGCGTGCCGGCAGGCAAAACTGCTTCTACTGCACTTAATGCATCCAAACCTTCCTTTATCTCGCCCTCAACCTCACTGCAAATGTGCATAATCTTTGAAAAACGAAGAACCTTCTGATATTCAGTAACCTTTACTGAACCGAACTTTGAGATTCTGCCTATATCGTTTCTGCCGAGGTCAACAAGCATATTGTGCTCGGCAAGCTCTTTCTCGTCCTGCATAAGCTCTGTTTCAAGGGCGTCGTCCTCTTCCTTTGTTTTGCCCCTCGGACGAGAGCCTGCAATGGGAAATGTGTTCAGAACACCGTTCTGAAGCTTTACGAGGGTTTCAGGCGAGGTACTTATAATCTCTTCACCCTCAATATTCATATACACCATATACGGTGAAGGATTTGTAACACGCAGAATTCTGTATGCATTAATCAGCGAACCTTTGTAATCAGCTTCAAATCTTCTTGAAATCACACACTGGAAGATATCGCCGTCAAATATATGCTCCTTGACTTTCTCGACCATTTCACAAAATTCTTCCTTAGTGCAGGAGCTTGAAAATTCAACATTTTTGTCACTCTCAAGCTTTTGCAAAGGTGAAGCGTCAGTTATTACAGAGATAATTTCCTGAATATCGGATTTTGCCTTTTCGTACTGACGTTCTGCGTCAGATGTTTTCATATTCACAACGACAATCAGTTTTTGTCTTAAATGGTCATATGCAATTACCTTGTCAAACATCATCAAATCAAAGTCATTGGTATCGCCCCTCTTGAGCTTTAATACAGGCTCTGCAACCGAAATCATCGCATAGCCGTAGTAGCCCATAAGTCCGCCCGTAAACGGCGGAAGTCCATCAAAACGAGGTGTTTTGTAGTCGGCAAGATACTCACGCAGAGCATTATACGGCTTATCGGTTTTTATAGTCCTTGCTCCCTCGCCCGTTACGGTAAGCGTGCCGTTTTTATATGCAAGGCGTGACTTTGGATTAAAACCGAGATATGAGTATCTGCCCCACTTTTCACCACCCTCTATGCTTTCAAGCAGAAAAAATTTGTCTGATTTCTGAGCAATTTTTCTGAGCAGTGTAATAGGAGTTACAACATCAGCATAAATCTCTTTGCAGACAGGAATTACGCTGTATTTTTCCTTAAGGCTCAGAACCTCATCAAATGACGGCTTAATCATTTTTACACACCAACCTTTCAGCAGGCAGTAGCCTGCATTTATCCGGGCAGATAGCATCATATAATTATACACTTCTATGCCCGACTACTACTGTAATAATTTTAACAAACAAAAAAGCAGCCGGTGGGCTGCACTTATTCGTGCAGACAGCACCATATAAAAATT
>OLOI01001522.1_pt1 | contig 19297 bp, 20 predicted proteins | sample 1672131 | NCBI WGS metagenome assembly OLOI01 (sample SAMEA3136651, study PRJEB25190) | human gut metagenome | reverse complement strand
GAAAAAAGCAATCAGTTCCTTAACTTTTAATTGTGAGGGAATGGTATTTTCTTGAAGGAGAACAGCAATTTGATCTTGTGCTTTACCCTTTTTGCCCTTGATTAAGACTTGACCGCTACTAGCTTTTTTGTCACCAAGAATGCAGGACATTAAGGTCGTTTTACCAGCACCATTTGGCCCAATTAAGGCAAGACAGTCTCCTTGGCCCACCTCAAAGCTAATATGGTCTAAAATTGTTTTTCCTTTGATTTTTTTGACAAGATTTGTGACTTGAAGGATTGCTTCACTCATGTGTGTGATTTCCTTTCTTTTGGTAGAAGGCTAAAAAGACATAACAAGCTGCAACAGACACACCCATGACACTGTAGAGAATATCACTGCTGCCATGAAGTAGGACATAAGCAAAGAGGATGGTCCAAATTGCTACTAGAAGCATGATGCTTAGTATTTTCAATAGTTTCATTCTGGGCCTCCTAGTTTTTTAAATCATTTATGACAAGGTCGATGAAACTTTTAGCCATCGTGATGAGAATGTAGGCTGAGATAGACAAGCCAATAATCATGCCCAAATTTGAGAAGATAGCTTCAAAATTGCCTTTTTCAAAGATGTCAGTAAACATGCTAAGTCCAGCAAAGACAGTTCCGATGACAGCGTAGATAAGGTAAGATGTTTTGATTTTCATGAGATGACCTCTTTCGTTTTTATTATTTCTAAGTTATGACTAAAGTATATCTTTTTGGTCATTCTCTTTTTAGCACCAGATGTCATGACATGACATGACATTTGTCATGTGACGTAAAAAAGCCGACCAAAGGTCAGCTTTCTATAGTCTAATATCTCTCAGCAAGTTCGTAATAAGTGCGGACGACATGTCCTTTATAATGCACTCTGACTTTCCGTAGCCAAAGGCTATCACCTTTTTCAAGGGTATAGAAGTCATCTCGACTAACGAAAAAGTTACGTTTTGCCTCACCAACTTTAACGACTAGGAAATGATTGGTACTCGTTCTTGGTGCCTTAGCAATTCTCTTTCCAACGATGACACCTACTACCTTTGACCAGTCCTCGCTATAATAGCCCATCTTGGTTAAAATAAATAGAAGAAATTTATCTGTTAGTATCCAAATACCAGAAGAAAGAGCAAGTACGAAAAAGATAAATATTCCTGTCACCAAGCCCAGACTACCACTCTCACGTCCACTGTCAAACCAGAGATGCAAACCTTTCTCATTTCCAAAATACAGCAGGGCTAGAAAAATACCTGTAAGGAGGAGAGAGAAGACTCTTTCAATATTTCTCAAAATAAAATCTTTCATGTCTCTACTCCTTTTCTACCGTAGTGTAGCTACCATTTTCACTCTTGATAGCAATATCTGATGACATGGCTACTGATAAAGTAATGGGACCACGAACTTGGCCATCAGTATCTCTGAGTTCCCAATTGCTACCGTCAGTTGTTGTTGCGATTTCCTTGGTCTCTTGACCATTCTCATAAACCGGCAAAACATAAACTTCTGTCACACCTGGTAGTTCTTGACGCTGTCCTGTCGTGCTATCTTCAATCACAAAGGTTGAACTAGCCTGGTCATAGACCACCTTTTTAGTGTCAGAAATGGGCTTGTCTGACTTTTTAGCCAAATCAGAAATAGCAGATGCTGCTTTATCTACCGTCCCCTGTGAGACCAGTTCATTTCCTGTAAGCCCTGTAATGACTTGTATCTTCTTAGGTTGCGATTTCAGCATTTCTCGGGTGAAAAAGCCATTGGCGAGGAAAAAGATACCACATACCATTACTATAAAGGATAAGACAATCACCCCTCCACCTGTCCGTGTGGGCTCTGTCACTTCTGTCATTGGACGAAGAGGAGGTCCTTGCCAAGCGTTCTTTTTGTGTCTCTTATCCAAGAGGTCACAAAGGTAGTCTTCCAACAATGCGAAGCCATAATCCTTGGCTAGACTTTCAATTCCTTCCAAGGTCTCATAACTTAGGCCACCTCTTTCAAGTATAGCACCAATAGTTTTGGTAAAACGGTAGGCAAAATCCTGGTCGTCCAACCAGCCCAAAGCAGCACACTCACTCATATAGTCTTTGAGTTTAGAAATAGTTAGAGTATTATATAGGAAATATAGCTCAACAGTCTGAAGAAAACTATCCTGCTCTTCGATAGCTAAATCTTCATTTAGGACAGAATCCTCGCGAGTCCTTGAATGAGGCTCACTGTGATTGAACATTTCATGAGTATCTGATAAAGTTAGCTCATCCAGTTGCTTCTGCTCTTCTTCAGCATCCACCTGCTGAACCTCATATTCAGTCACTTGCTCGTCGTTGACTTTTTCAGTTGCATAATCTGTAAGCTCAAGTTCATCAATACTTTCTTGCTCTTGAACAGACTCGCTACTATCTGCAGCTTGTTTAAAGGAAGCTTCTAGCTGGGAGGTAGACACCACCCCAACCACGCTACCATCGGTCTGTTTATGGCCTATGACAGCACTATTCTCCTCATTTCCAGAATGCGATTTTTGCCAGGCAAGGGCCTCTTGATAAGCCTTTTGCAGGCGTTGGAAATTTTCAGGATCATCCTCAGGGTGATAAACCTTACTCTGTTTGGCGTAGGCTCTCTTGATGTCCTTAAGATTATTGGTTGGTTGAATGCCTAAAATCGACCAAAAATTCATGCGTCACCTCCTATCTCCAGAAATTAGGGTCATCAGACCTATCAAAGGGCTTACCATTCTCCTCATGGTCGTCTTTTTCTTGACGGAAAATATCCAAATCATCTAGTGACATGATATTTTCAATGCTATCAAGATAAGCTTGGTAGCGTTTCACGATTTCTTTTCGTTTCTTGATATTGTTAATAGCCAACTGATAGCCTTTTTCAAAATCTTCCATCTGCCACAAAAAATGTAGTTGCATCTTATAAGGCATCTCCATGACTAAACGATAGGCACGCTCAGACTGCGTTTTAAAGTCGGCCTCAAAGGACAATTGATCAGAGACAAGCTTGATATTCTCCAGATGCTCACTCTTGTCGACCTCTTCGATTTTACTTTGACTACCGATACGATACGTTTTAGTCTCGCCTGTTGACCCCAGTTTAACCTCTATATAGAGCATGGAATTAATATCGTAAGTAAAGGTGGTCTCAAAAAACTCTGTCTTAGTCGCAGTCCCAGGAACATCGATAATAAACTCATCCAAAAAAAGATTTGCCTCAGGATCGAGCGATTCTCCCTGATAAATCATAAAGCGACATTGTTTCTGTCCCCGGCTGGCATAATAAAATTTGCTAGCTGAGGTCGGAAGGACAGACAGCTTATTAATAACCTTTGAAAAAATATTTTTATCAAAGTCAGAGTCATAGGCACTGATTCCCAATGAGAAAGGACAAATATCAGTAATTACCAAATCTTTGACCTTTTCCTGACGCTCTTTAACAGCTAAATAAGTCCCCAAACCACGCGCAACCAACTCATCCATATCCTTCAAACGCTTAATAGGAAGATTGAGAAGATTCATGATATAGGATTGAACCAAAGGCATCATGCTAGACCCACCAACCAAGATAAAGGCATCTAGCTCATGAGCCCTGTAGCCGCTATCACTCACCGCTCTACCAATGACTTTCTTAACACGGTCAAGAACAGGTTGAATAATGGACTTAAGCTCAGCTTGAGTGTATTGTTTCATGTAATATTGGTCATCGTAAGTTAAGGAGACTGCAGCCAGTTTTTCCTTTTGTAGCTTGAGCTTGCAACGTTCTGAAGACAAGAGGAGACTAGACTTTTGCTTGGTATCTAGCTTCTCCAAATCAATCCCTTGAGACTGACAAAAATCTTCAGCGATATCCTTATCAAAGTCGCTACCACCCAAGAAATTATCACCTGCAATAGAAACAATTGAAATCACATTATCAAAACAATCAACCACAGAAACATCAAGCGTACCTCCTCCAAAGTCGAAGACGATGAAAGACTCGTCCTTGCCAATCTTGTGACAAGCAATGGCTGCCGCAGAAGGCTCGTTAATCAATCGTTCCACCTTAATACCCAATCGTTGTCCAATAGCCTTGGTCGCAGAGCGTTGTTTCTCGTTAAAATAAGCCGGCACACTAATGAGCACCTCATCTACTTTTTCACCTAAGTAACTCTCCGCATCAGCTACTAATTGTTTAACCACCAAAGTTGACAAATCAGTTGCCGAGAAAGCTTCTCCATCAAGGTAAAAGATTTCATTGGTTCCCATTGAACGTTTAAAGAGTTGAGCCGTATTCTCAGGATCAGTCACTAACCGTTCCTTCGCAATTTTTCCAACCGTCAAGACATCGTCAGACACATGGACCACACTGGGCGTCAAATAGTCGCCAAAACTATTTGGAATCAGCTCAACCTCACCTTCACGATAGGTAACCGCTAGACTATTAGTCGTCCCCAAATCAATACCAATTGTTGCCATAACATTCTCCTAAACTGCTTTTGTCCTTCCATTATAACATAGTCAAAAATGTCCTTTTCAAGAAGTAAGTAAACTATTTCAAATGCGCCACGAACTAAGAAAGTCAGCAAAGAATGACAGATGATTCTCTTTGAGAACGAAGTGAGTATAACTGAGACTTTCCGCTGTGATAAAAATCCCTGAAGAACTTAAACTTCAGGGGTTCGGAAGTTTCGAGACCTTAGACTCGAAACTTAGGCATGGAACTTCTTTGAAGTTCACTGACGTCCGTCATCACCTAAGGAAAGTCTCGAAAAAGATTCTTTATTAAAAAATAAAAGCCAACCCAAGGTCAGCTTTTCATTTATCTTATATCTTACTAATTATTTATTGAATGGTTCTTCCACCATGATGAGAGGATGGAACCTGAGATATTGTGCCAAATACTAAAAATAGTTGATGGAATCGCAGCTTGTGGCACAAAATATTTCATGGCAAGGGTTGCTCCAAGACTTGAGTCTTGCATCCCCACTTCGAAGGTAATGGCTTTTTGTTGTGGTTCTTCCAAACCAAGGATTTTTGAAAATCCAAAACCAAGGGCATAACCACAAAGATTGTGGAGCATAACGACTGGAATGACAAGGGCTGTCGCTGCTGTGAAAATATTGGCATGGTTGGCAGAAACCACTGCTCCAACAATCAAGAGGATGGCAGCTTGAGAAATCAAAGGCATAATCTTGATGATGGCATCAATTTTCTTACCAAAGATTGAGTGAACGAGTACACCCAAGATAATAGGGACAACCACGATACGCAAGGTACTAAGGAAGAGGCTTTGAGCAGGGACACTCACGTACTGACCAGCCAAGAATGACAAGAGGGTTGGAATCATGAGTGGTGCCAAGAGAGTTGAGAGGGTTTCAATAGAGACATCCAAGGCAACATCCCCACCTGAAAGGAAGGCCATAACACTAGATGAAGTCCCACTTGGACAAGACCCAACAAGGATAACCCCTGCTGCTGTCGCACCCTTAAGATGGAAAATCATACAAAGCAACCAAGCCAAACCAGGCATGATGACATAGTGGGCAACAGTCCCAAGGACAACTGGAATTGGACGCTTAGCAATACGTTTAAAATCCTCAGTGGTCAAGGTAAGTCCCATACCAAAGAGAATCAAACCAAGTAGATAAGCCGTATTGGGAATGACCCAACTACTAGTTGCGGGAAGGGCATAGTTAAAGGCCGCCCAGAGGATAACAGCTACAGTAAACCATTTGCTGAGCCATTTACTAAAAGATACAAGTGACTCCATAATGAAACCTTCTTTCTATTTTCACAGAATAGTATAGCACTTTCATTTTGAATTTCAAGGTAAATTTCGAATTTTCTGAAATTAATTCCAAAAAATAAACCCTCACACTTAAGATGTGAGGATTTTGTGATTTCTATAAACGTTAAGCCTTGTATTGCGACTTTTCTTCAAACTGTTGAGCCCGTTCTTCTCCCCACCATAGTGGCAATAATTCGCCCAAAGTAATGGTTTGACGTGTTTCATAGTCAACCATAAACTCCAAGCTACGATTATCGGAATGGAGTTCCATTAGAAATTCTCGACAGGCTCCACAAGGCATACCAGACGGTCCACCATGAGGTGGCTGGTCACGAAAGGCGATAATACGCTTTACCTTGGTCTGACCAGTCTCTTGATACATATTGAAAAGGGCCGCCCTTTCGGCACAAAGATGGAAAACACCACAAGTTCCTTCCATACAAAAGCCAGTGAAGATTTGTCCATCTTCAGCCTCCACCGCAGCCACGACATGCTTAGCATAGACAAAGTCTGATACTTCCTTTGGCTGATACAATGCCTGAGCCTTTTCATACATTTTCTGCCAAATATCCATTATTTCTCCCTTAACCGTGATCACTTTCCCTTTGAGACTTGATAAAGAGTGCAAGCCCTGTTGCTACTGCAGTATAAGCTACAATAAACAGGAGTGATTTCCATGAAAATTTCCCATTGATAGCAAAATTAACGACCAATTCATTGACATGATAGACAGGTGTCCACTCAGAGATGCTCTGAACCCACTTAGGGAACATGGAAATAGGAACCCATGAACCACTCACTATAGGCAAGACAAGGTAAATAATATTTGCCACAAGAGACATGAATTGTTGAGATTTAATCTGAGCGATAAGTAAACCAAAAGCTAGAAAGAGCAGACCGGACAAAAGTAAGAGAGCACCTGACCCTACCCATCTAAAGAATGGCATCTCTACATCTCGGAAAAAGGCACCTACACAAAAGGTCACAATGATGGCAACCATAAAGTTTAGAAGCACACGAAAGATTTTAGAAAGATAATAAGCTGCAATACTAACCTTTGAGTGCTCGATATAGGTCAACCAGTGTTCAATTCGGTCCTCTTGCAACATATAGGGAAAGGTAAACAAACCAAAACTAGACATGGAGAAGCCAGTCATGGTCAGCATATAAGACAGCAAAAACTCTTTTTGAGCTTCTGGAGTAGGTGCTGAGAAGATACTAGAAAAAAGGAGGAAAAATCCGACAGGTATCCCGATTCCCATGATAAAGACTGGCCAACTTCGCCACGTTTTAATCCACTCAATTTTTAGTAATGCTTTCATGCCTTGTCCTCCCTTGTTGAATCAAATAGGCTATCCAAGAGTGTTTTATTTTGAATTTCAATATCAGAAATTCCACAGCCCGAATTTTCAAGACTTTGCCATACCTTTTCAATATCTTTGGTCATGAAGCTGATGACATCCCTCTTTTCAGTAATCTCATAGATGTCTGGCAGTCCGTGAACAATGCTAACAAAGCTACTTGGAAGAGTGACCTGCTTCTCCTTCTCTTCGTGTCGCATAGCGTATGGCGTGGTATCTCTGATGAGTTTCCCTTGATGGAGGACTAAGATACGGTCAGCTGTGTGTTCCACCTCTTCGATATAGTGAGAGGAATAGAGGATAGTTGTCCCAGCTTTTTTCAAGTCATTGACAATCTCCCAGAAACGCTGACGAGTAGAGGTATCCATACCCGCTGTCGGTTCATCCAAGAAGAGGATTTTAGGTTTATCAATCAAACAAAGGACAAAAGCCAGAAGACGTCTTTGCCCACCAGAGAGTTTGTCCGCAAACTGCTGGTACTGGTCTTCCTTAAATTGCAGGAGTTTCTGAACCTCTTGATTGGTCAAGGGATTATCAGAAATAGATTGGAAGAAGACTATCAGCTCTTCCACTTTCAAACTATTTGGAATGGTATTTTCCTGAAGGAGAACCGCAATTTTATTTTTTGCCTTACCTGCTTTACCATCAATGAGGACCTGACCATTACTCGGTTTTTTATCACCAAGAATACAGGACATCAAGACAGTCTTACCTGCCCCATTAGGTCCAATCAAGGCGACACAATCTCCCTGATTTATCTCAAAACTAATATCCTCTAAAATGGTCTTTACCTTGATGCGTTTTCCAAGGGATGTGACTTGAATAACCGTTTCACTCATACCTGTGATTTCCTTTCTTTTGTATAGGAGCCATGCTAATTGACGATAGAGCTGATATCATCGGACTTCCCTTAATACTCCACTTCCAACTCCGTACAGAAGAGACTTCCGCTCAGATGAAGCCTAGTTTCAACTTGCTCGATATCAGATTCAAAACGATCCACCTTCACAGATGACAGAGGATGTGAAATTTCAGTGGCATCCATGACACAGTCGTGAGGAAGTCGGATATGAACTTCACCAAACTTAGCATCAAGATGAACAGCTACCTGATCTGACGCAAACTTGGCCTGACTCAAATCCAACCAAAGCTCACCAAAAGCTAGATTCATATCAATCGTTTCGACTTCTTGAGAATAGATACGATACCTATCCTCAGCCATATAGGTCTTAACAGAAATATGAGGTCCTTCTTGGTCGTTCTTATTAACCTTATAGTCTTTAGTGAGACCCTTCTTTTGACTACGACCATAAAAAAGCTCTAAAGCCAAGCCAATAAGAAAGATACCGCTAAAGAGATTCCACTGTGCAAAATCAAGGTTTAACAAGTCATGAACATAGGGTGATAAGAAGGCCAAACCAAGAAAAATGAGGAGCGGTCGCCTATTCAAGATACCAAAACAAAAGAAGGCCACGAAGAAAACCAGATTATAATTGACCATGATCCAAAAATCTGGAATAAAGGCACTAGCGATAAAACAAGCTGCTAGTAAAAGCAACAAGATGGCCCGAGCATTAAACCGTTTCATAAGGAGACTCCTTTCTAGTAAATGATTGCAAATTTCCAATTATTTTCACTATCAGTATAGCACTATTTGTAAACGTATTCAATGTTATATTAAAAGGATTTGCAAGAAAAAAAGAGCTTTCGCTCTTTCATTATTTTCAATGTTTGACAGTTACCTGTCCAAAGGATACTGAACCTGTTAGAGAAACTGTAGTGCTAGCCAAGTCTCGTTCTCCTAGACTATCGTAGCTTTTCACTCCTGCCAGGCTTGTATGAAGGCCGTGTGCATCCACTTGCCAATCCTTAGGTACTCGAATGATAACCTGAGAAAAATTTGCCTGAACCACAATCTGAGGTCGATCCGTCATAAACTGAGCCTGACGCAAATCCAAAGTCAAACGTCCAAAATCGGCATTGGCATAGACAGTTTCGAGGTTTTGTGAAGTCACCACCTGAACAGACTCTGAAAATAAGGTCTTAGCGAAAATCTCTCGCTCATGTTCTTTAGAAACCTTGTAAGAAAAGTTCTTCTTATAACTTGGCTTGCTCAAACGGTCCACCGCAATTCCCAAGATAAGAATTCCTACAAAGAGAGTCCATTCTGAATAGTCCAATCTAAAGAGGTCATGGATATAGGTCGACAGAAAAGCCATCCCCAAGAAAAAGAGAAATCTCCCCTTAGATTGCCAGCTCAAAAGCACAAAAAGCAAGGCCAAAATCAACTTATAATTAAAAGCCAAATACAAATCTGGAATAAAAGCTGTTGCGATAAAATAGGCAGCAATGATAAGTAGGGTGATAACACCTGCATTAAAGCGTCTCATAACAGTTCCTTTCTAAATCCTATCCTTGAGTTTTTCCACAAAAAGGTAGGCTGCTGGACAGAAAAGCGTATTTTTGATAGTCAGATGATTGATCTGATAGATTTTCTTACGATCCGTGTGAGGAAAGGCTGCACAAGCCTTAGGACGGACATCATAGATATCACAGAGATTATCAGGCCCTAAGAATGGACAAGGCATAGACTTGAAGACCTTGTCACCATCCTCATCTACTTGCAAGTACATCTCCTCGAATGCAGGTAACTTCATGCGAAAATGCTTGGCAATACGAGTAATGTCCTGCTCTGTAAAGTCTGGCCCTAACGTCTTACAACAATTAGCACACTGGGTACAATCAATTTCTTGAAAGACTTCATTGTGTACCTGCTGAACAATCTTATCTAAATTTTTAGGGGCTTTCTTCTTGAGCTGTGCTAGAAATTTACGGTGCTCCCCCTGCTTTTGACGTGCCAATTCCTCGTAACGTTTGACATCAATAGTCTGTGACATGTGTTTTCTCCGATGATTTATAATTCTTTCATCTATTATAGCATAAAAGAAATAGAGCCTAGCTTGAACTAGACTCTATGTCAGTTACATTGATACGATTCTACGATAAGAACGCGACGTAAGGGCAAAAACCAAGACATAGGCTAGGAAGAATACCCCACAAACAATGATAGTGACCACTAACATAAGACTTTGGTTGAAAACCCCAATAATACGCACAATCAAACTGAGCATATGATAGGCAAAGGCCAAGTGAATAAAGGCAAAAATCAAAGGGAGGAAGAAGACCGTAAGAACTTGCTTACGAATGGTTTGCTTGACTTGAAGGTCGTCCAACCCAATCTTTTGAAGAATAACAAAACGCTCACGATCCTCATAACCTTCAGAAATCTGTTTATAGTAAATCACAAGAACTGTGCCCAGCATAAAGATGATGGATAAAAAGATACCAATAAATAAGGTTCCACCAACAAAGCCATTTAGCATCCCTTCTGTATCATATTGGCTATTAGCAGTGAGGTAAGACTGAGAGACGCCAGTATTTTGTCCAGCTAACTGTTGTGTTTCTTTATCTGTCATTTGGTCTAGCAAATCTGAATTTTTCTTGGCATCATGTGTAGGATCTTTGACGTTAACACCAACATAGGTAGCTTGAGTGGTTGCTGTTCCTTTGACACTTTCTTTAAAATCATCCATATCAGGAACAACAAGATAGTTATACTCAGAAACTATGATTGTAAAGATATTGGGTACTTTACCCTTAATAAAGTCATTAAGGTCATCCTGAATCTGGTAGGTTTGACCATTGAAAGACAAACTCTTTTGATCCTTCAACGTTTTACTTTTACTGTACAAGCCGACTTGGTTTGAAGCCAAATTGAGGTCTTTACCTGTCAATTGTTTATAAGTAGCTTGTGAGAAGACAAGAAAAATTGATTTTGGCAAAACTTTTCTTTCATTCTCAGGAAAGATGGTTAGCTTATTTTTTTCTTGTTCTTTGATACCAAAGTAGAGGTAAGTTACTTCTGCTTTTTCATTTACCTGATTTCCCGACTGTGCTAAGAAATCATCCATAATCTTCTGTGTGCTTGTTAAATCTACATTCGTCCCTGTAACTGAGTAATCATGTGGAGCAACACTCGCTATATAGTCTTTTTTCCCAGCATAGATACTTGCAGCTCCTACAAGCGTCACCAAAACCATACTTGAGAGGATAGCAATAGTCGCCAGACCAACTGCATTTTTCTTCATCCGAAAGACAAGGTTGGAAATGGAAATCATATTATTAGGCTTGTAATAATAGCTTTTCTTCTTTTTCAAGAGTTGCAGAACGACTGTTGTCCCGGCATTAAAGAGAAGATAAGTTCCTAGAATAACTAGTAAAACAGCCAAGAAAAAACTCATAATAGCTATTACTGGATCCTTAACAGAGAGAGCAAGGTAGTAACCATACCCCATAGCCCCAAGCCCCAAAAAGGTTTGAATAACTAGGAAACGTCCCTTTTTTTCACCCTTAAGGCCATCTTTAGTTAATTGTAAAGGATTAAGCCGTAGCAATCGGAAACCATTTATCAAAACCAACAAACTAAAAATACAAGCAAAGATGACAAGAACAATAGGAATTGTCATTACTTGAAAGGTCGAAACCAAACCAGTACTTTCACCGATAAGCCTTTGAAGAAAAGCATAAATGAGTTTATCGAATAGTGCCCCAACACCAATACCTAGAAGCAGAGTCACAAAACCCAAAATCACCGTTTCTTTTAGAATCATACTAAAGAGATGACGTTTCTCTAAGCCTAGCACACTATAGAGACCAAGCTCCTTTGAACGATTTTTCATGACAAAGCTGTTGGCATAAAGAACAATAATTCCAGAAGATAGGGCGACAATTCCAAGTCCCATACCCAAAACCGCCTTGATAGAATCTGCCCCAGTTAAGTCATCCAGATGTGGATTAAGCGTTAAAGATGTAAAAATATAGGTAATGGTAATAGTCAGAATTGTTGCTAAAGCATATGGATAATAAAGCTTACGATTTTTTATGAGATTGGACAAAGCCAGTCTATTGGTCAGAAGAAACATATTAGTTCACCTCACTTGCCATTACTGTAAGTGTATCGGAAATTTCTTGGAACATTTGATGTTCAGACTTATCACCTTTGAAGATTTGATTATATAGAATACCATCCTTAATGAATAGAACACGCTGTGCACGACTGGCAGCCGCTGTCGAGTGAGTTACCATAAGAATGGTCTGACCACTGGCATTGATCGCATCAAAGACATCCAAGAGCGCCGCTGAAGATTTGGAATCCAGAGCACCTGTTGGCTCATCTGCTAAGAGGATTTCTGGTTTAGTGATGATTGCACGCGCAACCGCCACCCTTTGCTTTTGTCCACCTGAAATTTCATAAGGGTACTTCTCTAGCAAGGAATGAATTCCCAATTGACGACTGATAGCTTCTACTTGTGTCATCATTTGCTTAAGTGGGCGTCGAGAAAGGACCAAAGGTAGTAAGATATTATCTTTAACAGATAGGGTATCCAAAAGGTTGAAATCTTGGAAAACAAACCCTAATTTTTCACGACGAAAACTGGAAGCATCCTTATTTTTGATGGTTGCTGTGTCCATACCATTAAGATAGACACGCCCTGCTGTTGGTTTATCAAGCATGGCAAGGATGTTGAGCAAGGTTGATTTTCCTGAGCCGGATTCACCCATGATTGCAACATAGTCACCCTTTTCAACTGTAAAATGGATATCTTTAAGGGCTTCAACCTGATTTCCTTTGAAACGTGTTTTATAGATTTTTTTAACATGTTGAACATCTAGTAACGCCATAATAAGCTCCTTTATTTAATAGATTTGGAAGAGATTTTAGGAACCTCTTACTTAACTTCTGATACCATTTTATAGAAAAAGCAAGGTCTCAACCATAACCCTTGCTTTCATTTGTGGTCATATTTCTTACACTTTTGTAAGTTATTAATCAATCGCCAACTTCTGCTTTTGAAAATGAATGGAGACTGTGGTTCCTTGGCCTACTTGGGAGCTAATACTAATATCATGTCCAAGCTGATCAGCAATTTTCTTAGAAAGATAGAGACCTAACCCAGAGGACTGCTGAGTCAGTCGGCCATTATAACCTGAAAAGCCACGCTCAAAAACCCGTAGAATATCACTATTTTTAATACCAATCCCAGAATCTTTAAGATGAAGCCCGTTATCTTTGAAGTAAATTTCAATACCACCACTTTTTGTGTACTTCAAACTATTTGACAAGACCTGCTCTATGATAACCAAGAGCCATTTTTCATCTGAAACGACCTTAACATCTAAGTCATGTAGATTAATAGTCAATCCTTTTTGAATAAAGAAAAGACTATGTTTTCTAACAACTTCTTTAACCAAGGGTTCTAATGTAACCTGCCTCAACTGCAAATCATCATGAAAGTTTTCCAAACGTAAATACTGCAAGACCAGATTGGTGTAGGCATCAATCTTGAAGACCTCTTGCTCCAAGAGAGCCCTCGTTTTACTATCTGTAACATCCCCTAACAATAATTGACTGGCTACTATTGGCGTCTTGATTTGATGCACCCAAAGGGTATAGTAGTCCATCAAATCTGTATAGCGCTTGCGCTCCTCCTCAGTCTGAGACATCTGGCTCTCCCTAGCACTTTCCAAAGCTTGGGCCAGGTAAAATTCTAAAGGACTTGATAGTGTGATTTCCTCATAGAGAAAGGCTAAGTTATAAAAGTGATAGGACCTAACCAAGTCCCAAATTACCATGATGATAGTCACAAAGGTCATTATGGTCAAGGCATAATAAAAAATATCTGCCGCCTCTTCAAATAAAAAGGCAAACAAGATCAAGATGATTCCATTAAAGACAAACAAAAGATAGAAAGTCAGACGAGACCTAATATGGTATTTGATAAATTGACACTTATCCATCATGACGCAACCCGTAACCGACACCTTTCTTGGTTTCAATAAAGTCCTTCAAACCAACTGCCTCTAACTTCTTACGTAAACGTGCCACATTGACAGACAGGGTATTATCATCAATAAAGAAGTCACTGTTCCAAAGCTCCTTCATGAGGTCTTCCCGACTAACGATATTTCCAGCATGGTCGAAGAGAACTTGTAAAATCTGAAACTCGTTCTTGGTCAAAGAAACGACTTCTCCCTGATAAACCAGATCCATGGCCTTAAGGTTCAGAATCACACCCATATATTCCAAAAGACTCTGATCCTTTCCAAACTCATAAGATCGGCGCAAAAGCCCTTGAATTTTTGCCAAGAGAACATTTTGGTCAAAGGGTTTAGTCACAAAGTCGTCCCCACCCATATTGATTGCCATAACGATATCCATGGCCTGATCTCTGGAAGACAAGAACATAATAGGCACCTTGGAGACCTTACGAATTTCCTGACACCAATGATAACCGTTAAATAGAGGTAATCCAATATCCATAAGAACCAAGTGGGGCTCTACTTTTACAAAAATAGATAGTACTTCCATGAAATCTTCAACAAGAACAACTTCGTAACCCCACTGTTCTAGCATTTTTTTGACTTGTTGACGGATAACCTCGTCGTCCTCCACTAATAAAATCTTATGCATAACTCAACCTCTTTCATTTCTCACTATTATAACAAAAATGACCTAAGAATCGCCCTTTCTCAGCAAATCTTACAATAATGTTAGATTGAATTTTCCAATTTTTAAAATAGTGCGTTTTCATAGGAAAAATCCTTTGAGTCTTCAAAGAAAATATAGTATTATAATAGAGTTGATGTTGGTTTATCATCAACCAACGACAGCTTCATCGAATAATGAGAACATTACTTATTTATGTCACGAATCGGCGTGACGTTTCTACAAGGTGCCGTAACACCTAACAATAAGTAAGTCATAAAGTCATAAAAAGATTTTACCGTCTTTTTGTGATTTTAAAGGCTTGCTTGGCAGGCCTTTTTCTGTTATTCGATTGGTTTGATTTTTGTCAGAGTCTCAATGGAATCTGAGAAAATCAACATACACTTTAGTTTTATTTTTTATAGGAGGTAATATGAAATTACTGGAAGACCGCATTCTCAAAGATGGGAATGTCCTTGGGGAGAACATCCTCAAAGTTGACTCTTTCCTTACTCACCAAGTGGACTTTGATCTCATGCGTGAGATTGGAAAGGTCTTTGCTGAAAAGTTCAAGGATGCAGGCATCACCAAGGTGGTGACTATCGAGGCATCTGGTATTGCTCCAGCCCTCTATGCTGCTGAGGCTTTGGATGTCCCTATGATCTTTGCTAAGAAGGCTAAAAATATCACCATGAATGAAGGGATCCTCACTGCTGAGGTTTACTCCTTCACTAAGCAGGTGACTAGCACTGTCTCTATCGCAAGCAAGTTCCTCACTCCTGAAGATAAGGTTCTCATCGTTGATGACTTCCTAGCTAACGGCCAAGCTGCCAAAGGCTTGATTCAAATCATCGAAGAAGCTGGCGCACACGTCGAAGCGGTCGGGATCGTTATTGAGAAATCTTTCCAAGATGGTCGTGCCCTTCTAGAAGAAGCTGGTTACCCAGTCGTTTCACTTGCTCGTTTGGATCGTTTTGAAAATGGTCAGGTCGTATTTAAGGAGGCAGACATCTAATGCAAAATAAAGAGAAACACTCGCAGGCGGCGGTCCTAGGACTGCAACACCTACTTGCCATGTACTCGGGATCAATTCTGGTTCCAATCATGATTGCTGGAGCCTTGGGGTATTCAGCTCATGAATTAACCTACTTGATTTCAACCGACATTTTCATGTGTGGTGTAGCAACCTTCCTCCAACTTCAACTTAATAAATACTTCGGTATCGGTCTTCCAGTTGTTCTTGGGGTTGCCTTCCAGTCAGTAGCACCACTTATTATGATTGGTGAGAAACACGGTAGTGGTGCTATGTTTGGTGCCCTTATCGTTTCAGGGATTTATGTTATCCTCGTTTCTGGCGTCTTTTCAAAAGTGGCCAATCTCTTCCCTTCTATCGTTACAGGATCAGTCATCACGACTATTGGTTTGACCCTCATCCCTGTCGCTATCGGAAATATGGGGAACAATGTTGATAAACCAACTGGTCAAAGCCTCTTCCTTGCTGCTATTACTGTTCTTATCATCCTTGTAGTTAATATTTTCACTAAAGGATTTATCAAATCCATCTCAATCTTGATTGGTTTGATTGTCGGTACTGCCATCGCAGCAAGCATGGGCTTGGTTGACTTCTCACCAGTGGCTGCGGCACCTATTGTCCACGTGCCAACACCATTCTACTTCGGAATGCCTAAATTTGAGTTGTCATCAATCATCATGATGTGTATTATCGCTACCGTGTCTATGGTTGAATCAACTGGAGTTTACTTGGCCCTCTCTGATATTACCAAAGAACCACTTGATAGCACTCGCCTTCGTAACGGTTACCGCGCTGAAGGTTTGGCTGTTCTCCTTGGTGGACTCTTCAACACCTTCCCATACACTGGTTTTTCACAAAACGTTGGTCTTGTGAAGTTGTCAGGTATCAAGACTCGCTTGCCAATCTACTATGCCGCTGGTTTCCTTGTTCTTCTTGGACTCCTTCCTAAGTTTGGTGCCTTAGCGCAAATCATCCCAAGCCCAGTCCTTGGTGGCGCTATGCTTGTCATGTTCGGTTTTGTTTCTATCCAAGGAATGCAAATCTTGGCACGTGTTGATTTCGCCAACAACGAACACAACTTCTTGATTGCTGCGGTATCAATCGCTGCAGGGGTTGGTCTTAACGGTAGCAACCTCTTCAACAGCCTACCAAATGCTTTCCAAATGTTCTTCTCAAACGGTATCGTCGTTGCAAGCTTGCTTGCCATCGTCCTCAATGCCATTTTGAACCATAACAAAAAAGAAAAATAACACAAGAACACCTGAGTCACTTGACTTAGGTGTTTTCTTTGAAATTAAAATCTTCAAGTTGTAAAGCAAAAGAAAAAACTAAGCAACTAATCTGTCTAACTTTTACTGAAAGTAGCTCTTGCTATTTAATTCTTACGATTGACTTATTTTCAATTCTATAGACAGCATCATAATCTTCCAGATTGTAATGATGGGCAATTTCAATAATGCTATTAGGCAACTGTTTCAGGACATTACTTATTTCTTTTGAACTTGCTGCATCTAAAGAAGCCATCATCTCATCCGCAAGTAAAACCTGCTTGCCCCTCAAAATAGCACGTGCAATCTCAAGTTTTATGATTTGACCACCTGAAAAGTTATCTCCAGTTAATTCATAGTCTAATTGGTGACAACAAGCCTCCCATAGTCCAACTTTTTTTAGTGTTGAAATGAGCAATGAGTCAGAATAATCTTGATAAAGAGTTAGATTATGTCGCACACTTGTATGAAAGACATAGGGATTTTGATGAATAATTGCAATATTATCTAAATTTGGAGTCAGCTCCCTTCCATCAATGCTTTTAAAAATGATTTTCCCACTATATGCCTTATCTTGCCCTGATATTAACCTAAAAAGTGTTGTTTTTCCAATACCACTATCACCAACTATAAGATTATGCTGAGACAATGAAAAAGTAACCGTAACATCTCGAAAAATCTCTTGATTATCATAAGATTTAGTGACGTTTTTTAACTGAATTTCTTCTAAAGTATGTATGTGAAGCCCTTTTGAAGGAATTTCTGACTCACTTCCAAATGTCAATAATTTATCTTTTATCACTTGACTTGATTGAATACTTGCAATAGCCTCCAGAATCTGTTGTAAGGGGTTAATAAGATATGTTGAAGCAGACATCATAGCAATAAGTGTAGTAATTGAATTTTGTTTCATGACAAGACCAATCACAAATGGTCCAATCAAGCCGACAGCTTTCAGAGGTCCTGTCCAAAACATAACTAAATTATGAAGTGTATAATACTTAAATTGTGTCGTCTCCATCTCACTAAGGGTTATGAGAGTTTGCTTTACATTCTCTTTTTCTGCTTGGTTGCAAATAATAGTTTCAATCCCTTTACCAAAGTCTGTAATAGCTCTTAAATTTTTCTCTTTTGAGCTACTTAGTAATTCTCCTGACTCTTTTAACTTTCTCTTAAATATAAACTGAGGCAAAATCATCAGAAAGGCACCTACAGTAAAAAGACTACCTACAATAATATTTTGTTTGAGCAGATAAATTACAGATACTAGGACAGAGGCGCCCCACACTGGCGAGATAAGAAAAGATTGGAGGAACTCCTGGTCTACAATTCCAAGATCTTGTGTCAAGAGTGAGCAAAGCTCAGAATCGGATATGTTTTTAGGAAAGGCAGCATGATTCTTTAAAATATTTTCTGATAGGCTTACATTAAACGCTCTAATAATAGAACGAAGCAGAATATTCTCTATATACATAAAAGCGTACACAACCACCCAAAGAGAGATACTCGAAAATGTAAAAACTATTAAATCCCGACTATCACTACTATCTATATGACCTGCCATCTGGATAATTATAGGTATTACAATGCCTTGACACGAATAAAGAAGCGCAAAAATGATATAAAGTACCATTTCCTTCTTAGGAAGTAGCTTAATAAATCTAAGCAGTGACACAGCAACCGATTTAGTTTTTTCAATAATCATTGCTTTTACCTCCTTCAATTTGATACTATTATTTTAGTTTATTAATAGTATCAACTATTGAAATTTCGGAAATCCGATAAGGGAATTTTATATGGAACAAGGTCAAAAATTTAAACAGATTCGAAAACAGAGAAAATACACTATTCAGAGACTCGCTCAAGTAGCTGGATCTGTAGCGAGTCTTTCAGACTTTGAAAATAACAAAACATCACTCTCAAATGATACTCTTTTCAAACTTTTAAAACATCTAAAAGTCGAATATAATGAATTTTTCGGACAAGAATATCTTGTGGACGAAACCTACATAAAACTTGCTAATCAATTCAATCAAGCCTCAAATCATCTAGACTTTGAAGCACTGGAGCAAGTCGCAGAAAAGTTTCGCATTTTAGGAGAAACCAATTATAGTGATTATCTGATTAGTCTTTGTATTGACTGTCAGATTTCAAAACTTCAAAACCGTTCAGTTAACCAAGATATTGCTACAGAACTTCAAAACTACTTCTTTTCGATTGATATTTGGACACTTCTCGATATTAATTTACTGAATATGGTAAAGGATATCTTCACAGAAGATGCGCTAAAAATCTACATTAAGGAATTCCTATCAATACT